>ODAK010001855.1_pt1 | contig 22577 bp, 24 predicted proteins | sample 1539591 | NCBI WGS metagenome assembly ODAK01 (sample SAMEA3539303, study PRJEB22396) | soil metagenome | biome: tundra; feature: field; material: soil | place: USA | collected 2010-05 | depth 0.15 m | reverse complement strand
CGTCGCGAAGCATGTCGCTGCCGCGACGGCGCAGGAGATCGAGCGCATGTGCGGCGCGGGCGCGTTCCGCATTGGACGCGCGCTGATGTTGATACAGCTCCATTCCGTTGGCGATCAACTGCGGATACTGGAACGCCTGGCTGAACTTGCCGGTGTTGATGCGCGCCGTGATCTCGTCGACCGATCGCTGCAACTCTTCGCGAGGTTCGCCCTCGAGGCTGCCGATCAGATCGGCGAGGATCGGACGCGCCTGCGCGTACGCTCGCTTCACCCACGCGGGAAGGTGATGGTGCGATGGTTCCGGCACCAGCGCCGGCGTCGTCGCCCGAGGAGCTCCGACTGGACGGACGATGGCCGGGAAAGCGGTCGTGAGGGGCGCCTGCTGCTGGCTACGGGCCCTCGTCTGGATCACTGCGATGCCAACATCGTACCCGGCTGCGGGGGTGTCGCGACTTCCCCGTGTGGCAATTGACTCACAATCCGGCCCCTGAGCATCCCACCAGAGTCTAGCGAGCCTTAGCCGCTCGATGTCGGAAGGCTCTCGTGGGGGCAAGGCCCAGTTCGGCCGAAGGACAGATATTGGCGAGGGCACACTCGTGGCAGCGTGGCTTGTTCGCGATGCAGACCCGCCTGCCGTGGAGGATGAGGCGCAGGCTCAGGCCGGTCCATTCGCTCGCGGGGACGATGCTGCACACGTCCTCCTCGATCTTCACCGGGTCGGTGGCGGACGTGAGACGGAGCAGTCCGGTGAGCCGCGTCACGTGCGTGTCGACGGCGAACCCCGGCACCCCGAATGCGACGCCGAGCACCACGTTGGCGGTCTTGCGACCCACGCCCCGCAGCTGCACGAGGTCCTCCATCCGCGGCGGCACCTCGCTGTTGTGACGCAGCACGAGATCCTGGCTCACCTCCCGAATGGCACGCGCTTTTGAACGAAAGAATCCGGTCTTGTGAATGATCGCCTCCACCTCCGCCTCGTCGGCGGCGGCGAGATCCCCAACGGTGGGATATCGCGCAAACAGCGCCGGCGTCACCGAGTTGACGTTGACGTCGGTGGTCTGCGCGCTGAGGATCACCGAGACGAGCAGCTGCCACGGGTTCCCGAAGTCCAGCTCCGTGTGCGCATCTCCGTACTCGAGTGCCAGGCGCTCCACCACGATCGGCGCGCGTTCACGTGCCCCCGCCGGCAACCGGCGTTTGCGCACGACCTTCCGCGTCGTCGTCACCGCTCCCCCACCGTCACATCAGCCAACCCATCGTGGATGCGCTCCAGCGCGAGTCCCGCCACCGCCCACATCGGCGCGTAATCCAACCGAGTCGCTCCTCCGGGAAGCACCCACCGGCTGTGCCCGCTGTAATCCCAGGGCACCACCCCCACCACCTTCTTCAACGCCATCCCCGTCAGGTACTCCACCCCCATGATCCCCGCCGAGTACGCGGCAGCCCGTTGCCACAACGAGCGCCCGCGCACAGCCTCGTGCACCGGCTCAAAGAGATACGCACTCATCCCATAGATAGGAACCATCCAGAGATACGAGTGCCCCTGAAGCCTCCAGTCTCGCCGGAGCACGCCATCGCGAGCACCCGTGAACACGACCTCAGTCGCCACCCCCACCACCGCGTAGGCAGCGCACCGCTCCCACCTCAGCAGGGACCGACGTCGCATGGTCATCGCGCGACGCATCCTACGCAGCGCGCCCGTGCCGGGGCCCACTACCGCGCCGAGGCGGGTGGCGTCGCGGCGGCAGCGCCGCCGGAGGGACGGGATCCGAGGATGCGTCGCCACCCAACGGCAACCGACTCGTCCAGGAGGCCCGGCCCTCCGGCGGCGAGGGGCCCCGCGACGACAGGACCCGCCTTTGAGCGCCTGCTAGCCCGAGGCCTCGTTCTGGCTGCGTAGAATCGAGCAACAAAATGAGAACAAAGCTAACGGTCGTCGGCGCCGGAAACGTGGGCGCCACGCTGGCCCAGCGCCTGGCCGAGCGCGACTACGCCGATGTCGTGCTCGTCGATATCGTCGAAGGTCTCCCTCAGGGCAAGGCGCTCGACATGCTCGAATCGGGGCCGATCGTCGGGTACGACTCGCTCGTCACCGGCACCAACGGCTACCAGGAGACCGCCGGGTCGAAGGTCGTGGTGATCACGAGCGGTATCCCGCGCAAGCCGGGGATGTCGCGGGACGACCTGGTGATGACCAACGCGAAGATCGTGTCCGGCGTCGTCCGGCAGGTCGTTGAGCACTCGCCGGACTGCATTCTGATCGTGGTCGCCAACCCGGTGGACGGCATGACCCAGCTGTCGATGGCCGTTTCGGGCTTCCCGCGATCACGCGTCATCGGCATGGCGGGCGTCCTCGACACCGCGCGGTACCGCACCTTCATCGCCCAGGAGCTCGACGCGTCGGTGCACGACGTCCAGGCGTATGTGCTCGGCGGCCACGGGGACACCATGGTGCCGCTCACCAGGCTCACGACGGTCGCCGGCATTCCGGCCGCGGACCTCATCCCCGCGGAGCGCCTCGAGACCATCGTGCAGCGCGCTCGCGATGGCGGCGCCGAGATCGTCAACCTGTTGAAGACCGGCAGCGCCTTCTATGCACCGAGCGCGGCGGTCGCGCAGATGATCGACGCCATCGTCCTCGACACTCGCCAGGTGCTGCCGTGCACGGTGCACCTCGAGGGCGAGTACGGGATCACCGGCCTGTTCACGGGCGTTCCCTGCAGGCTCGGCGAGGGTGGGCTCATCGACGTGGTCGACGTCGCGCTCACCGATGACGAGCGCGCCTCCCTCCACCGGAGCGCCGCAGCGGTGCAGCAGGTGGTCGAGGTCATGGAAGCGCGCCGTGACGAGATCGACCCGAGCCTCGGCTCCCTGACCACGGGAATCAGGATCGGCTGATCAGCAGCTCCGGGGTGATCTGGGTGAGCGACTCGATGACCACGTGCGCATGGCCGATGTCGCCGGCGAGCGCGCCTTCGGAACGCAGACCGATGCAGCGCATCCCGGCTGCGATCGCGGCGCTCACCCCGACCGGTGAATCCTCGATGGCCACGCACGAGGACGGCATCACGTCGAGCGCTCGCGCAGCGCTGAGGTAGACGGCCGGGTCGGGTTTGCCGCGCTCCTCGTCATCCGCGCTGCACACCGCGTCGACCAGTTCCCCGATGCCGAGGCGTTCGACCACGGCGTCGATCAACTGGCGGCTCGACGATGACGCGATCGCGACGCGCAACCCGGCATCGCGCGCGGTGTGGATCGCCTCTACCGCGCCGTGCATCGGGACTCCGTGCAGGCGCACGTGCGCGACCATCTCGCGGATGATCTCGCGCTCGACCGCGCGCGGCCGGATGCCGTTCCAGGGCCGCACCCTGTACCGGAAGTCGACCACCTCCTCGATGCGCATGCCCCAGGTTTCGCGCAGCTGCGCGTCGGTCAGCTCGACCCCGACCCGTGCGAACACATCGTGCTCGGTCTCACGCCACACCGGCTCCGTGTCGATCAGGACCCCGTCCATGTCGAAGACGCAGGCGGTGATCGTCCTCCCCATGAGGGCTGATGCTACTCGCTCGGCTCGGACGGACTGATCCGAGCCGGTTGGTCGTCGTCATCGTCGGCCGCCGGCGCGGAGACACTCGGGATCTCCGGTGGCTCACGCCGGTAGTGGTTGCCGAAGATCGGCCCGACCACCACCATCATGTTGAGCAACGCCTTGCGAGTTTCCGACTGACCCCACTCCGGCGTGCGCGAGTAGAAGTAGAACCAGCCGAAGACCGCGATCATCACCACGATGACTGCGCTCAGAACGACGACGGCGATCAATCGCCGTGGCGGCCCAAGAGCTTGCGTCCGACAAAGCGCACCGGATCCCAGTGCACGTCTGCCACCCGCTCCTTGAGCGGGATGATGGCGTTGTCGGTGATGTGGATGTGCTCCGGACACACCTCGGTGCAGCACTTGGTGATGTTGCAGTACCCGAGTCCCCCCTGATCGCGGACCTGATCCCGGCGATCGAGCACGTCCTTGGGATGCATCTCCAGCGATGCGACGCGCACGAAGAAGCGCGGCCCGTAGAACCGGTCCGAGTAGTCATGGCTGCGCAGGATGTGGCACACGTCCTGGCACAGGAAGCACTCGATGCACTTGCGGAACTCGTAGAGACGATCGATGTCCTGCTGCGGGATCCGCCACGGCGTCCCGTCGTCCGGCGCCGCGGTGAACGGGGGAATCTCACGATTCACCTCGTAGTTGCGCGAGACGTCGGTGACCAGGTCCTTGATGAGCGGGAACGACTGCAGCGGATGCACCGTCACCGGCCCCGCGGGGAGGTCGTCGACGCGCGTCTTGCACATCAGGACGGGATGCCCGTTGACCTCGGCGCTGCACGAGCCGCATTTGGCAGCCTTGCAGTTCCAGCGACAGGCGAGGTCGGTGTCGAGGTTGTGCTGCACGTAATGCACCGCATCGAGGATCACCATGCCGGAGACCACGGGGACCTGGTAGGCGACCTCCGCCTGCTCGCCACCGGGCAGCCCCTTGAGGACGCGGAGCGTCAGCGTCTCGCCGGTGAGCCCGCTGGCGGTGAGCACGTTCTCCACAGGAGCGTCGACGCTCGGAGCGGGCTGATCCACGACTGCCATCAGTTCGTCTTCCCTGTGCCGCCGTCGGCTGGTGCCGTCTCGGTCATGTATCCCTTGGGCAGTTTGGCAGCATCGTAGAAACGGCTTCGTTCGAGGAGCGGGCGGAGACGCTCGGGGAGCGGTTCGAGGGGAACACTCACCACCTGCATCCCGTCGCCACCGCGCCGGGTCACGAAGTTGACCTTGCCGAAGGCCACCTCCTGCTCGAGGTGATCGAACCGCCACTGCGACCCGCGACTTTCGCGACGCTCGATGGCTCCGCGGACGATCGCCTCGGAGATGACCAGCATGTTCGTGACATCCCGGCAGGTGTGCCAGCCGGGATTGAGCACGCGACCGCCGGAGACGCTCATGTGCGCGCTGCGCTCGCGCAGAGCCAGGATTGCGCCGACCGCTCGCTGGAGTGACTCCTCGCTGCGCCCGATGCCGGCGTCATCCTGCATGGCGAGCTGCAGATCCTCATGCAGTTTGTACGGGTTCTCGCTCGAGGTCGAGCCGGCATCACCCCCGAGCGGTTGGACCAGGTCCGCCTGCTCGCTTGCGATCTGGGTTTCGTCGATGGCGCGCGTCGACCCTCCCGTCTTCGCGAACTCTGCGGCCGCAACGCCGGCGCGCCGGCCGAAGACGAGGATGTCACCGAGCGAGTTGCCGCCGAGACGGTTGGCGCCTTGGAGGCCGCCCGCCGCTTCGCCGGCGGCGTAGAGGCCGGGCACAGTGGTCGCAGCGGTCTCGGCGTCGACGCGAATGCCGCCCATCGTGTAGTGGATCGTCGGGCCGACCTCCATCGGCTGGCTGGTGATGTCGATGGAGGCAAGCGCATAGAACTGGTCGTACATCGAGGGGAGCTTGCGCTTCACGTACTCGGCGCCGAGGTGACGCACGTCGAGGTACGCGCCGCCGTGAGGCGTGCCCCGACCGGCCTGCACCTCCTTGTAGATCGAGCGCGCGACCACGTCGCGCGACGACAGCTCCTTCTTGACCGGGTCGTAGTCGAGCATGAAGCGCGATCCCTCCGCGTTGAAGAGCAGCCCCCCCTCGCCGCGCACGGCCTCGGTCACCAGGATGCCGCGCGCGCCGGGTGGCCAGATCATGCCGGTGGGATGGAACTGCATGAACTCCATGTCGAGCAGGTCGGCACCCGCCTGGTATGCCATCGCGGCACCATCGCCGGAGCACTCCCAGGAGTTGGAGGTGTAGCGAAACATCCGCCCCCATCCCCCACTCGCGAGCACGACCGCACCGGCCTTGAACGCCACGAACCGTCCAGTGTTGCGGTTGTAGCCGAAGGCGCCACAGACGCGATCGCCGGATTTGAGCAGCGCGGTGAGCGTGTACTCCATGCACACGTCGACACCCGGCGTGTGCACCATCCTGTCCTGGCAGGTGCGGATCAGCTCGAGCCCGGTGCGATCCCCGACGTGGGCGAGCCGCCTCCAGGAATGCGCACCGAAGGCGCGCTGCATGATGAGCCCGTCCTCGGTGCGATCGAAGATCCCACCCCAGCGTTCGAGCTCGAGGACGCGGTCGATGACCTCGTGCGCGTAGAGCTCGACCATGCGCCAGTTGTTGACCAGCTGGCCGCCGAGCATCGTGTCCGCGAAGTGCACCTCCCAGCTGTCCTCCGCGTCCAGGTTGCCCATGCCCGCGGCGATCCCGCCCTCCGCCATCACGGTGTGGGCTTTGCCGAGGAGTGATTTGGTCACAACCGTGACGCTGCACCCCCCCTCGGCCGCGGCAATCGCGGCGCGCATGCCGGCGCCGCCCGCGCCGACGACCAGCACGTCACATTCGATGGTGTCGTAGGGCTCGGGGGACGCTGCCATCTCAGAAGATGATGTGCGGATCGACGACGATCCCGGCCCGTAGCAGATGGATGTACACGTCGGTGATGACGACGCTGAACATGCTGCACCACGCCCATATGGGGTGGCGCTGGTTGAGCACCGTCACCCACTTCCAGGCGCGGTAGCGCGCCTGGCCGAGCGCTGACTTCGAGTAGCAGTCAAGCCCGCCGCCGACCAGGTGGCGCCAGGAATGGCAACCGAACGTGTACCCGCTGAGCAGGATGACGTTGACGAGCATGATCCCGGTTCCGAGGCCGAGCTGGACGTGGCCGTTGGGCGCCCAGAACGCCAGGTAGACGTCGTACCAGAGGAATCCCGTGACGATGAGCACCAGGTAGAAGAGGAAGCGGTGCAGGTTGTTGAGGAACAGCGGGAACGCCGTCTCACCGCGGTACTTCCGGTGCCGGAGCTCACCGATCGCGCAGGAGGGCGGATCCCAGAAGAACGAGCGGTAGTACGCCTTGCGGTAGTAGTAGCAGGTCGCCCTGAAGAGGAGCGGTGAGCCGAGCACCCAGAGCGCCGGGCTGACCGGGCCGGTCTTCCAGATGGTCGGTGAGTAGAACGGTGAGAGGTACGTCCCACTCTGGTTGATCCCGCCGGTGAGGAACGCCGTCCAGATCGAGTAGAGACCAAACAGGCCGAGGACCGCGACGACGGTGGCCGGAAGCGCCCACCACGGGAGCGAATTGAGGATGCGCTCGATGGGCCCGGGACCGCTGAGGGGTGCCGAGACGAGCGATGCGGGCGATACCTTGGTGACCTGGGTGGACAAGCGAGCACCATCCTAGCGTTGAGGCTGGCGAATGCGGCCTCGCCCCTGGGCCGGCCGCGGTCACCCCGGCGCGGCGAAGGCCCCCGCAAGCATCCGTTCGCCGGCAGGCGATGCGCCGCCTGTATTCGAGAGCACGTCGACCACCTCCCCCACCACGAGGGTCGAAGGCGGCTCCAGGCGCGAGCGCGGGCAGCCAAGGCGATGCGGCAGAGCGGAGCTCGGATCACCCGCTGCGCCGCTGTGGTCGCCTTCGACACCAGCGCGGCGGGCCGGTCGGGTCCCAGGACCGCCGCGAGGCGCTCCGTGATCGCCGGCAGGTCGGCGGGCATGAGCACGACGAGCGTGTCGACGCTCCTCGCAAGGTTCTCGAGATCGCTGAGATCACCGCCTGCCCGGTGCCCGGTCACGAAGGCGACCGACGCCGCGACGCCGCGGTGGGTCACGGGGATCCCCGCTGCCGCGGGGGCGGCGAGCGCCGCGCTGACGCCGGGAATCACACGCACAGGGACTCCTGCCCGGCGCAGCGCATCGACCTCCTCGCCACCCCGGCCGAAGAGGAACGGGTCGCCCCCTTTCAGTCGCACCACCAGGTCGCCGGCGCGAGCCGCGGCGGTCATCGCCTCGTTGATGTCGGCCTGGGTTGCCGACCGGCGGCCCGAGCGCCGGCATCGACAAGACGAGTGCGGGGCCGCACAACCGCAACACCTCAGGAGCGACGAGGGCGTCGTGGAAGACGATGTCGGCGTCCGCGAGGATCGCTCGCGCACCCATGGTGAGGAGATCCGGGTCGCCCGGTCCGGCTCCGGCGAGGACGACCTCCCCGATTGGCGGCGCATCCGAGGCGCCGTGCGCTCCCTGTTCGGTCGTCAATGTCACCGCTGCCGCCGGGCATTGCTGTTGTCTGGGACCTCGTTGGCCACGCGCACGGTTTGCGCGTGGATAGGCTTGTACTGCGTCGGTGCGGCCGGCGGGCCGCGATGCATCGGTGAGGCACCGGTGGCGCCTCAGCGCGAAGTACTAGCCGCTACAGCGTGCAATGCCCGAGCGGATCCGTCCCCAGTCGAGCCAGAAGCGCCGGGTGAGTGCAGGGAGATCCGCGCCGTTCATCTGGCGGCCCATCCTACGGAATCCCCACTCCACGAGTCAACTTTCGTATTCACGATGGCACGGTCGGAGACGTCTCCACCTCGGTGAAGAAGCACGTCCGCTCACCCGTGTGACACGCCGGGCCGTCCGCATCCACCTGCAGCAACACCGCATCGCCGTCGCAATCGATGCGAGCTGCACGCACGTGCATCGTATTCCCGCTGGTCTCGCCCTTTTCCCAGAGGCGCTGCCGCGAGCGGCTGAAGAAGGTTGCGCGGCGCGTGCGCAGCGTCGTCTCCCAGGCCTCGCGATTCATGTGCGCAACCATGAGCACCTCCGAGGTGTTCGCATCCTGGACGACCGCGGTCACCAGCCCGTCGGCGCCGAATCGCGGCTGAGGCTGATCACTCACAGGCGTACGTCCACGCCGTGCTCGTGTAGGTACCGCTTGGTCTCCGGGACCGGATGTGCGTCGAAGTGGAAGATCGATGCGGCGAGCGCCGCGTCCGCACCCCCATCGGTCAGGACACTGCGCAGGTGCTCGGGGCTGCCCGCCCCACCGCTCGCGATGACCGGCACGTCCACCGCCGCCACCACCGCGGCGGTGAGCGCCAGGTCGTACCCGTTCTTGGTCCCGTCCTGGTCCATCGACGTCAGCAGGATCTCGCCGGCGCCGCGTTCCGCCGCCTCGCGCGCCCACTCGATCGCGGTGCGACCGGTTGCATGCCGCCCGCCGTGCGAGTAGACCTCGTGACCGGCCGCAGCTCGTCGCGCGTCGATGGCGACGACCACGCACTGGCACCCGAACCGGTTGGCGGCGTCCTCGATGAGCGCAGGGGCTTCGAGCGCCGCCGTGTTGATAGACACCTTGTCCGCTCCGGCGCGGAGCAGCACGTCCACGTCGGCGATGCTCCGTATCCCGCCGCCGACGGTGAGCGGAATGAACACGCGGTCGGCGGTTCGCCGCACCGCATCGAGCAGGATCGCGCGTCCGTCGCTCGACGCGGTGATATCGAGAAACACGAGCTCGTCCGCCCGGTCCTCGTCGTACCGGGCCGCAAGTTCTGCCGGGTCACCGGCGTCGCGCAGATCGACGAACGCCACTCCCTTGACCACGCGTCCGCCGATGACATCGAGGCACGGGATGATCCGTTTGGCGAGGGTCATCAGGCTGAGGCCTTGACGGCACGTATCGCCTGCGCGAGGTCGACACGACCCTCGTAGAGCGCCTTGCCGACAACGACCCCGGCTGCGCCTGCGCCGGCGCACGCGGTGATGTCGTCGACACTGGCGATGCCGCCCGAGGCGATCACCGGTCCGCCGTAGAGCTCGCGACAGGTTTGCAGGCCGTCGAGGTCGGGCCCGGTGAGCAACCCGTCGCGCGTGGTGTCGGTGTAGACGACTCCGGCGGCGGGCCACGCTCGCCACGCGCGCAGGAGCTCGGCCGAGCTCGATCCATCCTCGGTCCATCCTTCCACCCGGGCGACACCCGCCCTGACGTCGAGACCGAGCAGGACCTGTCCCCGCGCCGCAACGCAGATCGCGATCGCACGCTCTGGATGTCTCGCCGCCACGCTGCCGAGAATGACTCGTGACACCCCGGACTCGAGCCAGCGCAACGCGGTGTCGATGTCGCGAATGCCGCCACCGACCTGGACCGCACACCCGGCTGCAACGCAGGCGACGACGATGCGCGCGATCGCGGCAGCACTTTCAGGCGCCGGTGAGCCACGAGCAGCGTCGAGGTCGATGACGTGCAATCGCGTCGCTCCCGCGTCGATGAAGTGTTGCGCGGGAGTGACCGGGTCATCGGCGTAGAGCGTCGCCTGAGCGTGCTCACCCTGGCGGAGGCGCACGCAACGACCGCCCTGCACGTCCACGGCGGGAATCACGTCCACGTCTCATCCTGCGCGCTGCGCAGGCACGCTGACCGCGCACATCGAGACGAAGTTCGCATAGATCCGCAACCCCGTGGCACCGCTCTTCTCGGGATGGAACTGCGTGCCCATGATCGAGCCCCGCTCCACCGCGGCGGTGAGCCGGTCACCGTATTCGGTGACCGCCACCGTGTCCTGGGGATCGGGGACCGCCGCATAGGAGTGAACGAAGTACATGTACGAATCCGACGGGACTCCGTCGAGGAGCGTCGATGCTCGCGCCGTGGCGATCGTGTTCCAGCCCATGTGCGGCACCTTGAGCCCGGGCTCCGGCGACAGTTTCACGACGCGTCCGCGGAGCAGTGCGAGGCCTTCACCGCCATGCCCCTCATCGCTGCTTTCGAAGAGGAGCTGGTGCCCGAGGCAGATGCCGAGCACCGGTCGGTCCAGCCTGGCGAGCTCGAGCACCGCGGCGCCGAGGCCAGTGTCTCGCAGCGTCTGCGCGGCGGTCGAGAAGGCACCCACCCCGGGAAGGACAACGCCGTCGCACGTGACGATCACACTCGGATCGCTGCTGATCACCGGCTCAGCACCGGCCACGCGGAGCGCGCGCTCCACGCTGCGCAGATTGCCGACCCCGTAGTCGCAAACGCCGACCCGCGGCATCACAGCGTCCCCTTGGTCGACGGCACACCTCCACCGATGACTTGAAACGCGTCGCGCGTGGCCAGTCCGAGTGCTTTGAATGCGGCCTCCGCGATGTGGTGCAGGTTGTCCCCGCGGATGCAGTCGACATGGATGGTTGCGCCGGCCGCCTGCGCATATCCCTTGACGAACTCCGCGATCACCTCCACGTCGAAGTCGTTGATGCGTCCATGGAGCGGCGCCATCTCGTAGACCACATTCGGCCTGCGCCCGTAGTCGACGACGCAGCGCACCAGCGACTTGTCGAGGGGCGCATGTGCCTCCCCGAACCGCCGGATCCCGTCTCGGTCGCCGAGAGCCTCGCTCACCGCGGCCCCGAGCACAAGTCCCACGTCCTCGACGAGGTGGTGAGCGTCGACCTCGATGTCACCGGCACCGTCGAGGGTCACGTCCATGCCGCTGTACTTGATGAAGGCTTCGACCATGTGCTTGAAGAAGGGCAGCGGTAGCGAGATGGCGGCAACGCCGGTGCCATCGATGGCCACGCGCGCGCTGATCTGGGTCTCACGCGTGTCGCGGCGCGTCGTCGCCGTCCGTTCACGCGCGGTCATGATTCCCGCCGAACCCGCGTGCGCGTGCGGATCGCTCCCTCATGCGCGGCCAGTCCCTCCGCCTCGGCAAGACACATCGCAACCGGCGCGAGCGCGTCGAACTCCGTGTCGGAGAGCTGGACGACGCTCGGCCAGCGAATGAAGTCCATGACGGCGAGCGGTCCGCGATACCGGGCGGCGCCCTGCGTCGGCAGGGTGTGGTTCGGCCCGGCGACATAGTCCCCGATGCTCACCGGCGACATCGAGCCCACGAAGACCGCGCCGGCATTGCGCACCGTGTCGCGCAGCGACTCGGCGGCAGCTCCCTGGAGTGAGAGGTGTTCGGGGGCGAAGGTGGCGGCGAGTGTGCTCATCTCATCGAGGGAAGCACAGCCCACGACTGCGGCGTGTCGTCCCGCGGCCATACCGATGATCTCGCGACGCGCCGCGTCCCCGGCAACCTCGGCGAAACGCGCCGCGATAGCCTCGCCGAGCGACGCGTCGTCGGTGAGGCAGACCGCCCAGGCGAGCGGATCGTGCTCGAGCTGCGAGACGAGATCGGCCGCGACCATCTCGGGATCAGCTCCCGCGGTCGCGATGACCACGATTTCGCTTGGACCGGCAAGCTGGTCGATGCCCACGACACCGAACACCTCGTGCTTCGCCAGCGTCACGAACGCATTGCCGGGGCCGACGATCTTGTCGACACGCTCGATGCTCTCGGTGCCGAACGCGAGCGCCGCGATCGCCTGCGCTCCACCCACAACCACGACCTCTCGCACGCCGAGAAGATGCGCCGCGGCCGCAACCAACGGGTGCACCCCGCCGGTCGGTGCCGGCGGGCTCGCGACCACGATGTGCTCCACGCCGGCGACCTGGGCGGGGATCACGGACATGAGCACCGTGCTCGGATAGGCGGCGCGGCCGCCGGGCACGTAGCATCCGACGCGTCCGAGTGGCACCGGGCGGAGCCACGCACCACCCGCTCCGCGGTCGAGCACGTCCACCTGCAGCGCGTGGAACTCGCGAAGCCGCTGCGCGGCGGCGGTCAGCGCGTTGCGCACCGGCTGGCCGAGACCCTGCCAGGCTGCTGCCATCTCCGCCGCACCGACATGGACCGACTCGACGTCGACGCCGTCGATCCGGTAGGTCCATTCACGGAGCGCCGCGTCGCCACCGGTTCGAACATCGTCAATGATCAGGCGCACCGCGTCGCGCACACCGATCGGACGGTGAAAGAGCCGCTCGAGGCGGTCCGCGGTCGCCGGGTCGATATCGGCTCCTGAGAATCCGTCGCGCTGCCGCTCGGCGATGACGGCGCGGAACTCCGCCGGATCAAGGCGCTTCAGCTCGATGGTCATGCCGCACCGGCGGTGAGACGCTGCGTCACCGCGCGCCGGAGCGCGACCGCGAGAGCTCCCACCCGGTCATTGCGGGTCTTGAGCGCGGCGAGATTGGCGATGAGCCGGGCGGTGGATGCTCCCGCCTCAACGATCTCGACGAGGTTGTTCGCCGCAAGCGTGCGCCCGGTCGCGGTGATGTCGAGCACGCAGTCCGCGAGACCGGTCAGCGGCGCGAGCTCGACGGATCCGTGCAGACGGATCAGCACGACGTTCAATGAGCGCGCCGCGAAGAAGCGGCGTGCGGACACCGGATACTTGGTCGCGACGCGCAGCGCCTGAGGCCAGTCGCCGCGTGCGAGCGCCGAATCGCGCGGTGCCGCAAGCACCAGCCGGCACTGACCGAAACCGAGATCGGCGAGCTCGTAGCACTCGCGGCTGCTCTCCCACAGCACGTCCTTCCCGACGATGCCGCACTCGCAGCCGCCCATCTCCACGTACACGGGCACGTCGGTCGGTCGCACTTTGACGTAGACGTCGTCCCCATCCCGGACGCTCAGCTCCCTGTCGAAGCGCGCCGGATCGAGCCTCGCGACTCCCGCGGCGTTGAGCAGGTTGCACGCGCTCTCGAAGAGCGTTCCCCCGGGCAGCGCAACGCGAAGACCGGTCACGGCACGCGCTGCGCGAGCGCGGCGACCGCCGCGTCGACACTGCCGTGTTCGTCGTGTCCGAGCACCGACCAGCGAGCGCCCGAGGCACTGACCCGGACATCGCCCTCCCCGCCCGCGACGAGGTCGCACGCCGATGCACGACCACGCCGTCGCAGACCGCGCGCGAGCTCCAGCGCATCCGCGTGCGCATCGGTCTCCCAGCTGACCTGCAGCACCGCGGGTGGATCGAGGGTGCCGGTGCGACGGACGATGCTGTCATGGCACCGATCGATATGGAGCACGAACCCGGTTGCGGGAAGCGCAGCGCCGAAGCGGGACAGCAGCGTATCGTAGCGCCCGCCGGACCCCAGCGCGAAACCCGAGTCCACGCTGAACACCTCGAATGTCGGTCCCGTGTAGTAATCCCAATCACGGACGGCGCCGAGATCGAGGTGCACGCGGTCGGTGATGGCGTGCGCGTCCAGGAGATCCCAGAGTTGCGCGAGCTCCTGAAGCGCGCGCTGCGGACGTGCGCCGCGGAGTCCTCCCGCCGCAGTGTCGAGGATCTCGCGCCCGCCGCGAAGGGTCGGAAACGCAAGGAGCAGACGGCGTTCGGCATCTGCGGCATCGGTCCCCGCCAGGGCCGACTCCACGGCGACGAGGTCGCGGCGTGCGAGCGCGGCGAGGACCTCGTCGCGCGCGGTCGCATCGAGGCCCGCCGACTCGAGGAGCCCCGGAATGAAATCGGCGTGACCGACATCGACCTGGATCTGCTCCACGCCACCGCGTTCCAGGGCCGCGGCCGCGAGCGCGATACACTCGGCGTCGGCTGCCAGACCGCTGGCGCCGATCAGCTCGCATCCGGCTTGGAGGCTCTCCCGCCGCCGTCCCGCGTTGGGCGCCTGGTTGCGCAGGACCGAGCCCGCATAGCAGAGACGAAGCGGAAACGGTCCCTCGTGGAGTTGCGTGGCAACCACGCGAGCCACGCTCACGGTGCGTTCGCCCACCAGCGCCAGCAGGGCGCCATCCGAGTCCATGAAGCGGAAGAGCGCCGTCTGCTGGGCTCCCGCGACACCCGCGGCGATGGTGTCCAGCGGCTCGACCAGCGGGGTGACCATGAAGCCGTACCCCCACGCTTCGAAGGTCTCGATGAACCGATCCGCGAGGAGGCGGCGCCGAGCTGCCGGGCCGACCAGGTAGTCGGCGAAGCCGTCAGCGCGCCCACGAACCGATGCGCCGGGAGGGAGCGCGTCGAGGCCTGTCATGCGGGGATTCTACGTGCCGCCCACGATTGACCCGTCGAGAGTCGAGATCACCGCGAGGACCTGATCGATCGCCGGCCCGTCACCCACGGTGATCCGGAGAGCGCCGTCGAGTCCGGCGAGCGCAAAGTGACGCACCAGGATCCGTTGGTCGTGCAGGCGCTGCGCAACCGCGGCCGCCCTCATGCCCGGTGGCGGAGACGCGAACACGAAATTCGCCTGAGAGGGCACGACATTCCACCCCAGTCCGCGCAGCCGGTCACTCAGCCTGGCGCGCTCGCGAACCACCGTGTCGACGATCAATCGATGATGCTCGGCGTCCATGATGGCCGCGATGGCCCCGGCGATCGCGCAACGATCGACCGGATATGAGTCGCGAACGGCGTTCAGGTCGGCGATCAGCGCGGAGTCTCCGATCGCGTATCCGACTCGAAGCCCGGCGAGCGCATGCGACTTGGAGAGCGTTCGCACCACCAACCAGTTCGCGTGCATGGCGAGGAGGTCAAGGCATGACGCCGGAGCGAAGTCGCAATAGGCCTCGTCGATGACGACGATGCCTTCGGCATCGCGAAGCTGCGCTTCCAGCGACGCGGGCTCGATCCAGTGCCCAGTCGGCGAGTTGGGGTTGACGACGACGCGCACCACCCCTGGACGCAACGCGAAGTCTGCCGGGAGTGAGCCGTCACGCTCGAGAGCAACGGGATCGTCGCGGACCGAGAAGAGCGCTGCGAGCACCGGCAGCAGCGAATATCCGGGATCGGTTCGCACCACCGCGTCGCCCGGCGACGCAAAGGCCCGAAAGCAGCAGTCGAGGACCTGATCCGCACCGTTGGCGACGAACACCTGCTCCGGAGCAACGCCATGCAACGTGGCAAGGACGCTGCGCAGCGGCTCGGCAACCGGGCTCGGGTAACGCGCCAGATCGGCCGCGGCGCTCGCAACCGCAGCGGCGACCATCGCTGACGGAGGCAGCGGTGACTCGTTGCTGTTGAGCTTCAGCCAGCCTCCGTCATCGGGTGGCTGCTCCCCGGGCGTGTATCCGAAATCCGCGCCGAGCGCAGCGCGCAGGAACCTGGACACGACGCGGTCAGGAGGGTGCCGCTGGCTGCTGCATGGCTCGCGACAGGATAGGTGGTTGACGCGATAGAGCGGCCGCTGCTACGCTGCACCGGTCGTGCAGACATCCGTGCGCCTCGCCAAAAAAGCCGTCTCGCTCCCGAGGAGTGGGTTCCTTTGCGCACGGATGAGGTGACGGCGAACAGTTAGCACCGGATCAGATTCCGCGAAGAGCCCCTTCCTCGAAGGGGCTCTTTTCTTTTGTCCACCAATACAAACGGAAGTCATGAGCATCACCGCATTTCGCATCATCGACAGCACGCTCCGCGAGGGCGAGCAGTTCGCGCTCGCCCATTTCACGATCGACGAGAAGCTCGCGATCGCCGCCGCGCTGGACAGGTTCGGCGTCGACTACATGGAGCTCACCTCGCCGGTGGCATCCCCGCAATCCGAGTCGGATCTGCGCCACCTGGCACGGACCGAGCGCGGTTTTCGGTTGCTCACCCACGTACGCTGCAACCTCGACGATGCGCGACTCGCCATCGACACGGGAGTTGACGGGGTCGACGTTCTGATCGCCACATCGTCACGGCTCCGCCCTGTCTCCCACGGCATGAGCATCGACGAGATCATCGACGTCGGGGCTGCCGTGGTCGGCGAGATCCGCGGCTCGGGTCGCGAAGCGCGTTTCAGCACCGAGGATTCATTCCGATCCGATCCCGACGACCTGGTGCGAATCTATCGCGCGATCGACCACGCCGGCGTGGATCGCGTCGGCCTCGCCGATACCGTCGGGGTCGCGACCCCATCGCAGGTCCACGATCTCGTGTCGCTGGTCCGGCGCAATGTCGGCTGCGACATCGAGTTCCACGCACACGACGACACCGGGTGCGCCGTGGCGAATGCGCTCGCCGCACTCGAGGCAGGGGCGACGCATGTCGACACCACGATCCTCGGCATCGGCGAGCGAAATGGAATCGTGCCGCTCTCCGCGATGATGGCAAGGCTGGTGACCCTCCAGCCCGAGCATGTCGAGCAGTACCGGCTCGACATGCTGCCCGAGCTCGACGCGATGCTCGCCGACATGCTCGGCATCGCGGTCCCGTTCAATGCGGCGGTCACAGCGCCGACCGCCTTCCATCACAAGGCGGGGATGCACACCAAGGCCGTGCTTCTCGACCCCGGCGCCTACGAGATCCTCGATCCCGCTCAGTTCGGACGCGAGCGCAGCATCCTCGCCGGGCACCGGCTCGCCGGCCGGCACGCGATCGGCGATCGCGCGACCGCACTCGGCGTCCGCCTCGACGGCGAACGGCTTCGGAGCCTCACGGCCGAGGTGAAGCGTCGCGGTGACGACGGCCCGCTCGACGTCGCGACCCTCGATGCGTTGATCGTCAGCTGGGCACAGGCGTAGGGAGCGAGATGGGAACCATCACCGAGGAACTGTTCAGCCGTCGTCTGGGGCGCCCCGTGCGTGCGGGCGACACGGTCATCGCCGAGGTGGACGTCGCGATGGCGCACGACGTCACCGGCCCGCTCGCCATCGAGGCCTTTCGAAGCCTCGATCTCCCTCTCTGGGACGCCGGCCGGATCGTCTTCAACTTCGATCACGTCATGCCGGCCAACACGGTTGCGGCCGCTGAACTGCATCGCGTGATCCGCGAGTTCTGCGTCGAGCACCGCATCACCAACCTGTTTGCGGAAGGGATCTGCCACCAGGTGATGGTCGATCGCAGGCTCGCGCAGCCGGGTGGCATCGTTGTCGGAGCCGACTCGCACAGCACCACCTACGGCGGTGTCGGATGCTTCGCGACCGGCCTCGGGTCGACGGACATCGGGGTGGTGTTCGCCACCGGCAGGACATGGTTTCGGATCCCCGAGACAGTTCGCATCGACGTTCGTGGCGCGCTCCCGGCAGGTGTCTACGCCAAGGACCTGGCGCTGCACGTCATCGCGCAGATGGGCGCCGACGGTGCCGACTACTGCGCCGTCGAATGGGGCGGCGAAGCCGTCGCGGCAATGACCATCGACGAGCGGTTGACACTGTGCAACCTGAGCACCGACTTCGGGGCCAAGAGCGGGATCGTCGAGCCCGACGCGGTCACCTTGGCGCACTCCGGCGGAGAATCGGTCGACCTCCACCCGGTCCACCCCGAGTACGTGCGGACGCTCGTCGTCGACGCCGGGCGCCTGCGTCCCCAGGTCGCGGTGCACCCCAGCATCGACAACGTTCACGACATCGACGATGTGTCCGGGACTCCGCTCGACGAGGTGTTCATCGGCAGTTGCACCAACGGCCGCTTCAGCGACCTCGCCATTGCCGCCTCGATCCTCTCAGGACGCACCGTGCATCCGCGGACGCGGACGGTCATCGTGCCCGCCTCGCGCAGCGTCTACCTGGACGCGCTCAGCGCCGGGTATATCGAGATCTTCGCCCGGGCGGGCGCTCTGGTGCTGAATCCCGGGTGTGGACCGTGCCTGGGCCGGCAGCACGGCGTTGTCGGCCCCGGCGAGCGCGTGCTCTCGACGAGCAACCGCAACTACCCGGGACGCATGGGGAGCCCGGACGCGCAGATCTTCCTGGCATCACCGGCGGTGGCGGCGGCCTCCGCACTCGCCGGGGCGATCACCGACCCCGCCATGCTGGAGGCGGCGGCATGAGCGGCCGGGTGTTCCTGCTCGGCGACGGAGTCAGCACCGACGCGATCATGCCGGGGCGGTACAACGTGACCACCGATCCTGACGCGCTGCGGCGCAGCTGTCTCATCGAGGCCCGGCCGGACTTCGTCGAGACGGTGCAACCCGGTGACGTCATCGTCGCCGGGCGCAACTTCGGTTGCGGCAGCTCTCGCGAGCATGCGCCGCTGTCCATCAAGCGCAACGGGGTCGCGGCGGTGATCGCTGCGAGCTTCGCGCGCATCTTCTACCGGAACGCGGTGAACATCGGTCTGCCGGTCATCCGCTGCGCCGAGGCACATCGTGTCCTTCGCGACGGCGACCAGGTGAGCATCGACGCGATCAGCGGATCGATCAGCACGGCGACGGGGAGCCTGCGGGGCGAGCCACCGTCGGGTGTTGCGTTGCGAATCATCGAAGCGGGCTCACTGGTTGAGCTGATCAGGCGGGGCGGCTGGGCCGCTCTCGAGGAGGAACGGCGTGTGTCCTGAATGTGATGCCCAGGTCCCGGTCGACGGCGGAGTCGAACGCGGCGAGGTGGTGAGCTGCCCGGAGTGCAACGCGGAACTCGAGGTCATCGGACTCGATCCTCCGCGATTCGTGCTCGCACCGCCCGAGGAAGTGGACTGGGGTGAGTGATCGCATGCGTATCGGGATGGTCTGCTCGCGGATTCGGGTCGAGGAGAAGCTGCTGCGGGATGCGCTCACGTATCGAGGTCTCGACGCCGAGATCGTCGACGACCGCGAGCTGAGCTTCACCCTCGCGCACCCCGAGCGGCGTTGGGACGCCGTGCTCGAGCGCAGCATCTCGCAGACCCGCGGTCTCGCCGCGATGCGCGTGCTCGAGTCGTGGGGCGTTCCGACCGTGAACCGCCATTCGGTTTCCGCCATCTGCGCCAGCAAGCTCGACACCTCTGCGGCGCTCGAGGAGGCGGGTGTTCCCACGCCTGCAACGGCGATCGCCTTCACCCCGGAGGCCGCGGTGCGGGCGGCCGAGGATCTCGGCTACCCGGTCGTGCTCAAGCCGGTCACCGGGTCCTGGGGACGGTTGCTCGCGAAGATCAACGACCGCGACGCGGCTGAGGCGCTCTTCGAACACAAGGCATTGCTCGGCGGACCCGATCATTCGGTCTTCTACCTGCAGCGACACATCGACAAGCCGGGGCGCGACATCCGGGCGTTCGTCGTCGGCGACGAGGTCATCTGCGCGATCTACCGGGAATCCCTCCATTGGGTCACCAACACCGCGCGCGGTGCCACGACACGCAACTGCCCGGTCGACGCAACGCTGCGCGACCTGTCGCTGCGCGCGGCCGCGGCGGTCGGCGGGGGTGTCCTCGCCATCGACCTGCTCGAGGATCGCGATCGCATGCTGGTCAGCGAGGTCAACGCGACCATGGAGTTCAAGAACTCGATCGACGTGACCGGAATCGACATCCCAGGGCGCGTCGCCGACCACGTCCGCGAGGTCGCCCGCGGTGCGCCGGTCGCGGTCGGAGCCTGAGGTCGCAATGGGAACCGGCGTCGCGACGAACGCTCGCGTCGACGTTGCGGAATTGCTCATCGCGATGCTCGCGGTGCCCAGTCCGAGCGGGCACGAGGATGCCGTGGCCTCCCTGCTCGTCTCCCGCCTCCTGCGCGCCGGGTTCGATGTCGACGTCGATGCCGCCGGCAACGTTGTCGCGTCGTGGGGGGACGGCCCCGAGACGGTGGCGCTCGTCGGGCACGTCGACACCGTCCCGGGACACATCGACGTCCGCCGCGACAGGGACCTGCTCCACGGGCGCGGCGCCGTGGATGCCAAGGGGCCGCTTGCCACCGCAATCGCCGCGGTGAGCCGGCAGCCTCGCGACGGCGCGCGGCGCTTCGTGATCGTCGGCGCCGTCGAAGAGGAGACGACCTCGCGCGGGGCGCGCCACCTCGCGCAGACGATGGCCGCCCCGTCGACGCTGGTGATCCTCGAGCCCAGCGGGTGGGACGCCGTGACGGTCGGATACAAGGGGAGCCTCCGCCTGCGCGTGCATGTCGATCAGCCCCACGCCCACGGCGCCGGTCGCGAGCCGAGTGCCCCCGACCGTTGCGTCGCCGTCGTCCGAGCGCTTCAGGATCACGCCGCGCGGTCGAATGGCGACGCCGGCGTCTTCGACCGCATCGACGTCCGGGTGCTGCGCTTTGACTCGACGAGCGACGGCCTGGAGGATCGGGCCGGCGTGCATTTGGGTGTGCGCACCCCGCCCGGTTGCGACGTGGATGCGCTCATCGAGATCGCGCGATGCGCCGCGCCGTCAGCGGGCATCACCGTCCTCGGCCTCGAGGCGGGCGTCCGCACCGACCGATCGAGCCGGCTGGCTCGGGGCTTCGTGAGCGCGATCCGGTCGCAGGGTGGCACCCCGAGGTTCAAGGTGAAGACCGGCACGTCCGACCTCAACGTCCTGGTTCCCGCATGGCGATGCGACGCCGTCGCCTATGGCCCCGGCGATTCGCAGCTCGACCACACGCCGCGCGAGCACGTGTCCGTCGCCGAGCTCGAACGCGCGGTATCGGTGCTCGAAGTCGCCCTGGGCGAGCCATGATCCGGGCCGCAGTCGTCGGCGGGGCCGGTTATGCCGGCGGCGAGCTGCTCCGGCTTCTCGCCGGACACTCCGAGATCGAGGTCGTCCAGGTGACCTCGGAGCGACTCGCCGGTAAGCCGGTGGCCGCCACCCATCCCCCGCTGCGCGGCCGGACCGAGTTGCGCTTCTCAGCGCGCGACTCACTGGGAAAGGTCGACGTGGTGTTCGCGGCGATGAACCACGGCGAGTCCGTCCAGGCGATCGAACAACTCCGAGCGGTCGCACCCGTCGTGATCGACCTGGGCGCTGATTTCCGTCTGCGCGATCCGGCCGGCTATCCGCGCTGGTACGGCTGGGCTCACCCCTCGCCCGCGCTGCTCGGCGCCGCTGTTTATGGGCTCGCCGAGCTGCACCGCGCGGAGATCGCATCCGCGTCGCTCATCGCCGCCGGCGGGTGCCTGGCCACCGCATCGATCCTCGGCCTCGCCCCGCTCGCCTGCGCCGGCATCCTCGACCCTGCGATGCCGCTCGTCGTGGAGGCGAAGGTCGGCTCGTCCGCCGGCGGCGCCCAGGCCGGCGACGCGACCCATCACGCCCATCGAAGCGGGGAGATCCGCTCGTACCAGCCCACCGGCCACCGCCACACCGCGGAGATCACCCAGGAACTCCACCTCAGCTCGGCGGGTCCGGAGGTCGCCTTCTCCGCAACGGCGGTTGAGGCGGTACGCGGCGTGCTGGTCACCGCGCACGCGTACGTCAACGCCGACCTCGACGATCGCGACCTCTCGGGCCTCTATCGTTCGCGATACGGTGCGGAACCGTTCGTCCGCATCGTCAAGTCACGCACCGGCCTGCATCGCTCGCCCTCGCCAAAGCTGCTCAGTGGCACCAACTACTGCGACGTCAGCTTCGAGCGAGACCCGCATTCGCGCCGCGTCGTCGTCACCGCCGCTCTCGACAACCTCGTCAAGGGGTCGGCGGGCCAGGCGGTGCAGGCCGGCAACATCCGCTTCGGATTCCCCGAGACTCTCGGGCTCGAATTCGGCGGCCTCTACCCGATCTGATGATCGTCGTGAAGATCGGCGGCAGTGTCAGCCGCCTCGACCCGCTCCTTGAGGACATTGCCGCGACCACCGAGCAGACCATCGTCGTCCACGGCGCCAGCCGCGATCTCGACGACCTCTCCACCCGCCTGGGCAGTCCGCCCCGGATGGTCGAGTCGGAGCGCGGCGACGTCAGCAGGTTCACCGACGCGACCACCATGGATCACTTCCTCATGGCCTATGCGGGCAAGGCCAACAAGCGGATCGTCGAACGGCTGCGCCAGCTCGGCGTCAACGCCTTCGGGCTGAGCGGCCTCGACGGCGGGCTGGTCACCGGAACGCGGCGGGCGGCACTCCGCATCCGCGAGAACGGGCGGACCAAGGTGCTCCACGACAACCACGTGGGAAGCATCGACTCGGTCGACGCGGTGCTGCTCGGCCGCCTTCTCGCCGCCGGTGTGACCCCGGTGATCTGTCCGCCGATCGCGACCGTGGACGGGACCGCGATCAACGTCGACGGGGACCGGCTCGCCGCCGAGATCGCCGT
>ODAK010001853.1_pt1 | contig 22596 bp, 13 predicted proteins | sample 1539591 | NCBI WGS metagenome assembly ODAK01 (sample SAMEA3539303, study PRJEB22396) | soil metagenome | biome: tundra; feature: field; material: soil | place: USA | collected 2010-05 | depth 0.15 m | reverse complement strand
AGGGCGCCCCGCAGGGCGCCCTTTGCGTTCAGGTTCGTCTGAGTTAGAAGGTGAAGGTGCCCTTCAACTGGATCAAGCGGGGTGATGCATCGCCACCGAGGAACGCACCCAGAATAGAGGTCGGTGTGCTCGCTGCGCCGTAGATGATTCCGTCGCTGGGCCCATCATTTACATCTGCAAGCGGAATCTGGAAGTTGGTGTGGTTCATCAGGTTGAAGAACTGCACGCCGACCTTCAGTTTACCCACTTCAGTTCCAGGGATCTTGAAGCCCTTTGCAACGTCGAGATCTACGTCGCTGTAGTTCGGGCCATAGAGCTGGTTACGACGCTGCTGACCGTAATCGGTCGAGTTCGCGAAGTGAGAGGCGAAGTCGCACGGTGTCAACGTGTGCGATGCGCCGCCGCAATGATGGTTGAAGTTGTTGTCGAGCTGCTTGGCCAATGCCGCAGCGCCGTAGATGATGTCGCCGGTCGCATCCGTCACAGAGAACGGATAGCCGGAGTTGTGGAACACCGTTCCGGAAACTTCCCAGTTGTCGACCAGTGCCCGCGGTCCGGCAAAGTGAGGAATCGAAATGGCGTAGTTGGCGCTGATGTAATGACGAGTGTCGTAGTCGGCGTTGCCATAGTTCTGACGCAGATCGTAGGGGTTAATCTGACCCACGGCATTGACGCCGAAGGAGTCAAAACCGCCATTGGAAGTGGTGTCAAGCGCGTGACCATAGGCGTAATTGAACTGCATCGACAGCCAGTTGATCCTGCTGCTGACGGTGGCGATCAAGCCGTTGTAGTTTGACCACGAACCGCTGTAGTAGTAGGTTGTCGAACCCAGTGCCGCATTGGGACGCGCGGCAGGCAGTGTAGCGTTGTCGCCGTAGGGATCGTACGCGTTCGGCGAGTTCTGCACGGGCTGGTGATAGCTGCGGTTTCCAACGTAGTTGACTGAGACTACCGTGTTCTTGACTACTTCGCGCTCGACCGCGAGGCTCCACTCTTCATAGGTTGGCAACGAAATCTTGTGGGCAACGCCAGTGACCGTCGGCCGGCTAAAAATACCACCGGTTACGTTGTACAGGCTGAGAGACGGTCCGCAACCCTTGTAGCAGGCTCCTTGCGAGAACAAGCTGGTGAGTGCGTTGTTTGAAGTCACGGCCGCAGCATGTCCGCTAGTGGGTTGAGCCGGATCAAGCAGGATCGGGTTGCCATATGCCGCACCCAGAACGGTAAAGCGGTCGACGTTAGGTACGTTTGCCAGCAGGTCACCCATGATCTGTGCCGGGAAGTAGTCGGCAAACATGCCGAAACCGCCACGAATCGTCGTCTTGGAGCCGCCGCCACCAGGCTGGAAGGAGAAGCCGATGCGCGGCTCATAAGCCACATTCTGCTGCGAGAAGAAGGCCCGTTTACGACCGGTTGCGAACAACTGGTTGTAAGGCGTGGAGGTGGCAGTCGGAAGGTTGCTGAAGTCCGTCGCGAAGTTGGATACACAATTGGTGCGGCAGATCGGGTTCGAGTTGTGCTCGAGTCGCAGTCCGGCGGTGAGCGTCAAGCTCGGAGTCGGCTTCCACTGATCCTGAAGATACGCACCCATCACATACAGAGCCACCGGGTTGGAAAGACGCTGCGGAAAGCGCTCTGCCCACTCGTCTGAGTAGCCTGCGGCGAAATCGCCTTCGTCAAGGATGAAGTTCTCACCACCGGCGAAGTTGATGTTGTGCTCGCTCGACGTGTAATCGGTTATATCGTCGCGGCGCATAGTGAAGCCGAACTTCAAGTTGTGTCTACCCTTGATCCAGCTGAGATCGTCGTTGAACTGATAGCCGGTGACGTTGCGTCCTTGCGGGAACGCATAGTCAGCAGCGCCGATCCACGACTGTGCGTTCACGTTCAGATCCCAATCGCCGCTACCTGTTGCGAAGCCTTCAGGAATCAGAACGAAAGGCAGATTGCTGGCTGCCAACTTGGTCGCATTTGTGTTGGTAAAGATTGCGCGGTAATAGCTGGCCGCGAAGAGGAACTGGTTGGTGAGGTGCGGCGAGAAGGTGTGGGTCTCACTCAACTGGCCTTCATAAGAAGGTTGAGGGCTTTGAGCGTCAAAGAGGGGCGTCAGGAAGCTGGTCTCTGTAGGCTGAGTTCCGTGGTCGTCCTTGGAATGGATGAAGAGGTGATCATTGGCCCCGAGATTGAAGTCCACGCGATCGTTGATCAGCCATTCACGGCCAAAGTTCGTCGTCTGACCGTTCCAGATCCAGGTCTTGGGATCGTTAGGGTCGACCGAACCCTGAGCAAAATTCTTGGCGCCGTTGTAATAGCCGAAGATGGCCGAATAGACGGGCGCCTGGGCAGCGTTGCCGTTATCCGCCAAGTTGCCATAGGGAGCCAGGGTTGCGCTCGCGCTGCCGGCAGGTCCAAGAATTGCGGCCTGAAAGGCCGGGCTGGGGCCGTAGGCCAAATTCCGAACCGGGATAATGACGCGGATTCCTTCGGTATCGAAGAAGCCGAAGATCTTGTCCTTCTTCAGGGGGCCACCAACGGCGGCTGCCCACTGATTGGCATTGTCAAAGTTACGTGGCGAACCAAGCTCCTTGTTAAAGAAGCTGTTCGCGTTCATTACGCGGCCGTTCCACCAGTAGGTCGCGTTGCCATGCCACTTGTTGCCTCCGGAACGGGAGATCTCATTGACCTGCGCGCCACCAAGGCCGCCAAATGCAGCGTCGTAGCTGTTGGTGATGACCGTGACCGACTCGACGTCGTTGTTGCCAAGCAGCAGGTTTGTCGCGCCAGAGTTATTCAGGTTCAGGTATGGGTCGCCCTCATAACCGCCGTTGACGGTGAAGGTGTTGGACGTTCCGGGCAAACCGTTGACTGAGAAGTTGCCGTAACCGCCCTGCGTGTTCATCACGGCGCCGGGAGCGGTCTGGGCGACAAAGGTGAGATCGTTGCCTGGGTTGGGCAGGTTCTGAATCTGTTGCAGGTCAAACGTGGTCGACATCTGCGCATCGTCGGTATGGAGCAGTTCCCCAACACCGGCGCTGACCTCGACCGTGGTCGAAGCCTGGCCGACAGAAAGCTTGACGCTTACCGGCGTGTTGACGCCAGCCGATACCGAAACTTCTTCGGTGCTGGTGTTGAATCCCGTAGAAGTAGCTGAAATCTTGTATCGGCCGGGGGGCAGCAGCGATACACGGAAGTTGCCAGACCGATCGGACGTGACGTTATTGACAACGCCCTTATCTTCGCTGGTCACCGTGACCTGCGCGTTGGGAAGAGCCGCGCCAGATGCGTCCGTAACCGTTCCGGTGATGTCGCCGGAGATATTGGATTGGGCAAAGGCAGATGTAGCCGTTGTGCTAGCCACTAGGCCGGTAACTGCCAGAAGACCGAGGGCCAGGGCCGCATTCTGCAACCGAACAAATCTCATTGAGTTCCTCCAAAATCGATTTGGATCCGAAGTTTGACAATTCCTCTTCGAAATCCTTGTATCTGCGTGTGCGGCCCCGGTACTTGAACTGGGGAAAGAGAATCGTGCCGCGTAGAAAGATGCCATTAAAATTTGGTTTTTAGTCCCTTGGGCGGCTTGCAGGGGATGATCCGTCCACGAAAGATAAGGGACTTCTTGCAGAACTACTAGAGCAAGACGATGGCCAATCGTCCTTTTGGTGGATATGGATGACTAAGTGACTCAAAATTAACATTTTAATGCTATGAGCGGGACCGGGCAGACTCTCCCGAACCTACTAAATTCTGGAGATGCGTCCGGTGATATCCAAAAAATGGACAGTTCCTCTTGTTTTTGGGGATTCGACCAGGAAGCTATATGAAGTGGGGAGACGAAAGGGCAAGTTTGGGGTCGACTAGGTTTTTAAGGCTGCCAAACTGCAAGAAAGGGCCAAATCTGGGCTCGACGAGGTATTTAAGGCTGCCAAACTGCAAAGAGAAAAGGGGCACCTTTGGAGGCGCCCCTTAAAGTCCGAGTCAGTTTAGAAAACGATGCTGGCTTTTAGCTGGATTAACCGAGGTGAAGCATCGCCGCCCAGGAACGCCCCCAGAACTGAAGTCGGGGTGCTGGCCGCGGCGTTGATGGTTCCATCAGCGGGACCAAGGTTCACATCGGAGAGAGGTAGTTGGAAGTTAGGATGGTTGAAGGCATTAAAGAACTGCGCTGCAACCTTGAGCTTGGCAGATTCCAGTTTGGGCATCTTGAAACTTTTTGCGAGATCCGCGTCAAAGTCGGTGTAATTCGGGCCCCAAAGCTGATTACGCCGCTGCTGGCCGTAATCTGTTGAATTCTGGAAATGGGCGGCAAAGTCGCACGGAGTAGTGGCATGCTGACCACCGCCGCACTTGTGGTTAAAATTGTTATCGATTTGCTGCGCCAGTGGAGTAACGCCATAGACGACATTCCCCGTTGCATCTGTAACGGAGAAGGGGTAGCCGGTATTGTGGAAAATGGTGCCGGCGAGTTCCCAGCCAGCGGTCAACACTTTCGGCCCGCCGAAGTGAGGTACATGGATGGAATAGTTGGAACTGATGTAGTGCCGCGTGTCGTAATCAGCGTTTCCGTAGTTCTGCTGCAAATCATAAGGATTGATTTGGCCGACCCCGTTCAGGCCGAATGCGTTAAAGCCGCCGTTGGAACTGGTGTCCAGAGCGTGGCCATAGGCATAGTTGAACTGCAGCGTTAACCAGCTGAGCCGGCTGGTAGCCGTGGCCTGAAGGCCGTTGAAGTTAGACGTTGAGCCGCTATAAAACTCAGTGACCGAGCCAAATGCGCCGTTAGGGCGTGCCAGAGGCAGTGATGCATTGCTTCCGGTCGGATCGTAGGCGTTGGGCATGCGCTGGGTCGGTTGGTGGTAGCTGCGGTTGCCGACGTAGGTCACTGCGATCGCCGTATTTTTGGCGACTTGGTGCTCGATCGCCAAGCTCCACTCCTCATAGGTTGCCAGCTTGATCGAGTGGGCAACCGAGGTGATGGTTGGCCGGCTGAAAACTCCGCCGGTCACGTTGTATAGGCTGAGGCTGGTGCCGCAATCCCGGTAGCAGGCTCCCTGCGAAAAAAGACTTTGCAGTGCGTTGTTTGAGGTCACGGCGATGGCGTGCCCACTATCTGAAAGCGACGGGTCCGTCGTGATTGGTGTTCCGAAATAGGTGCCGAGGATTGTGAAGCGATCTACGTTCGGCAGATTGCTAACCAGATCACCCATAATTTGAGCCGGGAAGGAATCGGCAAACATGCCGAAGCCGCCACGGATGGTGGTCTTGGAGCCGGGGCCTCCCGGGATGTACGAGAAACCGAAGCGGGGCTCATAGGCCAGCTCTTGCTGTTTGAAGAAGCCTTTCGACATTCCGGAGGACATCAGCTGGTTGTACGGCGTTGAACGGGCAGTCGGAAGCAGATTGAAGTCTTCAGAGAAATTGGAGATGCAATTGGTGCGGCACAGAGGGTTGGAGTTGTGCTCCAGGCGCAGTCCTAGCGTCATGGTAAGGCGCGGTGTAGCCTTCCATTGATCCTGCGCATAGAAACCCTCGACATAGAGGGCGATTGGGTCAGATGGACTGCGCGGAAAACGCTCTGCCCACTCATCGGAATATCCGGCAGCAAAGTTGCTTTGATCGAGAATAAAATTCTCGCCGCCGCCGTTTTGGATGGTGCGGATGCTCGGGGTGTAATCGGTTATATCGTCGCGGCGGAAGGTGTAGCCGAACTTCCAATTATGCTTGCCCCGGACCCAGCTGAGATCATCAGCAAATTGATAGCCGGTTACGTTGCGGCCTTGCGGGAATGCATAATCCGCGCCGCCAACCCAGTTGGATGTACTTCCAGCCAGATCCCAATCAAAAGAGCGGATACAGGCGCTGAGTGGATTATTGGGGTCTTGTTGGACGCAGCCTGTCGAATAGCCTGCGGGAGAGAGGACAAAAGGAATTTTGGAGGTTCCAATCTGTGCGCCATTGGTGTTGGTAAAGATGGCACGTGAGTAGCTGGCCGAAAAGAGGAACTGATTTGTGAGCTGCGGCGAAAAAGTGTGGGTTTCGCTCATTTGACCTTCGTAGGAAGGCTGCGGGCTTTGCGCGTCGAACAGTGGATCGAGGAAGCTGGTCTGTGTCGGCTGGGTTCCATGATCAACCTTGGAGTGAATATAAAGGTGATCGAAGGAGCCGAGGTTGACATCAAGGCGGCTGTTTACCAGCCACTCACGCGCGAAGTTCGTCGCCTGGCCATTGAAGATATATGTGTCAGGATCGTTCGGATCGACTGCGCCGGAGGAGAAGTTCTTGGCCTTGTTGTAATAGTCAAAAATCTGGGAGTACATTGCGGCCTGTGAAGATTGTCCGTTGTAGGCCAGGTTTCCGTACGGGATCAGCCCATTCGGGTTGTTGGCGTCGATGGCGGGATCGATGGCCGGCGCGCCAAGGATGGCGGCCTGATAGGCCGGGCTCGGGGCGTATACAGCACCGATAATCGGGATGATGACGCGAAGCCCTTCGGTATCAATAAATCCAAAAATTTTGTCTTTCCTGAGCGGTCCGCCAACCGCGGCAGACCATTGATTGGCGTTATCAAAGTTGCGCGGTGATCCGCCCCGAAACTTGTTGAACCAGCTGTTCGCGTTCATGACGCGTCCGTTCCACAAATAATCCAGGTTGCCGTGCCAGGCGTTTCCACCGGAGCGCGAAATCTGGTTGACCTGAGCGCCGCCCAAACCGCCGAACGCCGCATCGAAGCTGTTCGTGGTTACCGTGACGGTCTCTACATCGTTGCCGCCAAGAAGCAGATTTGTGGCGCCAGAGTTATTCAGGTTCAAATAAGGATCGCCCTCGTAGCCGCCGTTCATTGTGAAGGTATTGGAAGTACCGGGCAAACCGTTGGTGGAGAAGTTGCCATAACCGCCCTGGGTGTTCATCACCGCGCCGGGTGTGGTTTGGGCAACGAACGTCAAATCGCCGCCGGGGTTCGGCATGTTTTGGAGTTGCTGCAAGTCGAAGCTCGTCGAGAGCTGCGCGTCATCCGTGTGCAGCACTTGAATCTCACCACTGTTCACTTCGACGGTGGTGGACGCTTGACCGACCGTAAGCACTACGGTCAACGGAGTGATGGTGCCGGCAGTGACTGAGGTCTCCACCGAGGTCGTTTCAAACCCCGCGGCGGTAATCGAGACCTTGTACCTGCCTGGGGATAGGAGGGGAACACGATAGTCGCCAACGCGATCCGACAAGACCGTTTTGACTGAGCCCTTTTCCATGCTGGTAACAGTCACCTGGGCATTCGGCAGGACGGCTCCATTCTTGTCAATCACCGTCCCGACGATGTCGCCGGAGATGTTGGACTGGGCATGCGCAAAAGGAGCCAGCGTGGTGGCCACAAACCCCGCGACCAACAAAAGACTGAGCGCTAAGGCTACATTCTGAAATCGGAAATATCGCATCGGAATCCTCCCAAAATCGACGGGACCCTGTGAGCTTGTGATTGAAAGCTCAGAATCCGCCTATCGTCTCGGCGTATCGGTCTAGTTGGGGAGGGTTAGAGCCGGTTCGCAGTTAAAAATTGAAGAACTATTACGGATGAAAATAGAGAATGAGGATCATTCCTGCCGAGAGCAGAAATGAGGACCATTCAAAATTAACGTTGGATTACTTAATCTCGGTTAACTGCACGTGGGTTGCCAAAGTTAACAGAGTGGCATCGTTTTGTATCTCCTTAAAAACAAGAGGGTTCTCTTACGGCCGCTAGACGACCCTTGAAGCTTATATATGAGAATCTGTAGTAGTTGATGTGTGTTTTCACATATCTCCTGCTACCGACTTAGATCAGGAGCTTCGATGAGCAAGCTACTATCTGATTGGGATATCTTTGGCTGAATGCAAGTGACTCTCGCGCATGTCGGTGCTCGCCTCGGTCCCAAGGACGCGCTTGAGGTGCAAACCAGCATATATATGGATAGGTGCTCAGCGCATGCACGCTGTTCCACGGAGGCGTTTCGTACTGAAGATGCGCTGCTCGAATGGCTCGACCGCCAACAAGGGCGGACCCCGGTGATTGCGGTGTTGCTCGACAGCCGCGGCCGACAAATGACCTCAGAGACCTTCGCGGCATGGCTGGGCCAACACCGTGATCACGGCGCGCAACATATTGTTTTCGCCGTCGGCCCAGCCAGCGGCTGGTCTGAGAAGGCTCGCACGCGGGCGCAGCTGTTGCTTTCGTTTGGGAATATGACTTTGGCCCACGCTATCGCCCGCCTGGTGATGGCAGAACAGCTCTACCGGGCATTTACAATCCTCACTGGCCACCCATACCACACGGGACACTGAAAGTCGGCTGTAGGGATTGATTGTGCTGGATCCCGTTGGCCTTGTTGGCTTCCAGTACAAGCTCCAAGACCCCGTCGGCGCTTCCCTCAACTGTTCAACAAGTCCAAATCTGGAGCCTCAAACGACGATGACCGATTCGCGCAAGGGATTAATCCTGATCAACACCGGCCCCGGCAAAGGAAAAACCACTGCGGCCATGGGCACAGCCCTGCGCGCCGTCGGCAATGGAATGAAGGTGCTGATGCTTCAGTTCCTCAAGGGCTCGTGGCATTATGGCGAACTCGACGCGGTGAAAGCCTTCGGCGATAACTTCGTGCTCAAGCAGATGGGCCGCGGCTTTGTTAAAGTCGGCGGAGCCGAGACCGACCCGGAGGACATTCGCCTCGTCGAGGCCGCCTGGGACGAGGCGCGCGAGGCGATCCTCTCGGGCGACTGGGACATGGTGGTCCTCGACGAAATCAACTACGCCATCGGCTACGGAATGCTCGACCCTGCGCAAGTGGCCGACACCCTGCGCGAACGTCCGGAGATGGTGCACGTCATCCTCACCGGCCGCAACGCGCACCCCTTGCTCGTTGAGCTCGCCGACACCGTTACTGAAATGCGCGAAGTTAAGCACGCTTATCAGAAAGGCATTCTAGCCCAGCGGGGTATCGAGTACTGATTCACTCCCGCGCGCCCAGACGTTACCCTTTTTTCCGCGTCCAACCTGCAAGTTCCCGTCGCTCCTTCGTTCCAAGGTCAGTCAGGAGGAATTTGTGCGGACCATTTACTATTTTTTCGCGGCTTTCTTCGCCGCCCCTCTCGTTTTTGCTCAGCAAGTGCCCAACCAGCCCGTAGCCCTCACCATCTACAACCAGGATTTCGCAGTCGCGCGTACGTCGATCGATCTCGATCTGCACGCCGGCATGAACGAATTAACGACGACCGAGGTGACCAGCATGCTCGAGCCGGATTCAGTAGTGCTGCGCGATCCTGCGAGCAAGCGTCCGATACAGGTTGTCGAGCAAAACTATGACGCGGGCGTCGTGAACCAGGATTGGCTGCTCGAAAAATACGTGGGCAAGACCATCAACTTCCAGGTGAGCCCCGGACAGATCGTAGAGGGGAAGATCATTCGCGCCGGCGGCAGCCAGCAGCAGCCGCTCATCGCTGTGAAAGGCCAAATGCAGTTTCAGCTTCCAGGGCTGCCGCTGTTTCCATCTGCAACCGATGGGTTGCTTTTGAAACCCACCCTGCGATGGCAGATTCACTCAGAGAATTCAGCACACATCGCCGCCGAACTAGCCTACATCACGGGCGGATTTGATTGGCAGGCAACCTATAACGTGGTCGCACCAGAAAGTGCCGACGTCACCGCAGAAGAAAAGGCCGATGTTCTCGGCTGGGTCACCATTCATAACCAGAGCGGCAGCGAATTCCCGCAGGCCAGGATCAAGCTGATGGCCGGGGATATAGCGAAAATCATGCCGCAAAATGGAACCGGCTATGGCAGCGGAAGAAACATGGCGATGCTCAAAGTCGAAGCCTACGACGCCGTGCAGGCTCAAGTCACCCAAAAGGCCTTCGACGACTTTCACCTTTACGATCTCAATCGCACCGTTTCGCTTCGCAATGGTGAGATCAAACAGGTGCAATTCATCGACGCGGCGGCGGTGGCCATGCATCGCAGCTATGTCTACGATGGCGCATTTGGGCAATTGCAGCCCATCTACGCTGGAAACGTCAACCAACAGCGCGGATACGGGATCGACAGCGACAACAGGAAAGTCGCCGTCATCGAGGAAATCAAGAACAGCGAATCAAGTCACCTCGGCATGCCGCTGCCCGCCGGCCGCGTGCGCCTCTATCGTCGCGACTCAGATGGTCAGATGGAATTCGTTGGCGAAAGCACGATCAATCACACGCCAACCGAACAGACGCTGAAAATTCCTACAGGCAGCGCTTTCGACGTGAAGGGCTCGCGCACCCAGACGGACTTCCATATCAATCAGAATGAACGAATTCTGGATGAGAAGTTTGAAATCAAAATCACCAATCAGAAGCAGCAGCCGGTTACGGTGAAGATTGTCGAGCATATGTACCGTGGCGACAATTGGGAGATCACCGAGAAGTCAGGCAATTATGTTAAGCGCGACAGCCACACGCTCGAGTTCCCGGTGCAAGTTGCCGCGAAAGGGAATGCTACATTGACCTACTCAGTGCGATACACGTGGTAAGGAATACACGCAACTTATTGGTTGCCTATTGATCTTAAAAGTGCGACAGGTAGCTGCATTTTAAATTATCCGTGCAGATCAGGTCTACATATCGGTTCTTGCTGTCGCGGGAGAGACAGGCGGCCGTGGAATGGCTAACAGGCTAGCCGTCGTGTGGATCGAATTGCTCAAAAACGTTGACCACCGCTTCGGCCTCGCGCAGCGTCTCGTTGAGGATTCGGGAACCTCGGCGGACGACCGACGCGTGGAATGCGGAAGGGGGCTCGTTCAACTGCGCCGCAAACGACCGCTGCGAATGCAGGTGAGCTGATGGGCAGCGTGCCAATCCGCCTTAAAGCCATCATAAAGTCCAATTTCTTGTATCCGTTCGTGACTAAAGGCACCTATCGCGGATCACTGAAGGGTTCCTTAAGAGGTTCGACGGCTGTACCATTCGCCTTACAGGTACCGGAAATGCACCTAATTGTTGCGGCCGCCGAGGCCCAAGACTCGGGTTGCGGCGCATGTGATTTGTAGCGCTTGACCAGGGACGCTTTGACTTACGATCTCAGGCAGGCTTAACTTTTTCTCTCCCCGAATCTTTGCAATGACCGCAGCCTCAATCGGCTCTCCCCGCATGCTCGCGGCCGATAGGGTTGTGTCACACAAACTCGAACCCCACCCAAAGATCTGAAGCGAAGGTGGGTAGCGGCGAGTTGGTCATTTGGTTCACTAGCACGATGCAAGGTCCAAAACGAGGCAGAGATCTGACATGTCGACCACTGTTCAAGGCCCCGATTCCGAACTCGCCGGCATAGCTCGTATGTCGATCGCGTTGATCGGCCCCAACGATTCGAGCCGAACCATCATGGCCAAGGCGCTTACCGCCTCACAATCCAGAATTGTGCGGGAATTTGCCGACTACCCCGCCAAGCTCAGCGATGTGTCGCGCATGATGGCGCAGAATTTCGACGTCGTGATGATCGATCTCGACAGCGACGAGAGCTACGCCCTTTTAATCGTTGAGAACATAGCAGCGCTCGGCAATACGACCGTAATGGTCTACTCGGTTAGAAACGATCCTAGCCTTGTGACGAGCGCCATGCGGGCTGGAGCGCGCGACTTTTTACCCGTTCCTGCCGATTCGCCTGTGCCCGATGCTGCTCCCGCGCCTGCCCCCGTTCCTCCGCCTGCTGCGGTTCGAGTTGCTGCTCCTGCGGCAGTTCCCGTCCAGACTCGCCCTGTGGTCACGAAGGAGGTGCCCCCAACACGACCTCCCGTGCCATCGCGCGTCGCGTCTGAAAGCCAGGAAGCAGATGAAAAGCGCATCTATAACAACTCCAGCTATGTACGAGGTCGCGAGAGCCAGGCGCAGGAAGCAGTCGATGTACTTAAGTCCGACAGCCCTTCAGACAAGCAAAATCACTCAGAGCTCGCCCAGCCACGCGTAGACCAACCCGCGATTGCAAGCAAACCCGTTGAAGCGAGCCCCCGATCATCGTTTACGACAGAGTTGTCTGAGAAAACTATTTCGGAAAGTCTTGTGGCAAACGCTTTGCCGGTCGCAGCTCCTGTTGTAAACCGAGGAATCGAAACAGACGCTGAGCTGCTTGCATTGTTCCGCAATATAAAGATGGTCGACGACCGCGCCGAACCGTCTCGCAGTCGGAAGAACTGGCTGTTGATCGGCGCAGGTGCGGTGGCGCTGGTAGTTGTGCTGCTACTTATCTTCGTCAATCCTTTCAAGCAGCCGGCCGCCGCTCCAGTGGCCGCGCCAGCGCAGACAGAAGCGCCCCAGGCCGTGAGCTCGACCAACGATTTGCCTATGGTCAAGACCGGCAAGTCCGCCAAGCCGGCGGCCAAGCCTTCGCCGAATACGCCGGCAGCGAAAGCCGGGAATCCCCAGGCTGCCGCTGCGAACGTCCCAAATCCCGTGCTGGATCCGCAGTTCTTGTCGCCGGGCAGGATCTCAAGTGACGTAAAAAAGGTCGCTCCCGTTGAGGAAGCGCCAGCAGCCTTTACGCCGGGCGCAATGGACGGTGGTGGCGGCCTTCCAGGCACCGTTCTCAGCAGCGGAAACAAGCCTAAGGTGGTGGGCACGGTGGCGCGCATCTCGGCGGGGGTAGCCGAAGGCATGCTGCTGCACAAATCGGCTCCGATTTACCCGCCCCTCGCCAAAAACTCCCATGTAAGCGGCACAGTGGTGTTAAAAGCGAACATCTCGAAGGCTGGAACGATTGAAGGGCTGCGCATCGTCAGTGGGCCCAAGATGCTGAGCGGCGCAGCTATGGATTCGGTGAAGACCTGGCGCTACAGGCCATACACGCTCGATGGCCAGCCGGTTGAAGTTGAAACCACGATCAGCGTGATCTTCTCTCTCGGCCAGTAGGCATCGCTTGACAACGGGGCCAGGTCGGCGGGCGGTCATGCTCCGCTTAGAACGCGCGGACTGAGAATTATTTAGAAGGAACCAATTCGTTCGCGACGCCGTACTGCTGGCTAAGAGGCTAACCATGCAGACTCTGCGCCAGGATGTTGCCTACGCGATACGGCAGATGCGGTTGTCCCCCGTCTTCACACTCACGGCGATGCTCACGCTTGCGCTGGGCATCGGCGCGACGACCGCCATTTTCTCGCTGATTCACTCCATCATGATCAAGTCTCTGCCAGTTGTTGAGCCCACCAGTCTTTATCGCGTGGGCGATGGCAATGACTGTTGCGTTGAAGGCGGGCCGCAGGATGTATGGGGCATGTTCTCTTACGGGCTCTATCAACGCTTCAAAGATGCCTCGCCGGAATTCGAGCAGACCGCGGCCTTTCAAGCTGGCACATCGCAATTCAGTGTGCGCCGCGCTGAGACCAACGAACCCGCCAAGCCTCTGCGCAGCGAGTATGTCTCGGGAAATTATTTCGCAACGTTCGGGATTCAGGCCTTAGCGGGGAGAACACTCTTGACCGCGGACGATCAGCCATCTGCGCCCCCTGCTGCCATGCTGAGTCATCATGCCTGGCAGCAGGAGTATGGCGCAGACCCTAAAATCGTCGGCGCGAGCCTGATGCTCAATGGGCATCCCTTCACAATCGTCGGCATTACGCCACCGGGCTTTTACGGTGATACGCTGCGCAGCGATCCGCCGCAGCTGTTTGTTCCCCTGCAGCAGGAGCCGCTGCTGACCGGCAAAAGCTCGCTCCTGAAACAAAATAATGGATGGCTGCGCGTGATTGGCCGCCTTCGTCCGGGAGCCACGACCAACGGCCTCGCCGGCCGCTATACCGCGGTGTTGCGGCAATGGATGGTGACCGACCTTGGTAGTGGTGAATTCAAGCAATATCTTCCGCAGATCAAGGCGATGCTGCCCAAGCAATTTGTAAAGGTGGTTCCGGCCGGGGCAGGCATCGGTGCGATGAAGGCCGACTATGCCGACAGCCTGCGCATTCTGCTGATTGTGTGTTGCCTTGTGCTGCTGATTGCGTGTGCCAATATCGCCAACCTGCTGCTGGCTCGGGGAGCCGTGCGACGTTCGCAAGTGTCGGTTCGCCTCGTCATGGGAGCGTCGCGGACGCGGCTGCTGCGCCAGTCGGTCACCGAAAGCCTCGTGCTGTCGGTCATGGGCGGAGTCGCAGGAATCGTCCTCGCATATCTTGGTGTCAAGATCATCGTTGCGCTGGCCTTTCATACCTCGAAATATGTGCCCATCGAAGCCACTCCCTCTCTGCCCATCCTCGGCTTCGCCTTGGGACTATCGCTGGTGACTGGATTGCTTTTCGGCACTGCTCCGGCATGGCTCACATCGCGCGCCAACCCTGCCGAGGCGCTCCGCGGCGCCAACCGCAGCACGCGCGATCGGTCCTCGTTTCCTCAGAAAGCGCTGGTCGTCGTCCAGGCTACGCTGTCAATCGTGTTGCTTGCGGGTGCGGGCCTGCTGACCCGCAGTCTGCAGAAAATGGAGCGGCAGGATTTCGGCTTCGAGACCGACCATCGCGTCGACATCAGTGTCAATGCGCCGTTCTCAAGCTATTCACCTGAGAAACTGGATGCGACCTACCGCGAACTGCAGAGCCGCCTCGAGCAGATCCCGGGGGTGGAGCACGCGGCGCTGGCTCTCTACAGCCCCTTTACCGATAACTGGGGCGAAATGATCATTCGCGAAGGTCATGGGCCTGTCGATGTGAACGCGGACAATGGCGCGTCGTGGGATCACGTGAGCTCCAGCTATCTCGACACCATGGGCCAGCACGTTCTGCGCGGGCGCGGCATCACGGAGCAGGATACGGCGACCACGCTCAAGGTTGCCGTCGTTGATGAGGCATTCGTACGCAAGCTCTTCAAGTCCGGCGAGAACCCCATCGGCACCCATTTTGGCGTAAATCTGCCTGAATACAGTGGGACATTCGAGATTGTAGGTGTGGTGCGCGAAGCCAACTACACCGACCCTAGCGGTCATTGGCGGCGGCCATTGTTCTTTGTGCCTCTGACGCAGCACGTGCACTACGACACGCCCATGATGCAGATGATCGACGATCGCACCCATCTCATCGAGAGCGTGGTTCTACAATTGCGCGGCAGCATGGCTGGTCTTGAGCCGCAGGTTCGCCGCGTTTTTGCTGAAGTCGATCCCAATCTGACCGTCATCAACATGGAGTCGATGCAGGAGCACATATCCAACCGGCTCGACCAACAGCGGACTGTTGCGCAATTGACGGGAATGTTTGGGATTCTCGCGCTCATTCTCGCCGCAGTCGGGCTCTATGGCGTTACCGCCTACACAGTGGAGCGGCGCACCAGCGAGATCGGCGTCCGCATGGCAATGGGCGCCAACCGCGCCAGCGTTGTTCGGCTGGTGCTGCGCGGGGCGTTCACGCAGATTCTGATTGGCTTGCTCATCGGAATTCCGGTCTCGATCGGCTGCTCACGGCTCATCGCGGCCCAGCTCTATCACGTCAACGGTTGGGATCCGATGGTGCTTAGTGGGTCAATCCTGGCGCTCGCGGCCTGCGCCCTCGTCGCCAGCATTATCCCGGCGCGGAAGGCTGCATCGATTAACCCGGTGACAGCTTTGCGGGTCGAGTAGGAATTTCAGGGGCGCAAAAGATCGCAACCGGGACCCTGTCATCTGCCATTTACAATTGCTGAAGCCTTATGTCCTGGTTCAAGCGCGAGAACGGCGAATACGAATCTAACCCCGGGCCCGATGCTAACGGGGATTCTGACGAAAAACGGGTTCGCACTGAGGGCTTGTGGATCAAGTGCCTTGGTTGCCGCACGGCCATTTGGAAAGCGGACCTTGAGGCCAATCTCAACGTCTGCCCGAAGTGCCAGCATCACTTCAAATTTGGCGCCCGGCAGCGCCTCGACCTGCTGCTCGACCCCGGCTATGAACTGGTGGATGGCGGCCTGCGCTCGACCGATCCGCTGAATTTCACCGACATCAAGCCTTACAAACAGCGGCTGCGCAAGGCGCAGCAGGATACCGGACTCGACGACGCGATCTTGAACGCCGTTGGTCAAATGGGCCCGCATGCCGTGGTGGTCAGCGCCATGGAATACGGGTTCATCGGTGGATCGATGGGCGCGGTAGTGGGAGAAACCATCGCCCGCGCCGTAGATCGCGCCCGCCTTGGCCGCAAGCCCCTCATCGTCGTCGCCGCGTCAGGGGGCGCACGCATGATGGAAGGGGTCGTCAGCCTGATGCAGATGGCCAAAATCTCCACAGCCCTGGCCCAGTTGGACGACGCCAAAGTCCCTTACATCTGCGTTCTTACCGACCCTACCACCGGCGGCGTCACAGCCAGTTTTGCAATGCTCGGCGACCTGAATATAGCGGAGCCCGGCGCCCTGATTGGTTTCGCGGGGCCGCGTGTCATTGAGCAGACCATTCGCCAAAAATTGCCGGAGGGATTTCAGCGCGCTGAGTTTCTGCTGGAAAAGGGTTTTCTCGATGCGGTCGTACACCGGCGCGATTTGAAGGACTACCTGATAAGAGCTTTGGACTTTCTTCGCGTTGACCCCCTCGCGCAGGCGGGAAGCCAGACGAGCGGCGCCCCAGCATAACCGTCCGAATTCGCTAATTGAGATGCAGTCACTCGAACCAGTCTGCTTTACGAAGTAGACTGTGTTCGGTCCCTTGGATCGCTTCCGCGGGGCTCTCTGAGGGTGTTCGAATGCTTGATTTCCGTCTCCGCCTTTGCGTCGCAATGGGCTCGTTGTTTCTGGCAGTTGCGGCAATCCAGGGTCAAACTCCGAAGCAGACATTCAATTCTCTCCCGCCGATGGCTTTCGACGACAGCGGTCCTGTGCTTCGTGCCCATGCTGAACCGGAGAAGCCCTTGACCGTGGCCGGAGAGCGCGGCGTTTTGGTAGGTCAGCAGGACGGCAGCTTTGAATCCTGGGTGTTGCCGGTGAAGCTGCTTTCGCACCTTTCCATCGAGGCGGAGATCGAGGGTTACACCGTCCCCATCGACGTAAATCGCCAGGCGTCGGAGATTGAAGTGCGCCCAGACCGCACCATTCTCACTTACAGCCACATCGGCTTTACCGTTCGCCAGATCATGTTTTCGCCCAACAACGCGCCCCCGGGAACAGGCCCGGTGGTGCTGTTCGAATTCGACTGCGTGCGCCCAACCAACTTCACATTTCGCTTTACGCCCAACCTCGACTGGATGTGGCCGCGGCGCAATGAAGGCGTGCCCGGCGTCGAGTGGGATACGCGTGGCGGATTTTACGTGCTGCACACCGACTACGGCGACTTCGCCGGTGCAGTCACGATTCCCGGCGCTCAACCAGGAATCCTCGCGCCTTACCAGGAGCGTCCGCAAGTACACCAGGTTGAACTGAAGCTGCATATCGATCCGGTTAGGGACCATGGTCGGCTCTTTCCGCTGTTGATGGCGGTCGCGACCAAGCAGGAAGCGGCAACCAACGGCGCGCTGGCTGCAACCCTGATCAAGCTCAACGGCACTGTCGCCAGCGACTACAAGACGCATGCGGAGAGCTACAAAAAGCTGCTGGCCAAGGCCACGTCGATCGAAACACCCGACAAGACGCTTAATGATGCGTTTCAGTGGGCGGTGATCTCAATCGAGCAATTGAAGACCAAGGCGCTGCCTACCGACGAGACTGCGTTGGTCGCGGGCTATTATGCTTCGGGTGATTCGGCGCGACCGGGGTTTGGATGGTTTTTTGGCCGAGACGCTCTTTATACGCTCTACGCCGTTAACGGCTATGGCGATTTCGCTCTTTCTAAATCTGAACTTGAGTTCCTCATCAACCGGCAGCGCGACGACGGCAAAATCATGCACGAATATTCGCAGACCGCAGCGGCGATTGATTGGAAGTCGTTCCCCTATATGTACGCTGCGGCCGACGCCACGCCGCTGTTCCTGCTTGCCGTCGCTGATTATGTGCGGTCGAGTGGGGACCTGGGATTTCTAACCACGCATCGCGATGCCATTGAGAAAGCATGGATGTTTGAGACCAACCATGCGCCCGGCGCCGACAAAGGTGGCAATGGCATCTACGACAATACGCAGGGCACAGGCTGGGTCGAGAGTTGGCCCACAGGCATGCCGCACCAGGAAATCTATCTCGCCCTGCTCGATGAGCAAGCGTCGCGCGCTATGGCGCGGATTGAGGATCTACTCAAAGACGCGCAGAAGGCAGAGCCCCCGCGCCAGCGTGCCGCAGCCATTGCCAAAACTATCGAAAGCCAGTTTTACGATGAGCAGAAGTCCTGCTACACATTCAGCCGTAATACCGATGGCTCTCTTGACCGCACGAGCACTGTATATCCATCGCTTGCATGGTGGAGCAGTGTGGCGCCTGGCGAAAAATATGTCGCGCAACCAGATGGTTGCTTAAAGCAATTTGCCGCGCACACGCTCAACACCGATTGGGGGCTGCGCGACGTCGCCAATGATGAGAAATACTATGATGGCATGAGTTACCACCAGGGTTCGGTGTGGCCTCTATTCACGGGATGGGCAGCACTCGCCGAATATCGCGGCGGTCAACCAATTGCCGGCTATCAGATGTTGATGGAGAATGCTAACCTCACGCGCGCGCAGGATCTTGGGTCGCATACAGAACTGCTGTCGGGAGACTTCTTTGTTCCGTTCGGACGCAGCACGAGCCACCAGTTGTGGTCGTCCGCGATGGTGATCACTCCGACTTTGCGCGGTCTCTTCGGCATCGACATCGACGCACAAACCAAAACCATTACTGTGAACCCGCATCTTCCCGCGAGCTGGGAACATGCCTCGATCAAGAATCTTCGCGTTGGCGAAGAGGCAGTTGACTTGGAATTTAGTCGGGTTGATGGCGAAATATTGGTGTCGAGGAAGTCGTCAGCAACATCAGAAATTCATTTGCGTAGCGAACATGCTGGTACAAAATCAACTCAAAAAGATCGGGTTAGCATTCCAGACCGTTCTGTCGATGTCGGCACAATATTCCAAGAGCCGAACCCTGGCGATCGCACTCAATCTGCGCGCGTGCTCAGGGCGGAATACGGTGATCGCAAGCTTACGATCATCCTGGAAGGCCGCGAGGGCTCGATCGCTGAACTCCCCATCGTCGTGCGCACCCCCAAGACCACTGTGAAGGTAGAGGGCGCGGAGTTATCCGCACCCGTGCCACATATCAACCTTGCGCCTGCGTCTCAGACAGCAACCGTGCATTTCCCGCACGGCGAAGGCTGGAAGACCGTCACTGTCACGCTGACCTGGTAGCCAGTGCAGGAACGCGTTCGCCCTCAGGCTCCCGGACCGCCGTCTGCTTTGCGGTCTTGTACCATCTCGTCGCGCGGCTCATCCTCGATATTGCCTTCGACAATATCCTCGGAGCGCGCCACTTCGGTATTCGGATGATGGCTGCGAAGCTCGGCGCTGGTGTCGTCCCGGCCCGGTTCTAAGGCCTGGCCACCCATGTTGGGTTGCATGGGGCCGACCTCGGTATATTCCGCGATCCGTTCCTCAGCTACATCGTCGACCACCCGGCCTGAGCCATCGCGCAGGTCCGGGAGCGCGTCATCCTGCAAAAGATTCACTTTGAGCGCATCGACTTCTTCTTCGGTGCTCGCGTCCAACTCGTCGACGCGCTGCCCGAGTTCGCCCTCATACAAACCGGGATCCTCTCCGGCCCCACCGGTGATGTCTTCGAGCCTGTCCAGAAGAGACTCCGTCGCGATGTCGTTCCCTGCCGCGGGTGCCTCGTTGTTTTCCTCATGGCCATAGACCGAGCTTTCGCTCAGGTCCACTCCCTCGTTTTGCCTCTGCTTCGCCATCTCAGTCCTTCCGCTCTGTATCAAGGTCTCTGTTTTGAGTCCGGCCCGGCTTCCAGAGTTGTCTGATGCGCTCTGCGGCTTCCTCGCACACCTCTCACGGCAAACCGAAAGGCACAATTCTCCCGAAATCTACGTCAAACATGCGCCCATAAGCACGACAGCCCGGCATCGCTGCCGGGCTGTCATTGTTTTCACTTCAAGGAATTGAGCGACTCAAGCGCTCAGCTTTTGATGCTCAATAAGCAAGCCACTGGAACCACATCGAATCCGCATCCTGCTCGAACGACTTTGAAAGCGATGTGCTCCCCTGCGCCATCACGATATTCTCGTTGGCTTCTGCGGTGTAGTCGATGGCGTGCGTCGAACCACTCCGATAGGCGTAGGCGTCATCCATATACGTATACGCGAAATCCGGCAGCGGGTTGGTAAACGAGCCGCCCACTTCCGTACGCTCCACGATCCATTCGGCGGAGAGTCCGGAGAACTTCGTCTTGGGAGGAATACTCAGCGACGCCGACACCGCCTTCCTGGTGTTGTAGTTTGCCATGTAATAGAAACCGGTGATGACGCCATTCTTCACGCCCACTGCAGAGTACGCATAGATCACATCTCCTGGTGCAACGGGGAAGTTGGGAATGATCACTTCCGACTCAGGAATGAACTCGATCCACGCATAATACGTGGCCTTGCCGCCGGTCCATTGCTGCTCCGTACCGTCCTGAATAAGGTCATTGCACGTGCAATTGCCGTCGATTCCCACCCACTCCGACATGTAGCCGTTAATGTTTGAGAACTGGTTGTTGACGCTGGGAACGATCCATAGCCCCACTACTTCATCGAATACCGGAGATCCACCAATCAGTGACCATCCACTCCAGTTCCCCGAGGTGCTGTGAGTTGTGTTGTTGACGGTTTGGGACGTACCGATGCGCTGGTTGGGGCGATGGTAGCGATCGGTCTTTACGAGCTCCGGCGTGATGCGGGTGACGGAAACCGCCTGCAGCCAGCGCGAGTAAGCTTTGGTATCGCTCTGCTCCGGCCGACGCGGATAGCCGTAATCCTGCAATTCCGATGCGGTCGCTGCGACTGGATCGAAGCCGTCGGGAACGCTGTTGTACGTGGTGGCGCCCACGATGTTGGGCAGGTTAACTTTGGTTTGAAAATCCTGAGCGTTGACCGTCACGCTGCCAATCACTAGGGTTGCGGCGATAGCGAGCGTCTGGGGAATAAGTTTTGGCATGACCTCTCCTGGGCTAATAGTTTGCCTGGTTGAAGGCCGGCGGGCGGGGTTGCCTCATGTCGGACAGGATCAGGGAATTCTACCGGGTATTGTCGTCCATGCTTGCCGGCGCGGTACTGACGTGCCGGGATAGTACCTGATATCGAAAGCAAGACTCAAGCAAAATCTCGAAGAAATATATTGTCGTAAGTTGCTGAAATTAATTGCCATATTCTATTTCAAAACTGGCGATATAAAGGCTGACAAGCAACGGCCGAAACCAAGAGTGGGACGCTGGGATAAGTTGAAATTGGCTCACACGAGGCGCGTAGATCAAGGAACCGAAATGAATCCCTAAAGCGAAGTTTCGGGGAACATGCTGAGTGGTCGTGTGCGGCTTGCTTGCTCAGGCCTCTCCCTGTAGCGTCTGAACACGCAGGCCCGGCAACGTTGCCGGGCCTTCTCTCTTGCTGTGTTGGTTTGCCTCCGTCAGATACGCATTGGCATGAGGACATAGCGGGAGCGGTACTCAGCGTCAGGGTCCTCGGGGCGCATCTGGCCGGCTGACTGCGAGTCCTTGAACTCAAGCCGCACCTCGCCCTCGTTTCCTAATGCCTTTAGGAAATCGATGATGTACGTCGAGTTGAAGCCCACTACGATCGGGTCGCCCGAGTACGGCGTATCGATGGTGTCTTCGCTCTCGCCGGACTCGGTCGACTGCGAGCTGATCTTGAGCTCGTTGCTTTCGAGTCGCAGCCGGATCGCTCCAGACCGCTCATCGGCAAACTGCGCGACACGCTGGATCGCCGCCGACAGCTCGCTCGACCGCACCACGGCAAACTTGGTGTTGTCGCGCGGCATAACCGCCTCGTAGTTGGGGAACTGACCCGATAGCCGCCGCGTGCTCAGCGTGCGATGGCCCACGCGGAAGAAGAGCGTGTGCTCGTCATCGGCAAACTCCACCTTCTCGGCTTCTGTGTTTGACAGCAATTGCTGAAGTTCCTGCAGCGCCTTGCGCGGAATCAAGACTCGCTTTTCGCCGCTGATCCCGTCGATGGCTTCACCCGGCTTCTCGACAAACGACAGGCGGTGCCCATCCGTCGCCACCATGGCCAGCGACTCCGCCTTGAGCACGAGAAGTGCGCCATTGAGCGTGTAGCGGGACTCCTCGTTTGAAATTGCGAAGATGGTGCGCGCGATCAGGGTTTTGAGGGCCGCGGCCGGAATGCTGCTGGCCGCCACTGCCGGAAACTCCGGCACCTGCGGGTAGTTAGCCCTCGCCATGCCCACCATCTTCGTGTTGGAACGGCCGGAACGAATCTGCACCCAGTGATTCTCGAGCAGCTTGATCGAAATATCGCCGTCAGGAAGCAGCTTGATGTAGTCGTAAAGTTTCCGCGCTGGAATGGTGCACGATCCCGGCTTCTTCACCTTGACCGCGGCGCTGGTGCGGATCGCCTGGTCAAGATCAGTGGCGGTGATGTTGAGCCGGTCGCCTTCGGCCTCGATCAGAAAATTCGACAGGATGGGAATGGTGGTTTTGCGCTCGACTACGCTCTGCGTCGCGGTGAGTTCCTTCACCAGTTCC
>ODAK010001852.1_pt1 | contig 22600 bp, 17 predicted proteins | sample 1539591 | NCBI WGS metagenome assembly ODAK01 (sample SAMEA3539303, study PRJEB22396) | soil metagenome | biome: tundra; feature: field; material: soil | place: USA | collected 2010-05 | depth 0.15 m | reverse complement strand
CACCATCCGGTCGCTCCTGGCGGTCGTCGACCGCCACCGCGACCGGGCCGACCTTCAGGCCATCGCGCCGACGGTGCAGTGGCGCAAGACCGCCAGCACTCTGAAGACGGGCGGCAGCGCGCCCGCGTAGGTCTTCGGAGGGGCCGGTCGGCATCCGGCGACACCCCTGATCATCGAGCCGGAACGCGCTACCCACCGGCAATACTTTCGACCACATGACCCGGACCTCACTTGCCTCGAGCGCCCGGCCCCGTCGCTCACCGGTCCCCGACCTGATCGGCCTGTTGTGGGTCTTGGCCGCGGCCGGCGCGGTCCTGGCCCCGGCGTTGTCGCATGGCGCCTACCTGGGCTCGTTCGACTGGGTCTCGCGTTTCGGCTTGTCGAGGAACCCGAGCGTGGTCGTCCACGATCGCCAGGCGTTCGACCAGATCGCCGAATTCATCCCTTGGACCAAGCTGGCGTGGACGCAGGTGCACCACGGGCAGCTCCCCCTGTGGAATCCCTCGAGCGTGCTCGGCCTACCACTGGCGTTCAACTGGCAGGCTGGCACCTTCAGCGTGCCGGCCCTGCTCGGGTACCTCTTCCCCGTCCGCCTGGCGTACACGGTCCAGGTGCTGGCCACGCTCGCCATCGCCGGGACCGGGGTCTACGTGCTCGGGCGCGTCCTGCGGTTGAGCGTGATCAGTTGCGTCATGGCCGCCACGGTCTACGAGTTGAGCGGGCCGTTCTTCGGATGGCTGGGCTGGCCCATCGCGTCGGTGATGTCGTGGATCGGATGGTTGTTCGCCGCCACCATCCTCGTCGTGCGCGCCGAGCGCCGTGCCCGGGCCGTGTCGTTCTTCGCCGTGGTCCTGGCGTGTGCCGTCTACGCCGGGCAACCCGACACGCTCGTCTTGTTGGGCTCGGCGTTCCTCGTGTTCGTCGCCGCGCTGGTGGTGCCGCGCGTGAAGTCCTTCGGAGGCTCGGGCTCCATCCGCCGCCCGCTCCTCGACATCGTGACCGCCGTCGTCGCCGGGGCCGCCTTGAGTGCCCCATTGCTCCTCCCCGGTCTTCAGCTCATCTCGGGTTCGGTCCGCACCGGCAAGAACCTGAGCCAGGCGGTGTCGGTCCAGAGCGTCGTGCTCCTCCCCTTCCAGGGATTCGACGGCTTGCCGGTGGCGGGCAGTCGGTTCTTCGGCTCGGGGTATTACACGAAGTCTGTCGCCTACGTCGGCGTGATCGCCTTGGTGCTGGCGGTCTTGGCGGTGGTGGGCGCGGTGAAGCTCCGATGTCGCCGACCCGAGGTGATCGCGTTCAGTGCGGTGGCCCTCGCCATGGCGGCGATCGTCTATCTCCCGATCGTGGAGTCGGCTCTCGACGGCCTGCCGGTGGTGGGCAGTGTGCTGTGGCGCCGGGCCACCATCCCGATGGTGTTCGCCATCGCCGTGCTCGCCGGCCTCGGGTCCGAAGTCCTGGTGCGTTCCCACGGCCAGCAGGTGATCCGGCGGTGGTGCGGGGGCGCCTTCGCGGTCGCCGCCCTGGTGCTGTTGGCCCTGTGGGGGCTCGGCCGGGGCCGGCTCCCGTCCATGGAGGCCTCGATCAGGGCGAAGAGTTTCATCTGGCCCTCGGGTTGGGGGTCGCCGGTGCCCTGGCGGTCGAGTTTCGACGTCGACGGCACCGCGCCGGCGCTGCACACGACGGCGGATGGCTCGGGGGTGGCCGCATCGCCCTGGCGGTGCTGCTGGGGTGTGAGACCGCCTTCCTCGTGAGCGCGGGCACGCCGTTGTGGGCGTCGAGCCCCACCTATGTGACGCCCAACCAAGCCGAGGCGACCCTGGCGCGTGCGGTGGGGTCCGGGGTGGTGGGTTTCGGGTCCAACACGTGTTTCGGCGATCAGCTCGGCATCGTCCCCGACTACAACGTGGCGCTCGGTATCAAGGAGTTCGCCGTCTACGAGCCCTTGATCCCCATGACCTACGGCGCGTCGTGGCGGAGCTCCACCGGGGAGCTCGCCGCCCCCGTGCAATTCCCCGGTGTGCCCTTCTCGGTGTTCTGTCCGGCGGTGACGACGGCGTCGACGGCGAGGCACTACGGGGTGGGCTTCGTCCTCGAGAAGGCCGGGGCGGCCGGCCCCAAGGGTGCGGTCTTCGACCAGAAGGTTGGCGACGAGGATCTCTACCGCATCCCTGACGTCGGCCTCGCCACCCTCGTCCCGGCGCACTCGGGCGCCACGAGGCTGACCGGGTCCGAACCCAAGGCAACGGTGGTCCCCGTGAGTTCGCACGACCCGGCGTCATGGAGGTTGGTGACTCGGGGGGCGGGCCGGCAGATCCTGGAGCTCCACCTCACCGCCGTACCCGGTTGGCACGCCACCATCGACGGACACCCCCTTGCCCTGGAGCGCGACCGCGGCGTGATGCTCCAGGCCCGTATCCCGCCCGGACGCCACGTCGTGGAGCTCAGTTACTGGCCCATCGCCTTCACCGTGGGCATCGGCCTGGCCGTCCTCAGCGCGTCGTGCCTCGGCGTCGCGCTGCTGAGCGGATGGGTGCGCCGACGGCGCGCTCGTGCGCCGCTCCAGACATGAGGTCACGTCCGCGCAATTACACTTCGTCCTTACATCGCAATACCGAAGCACGGTGCCACCGCGGTGCGCCGACCTGAATGACGAGTTGCTCACCGGAAAGGGGGTCACACATGTCGGATCCGTTCTACTTCGATCGAAGCCGGCTCAAGCCGCTCGCCGACCGGCTCGCGCCTGAGTTCGTAGCGGCCCAGCCGTTCCCTCATGTCGTGATCGACGACTTCCTGCCCCCTGAGGTGATCACAGCGCTCGTCGACTGCTTCCCCGAGGCAACCGGTGACTGGACCAAGTTCAATACCCGGTTCGAGGTGAAGTTCGCCCAGCGTGACGAAGAGGCGATGCCCAAGCCTGTGCGCCACGTGATCCAACAGTTCAACAGCCAGCCCTTCCTCGAGTTCCTCGAGCGCCTCACCGGCATCAAGGGCCTCCTGCCGGATCCGAGTCTCGCCGGAGGGGGCATGCATCAGATCGCCCCCGGCGGACTGCTGAAAGTCCACGCAGACTTCAACGAACACCCTCATCTCCACGTGGACCGGCGGCTCAACGTCCTGCTCTACCTCAACGCGGACTGGGAGGAGTCCTACGGCGGAGACCTCGAGCTCTGGAACCGCAACATGACGGCGATGGGTGCTCGGATCGCGCCGATCGCCAACCGTCTCGTGGTCTTCGCCACCACCCAGACCTCGTTCCACGGCCACCCCGACCCACTCACGTGCCCGCCGGGGCGATATCGGCGCTCGCTGGCCTGGTACTACTACACGGCTCCGAGGCCGCTGTTCAGGTCGCGCCACTCCACGCTGTTCCAAGCCAGGCCGGACGAGCCCGAGATCGCCAAAGTGCTGCGCGCCGGCCGCCATCCGGTGCGGACCATCGCGCTGCGGTTGACGCCGGTGGGGCTCAAGGAACGGTACGAGGCTGCCCGGCGAGCGAGCAAGAGATGATCGCCACCGTGCGCCGGTGGAGGCGGAAGCTCCTCAATTTCGCCCTCGACCCGCATCCTCTGCGGACCTGGACACTGTGGAACATTCAAAAGCGCGCCATCGGGACCTACGACTGGCGCGTCGGCCTCGGCGCGGTGGAGCGACCCGCTTACGCGTACTGCGTACGAGAAGCAGCTCGCCTGGCCAAACGACTGGACGTCCCTCGCATCAGTGTCATCGAGTTCGGTGTCGCCGGCGGGGGCGGCCTGTTGGCATTGGAGCGTCATGCCGAGCAGGTCTCTGCATCGCTCGGCATCGAGATCGAGGTCTACGGCTTTGACACCGGACAGGGATTGCCGAAGCCGGTCGACTATCGCGATCTTCCTTACCACTGGCAGGCCGGATACTTCAAGATGGACCCGGAGTTGTTGCGTGCCAGGATCAAGCGCGCCACCTTGATACTCGGTGACATCGAGGAGACGTTGCCCACCTTCGTCGAGACCTACGATCCGGCGCCCATCGGTGCCGTCATGCACGACATGGACTTCTACTCCTCGACGTCAGTGGGCCTGAAGCTCTTCGACGTCGACGAGTCGCGGCGTCTCCCCCGGATCTTCACGTACTTCGACGACGTCATCGGAGACGCCATCTCGCTCTACAACGACTACACCGGTGAACGTCTGGCCATCGCGGAGTTCAACCAATTCCACCCCAGTCAGAAGATCTGTCCCGCATACCATCTCGCGCACAAGGGCTCGACGGAGTGGCACGAGCAGATCTACATCGTCCACGACTTCACCCACTCCCGGTACGGGGACTTCGTGAGCCAACCTTCGCAGCAGTTGCCGCTGTCGGGTTGACGCCGGGCCCATCTGCCGCTCAAAGCGAAAGGTCACCGAGTGGCGCCGGGTCCTCGACCACATCGCAGTCGGGCACCCACCATTCGATGGGGAGTTTCTGGGTTTCCACGAGGGTGTGCCAGGAGGCCCGCAGGCGCTCGTCGTTTTTTGCCCCGAGCCCGCGCCAGGCGACCCCCATCTTCTCGGTGAGGTCGGTGGCGTTCAGTGCGTCGGCACCCTGGCGGAGCTTGCGGACGAACTGCTCTTCGGACCGGTACGGGAAGTGGCGTATCTCGAGCCCGCCGGTCCGTCGACCCCGTCGCGTCACCCCGTGGTTCCCATAAGCCAGACGTGCTCTGCGGTGGGCGCGGAACGCGACCTTGTGCAGAGCGTTGGGTTGGGTCTTGCGCCACCGCAGCCGCCGCACGGGGTCGGGTTCTGTCGTGTCATCGGTCGGGGTGGGTACATGGTTGAGCATCGGAACCTGCACCACCGCCGCGTCACAGCCGGCCAGCCACTGGGCGAGGGTCCCTGAGGGCGCCAACCAGACCTCGTCGGCGTCGAACGGGATCACCCAACCCGCCCCCGCTCGCGCCGCGGCGCGAGCCAACAGTGTCATCTTCTCGGCCTGGTAGTACGCCGGCAACCGGTCCATGAGGACCGTGACCGGATGCGTCTTGGCCAGCTCGACGAGGATCTCGTGTGTTCCGTCGGTGGAAAGGTTGTCCGCCAGCACGACCCGCTCCACCCCCTGGGTGAGGAGATGACGGACCACGGTGCCGATGATGTCGGCTTCGTCACGGACCATTCCCACGGCCCAGACCCCTCCCGGGCTGGCGCGCAGATCGGGGACCGGATCGAGATGACGCCGTGCCGCGGCGATGTGACGGAACCACCCCGGCTCGCGCTTCAGCCGCTTGGGCACGGCGGTCACGCTAGCGCGGCGCCACTACGATCCTGGTCCAGCGATGCCTCTGCCCAACCTCTTCATCATCGGGGCTCCCAAGTGCGGGACGACGTCGTTGCACCGGTATCTGGACCAGCATCCCCGGATCTCGATGTCGGCGGTGAAAGAGCCGAAGTTCTTCCTCACCGCGGGGTCGCGCCCGCACCATCGCGGCCCTGGGGACGACCGTGCCGATCGGGCCTACGTGGTGCGTCGCGACACCTACGAAGCGCTCTTCGAGTATCCCCCCGGGACCGGGGGGTACGCGGGGGAGTCGACGCCGTACTACCTGTGGGACCCCCATGCCGCCCCCCGCATCAGGGCTTTGGTCCCCGAGGCGCGGCTGGTGGCAGTGCTGCGCGAGCCGACCCTGCGGGCCTACTCCAACTGGGCCGACCTGCGTGAGCAGGGGCGCGAGAAGCTCGACTTCGCGTCGGCCATGGCCGCCGAGGAGGAGCGGTGGCAGCTCGACTGGGAGCCGTTCTGGCTGTATCGCGAGCTCGGCCTCTATGGCCGGCAACTCACCCGGTTGTTCACCGTCTTCCCGCGGGAGCAGGTCAAGGTGCTCCTCGCCGAGGACCTGGCTGAGGCCCCCGACGGCCCCGTCGCCGAGGTGTTCGCGTTCTTGGGCCTCGAGCCCCTCGACGGCGCGCTCCACGACGAGCGTCTCAACCAGACCATGTACAAGCCGGTCGACCGCAGGAGCCGGATGCTCGAGGCTCTGTTCGAGCGCGGCCAGCGGGCGCGCCCGGTGGTCCCGCGCGCGGTACGGCGCATCGCCCGCGAGGTGGTGCGCCGACAATTGCGGTCCCAGGCGACCTCGGGTTCGCATGGCTCGCGCCTGCGTCACGAGTACGTCGAGGTGTTCACCGAGGACCGCCGCTCGCTTGAGTCACTGGGTGTCGACGTCACGCGCTGGGACCGCGAGGGCGCCCCCAGCGCCTGAAAAAGGGCCCATGTCCTGCGGAAACAGGCTCGACCCAGAGCTATACTGACGCGTCACGCCATGACCACGCACTCGCTGCAACAGCTCTACGAGGACCCGGCCACGCCGCTGATCTCGGGGTCCCCGCGCGCCAAGCTCCAGACCGAAATGCTCGTGGAGCTCACCGCCGGTGCCCATCGCCCCCTGCGCGCCGTCGACGTGGGCTGTGGCGAAGGGACGTGGACGGCGATGGCCGCCGCGGGCGCCAAGCGAGCCGGCATCGACATCACCATCCTCGGGCTCGATTGGTCGGTGTCGGCGCTCAACCAGGCGCGCGGCCACGGCCTCGAGGTCATGCGGGGCTCGGTGGAGCATCCCGGGCTCCCTCTCGGCTCGGCCAGCGTCGATGTCATCATCATCAGCGAGCTCATCGAGCACCTCGTCGACACCGATACCGTTCTGAGCGAAGCCCGGCGGGCCCTCGTCCCGGGGGGGAGCCTTCTCCTCTCCACCCCCAACCTGGCGGCCTGGTACAACCGCGCTCTGCTCATGGTGGGTGTCCAGCCCATGTTCACCGAGGTGAGCCTGCAGGGGATCTACGGCCGGCCCGGCCACGAGGTCGTCGGCCACCTCCGCGTCTTCACCCGACGGGCCCTCGAGTCCCTGCTCGTCGCCCACGGCTTCGTCGACGTCACCATCACCGGTGCGCCCTACCACGACGTGCCCCGGCCGCTGCGACCGCTCGACCGCCTGTTGTGCCGGACGCCGAGCCTGTCGTCGATCTTGCTGGCCTCGGCGCACGCCCCCTGAGAGCGTCGGGTGCCGACCGCCCGAGCTCCCGGATCGCCTTCCGCGGCCTGGTCCTAGGCACGTCACGAGGCAAAATTCGTCAGATGTGACGATGAGAACCGGCACCCCCCGTCCATAGAGTCATCTGAGAAGGGGCATTCCACGTGCCGCCGCGCGTCTTCGACGCGCCCGATGCGTGGCCGCGCTGTCGTCCGCCGGGGGGGGATGGGGTGACCGAGGTCGATCGTCTGGGGGGTGTCTTGGCTGTTCGTGCCGAGGAGGGCGTCCTCAACGGGGAGCTCATCCATGCGCGCCCCGAGCCGGGCCTGTCGACCATCGAGCGCGACCAGCCTCACGGCGAGCGCGACCTCCGCACCGACGGGTTCGCCACGGCGCGCCTCGACCGCGTGGCCTCCCGGGCTCTCGAGATCGGCCTGCGCCGGGTGCAGGTGCTCGCCTGGAGGGACTTCGAGGACCCCGAAGCCGGAGGGTCCGAGCTCCACGCCCATCGCATGGCGGCCGCCTGGGCCCGCGCTGGCATCGACATCTCGATGCGCACCTCCGCGGCTCCGGGCCAGAAATCCATCACGACGCGCGAGGGATACCAGGTCATCCGCAAGTCGGGCCGCTACGGCGTCTTCCCGCGTAGCGCCCTCAGCGGTCTCGTCGGCCGTCGGGGAAGGCCCGACGGGCTGATCGAGATCTGGAACGGCATGCCGTTCTTCACTCCGTTATGGGCCCGGTGTCCACGCATCGTCTTCCTGCACCACGTCCACGCCGATATGTGGCGCATGGTCCTGACCCGTCGCCTGGCGCGCATCGGCGAGACCATCGAGCTCCGACTGGCGCCGCCGCTCTACCGCCACAGCCGGGTGCTGACTCCGTCGACCTCGTCGCGAGACGAGATCCTGTCGATGCTCGGGCTCGACGCGTCCCGGGTGAGCGTGGCCCCCCCCGGTGTGGACGCTCGCTTTGTTCCCGGTCCGGGCAAGTCCCCGGTTCCCCTCGTAGTGGCGGTCGGCCGTCTGGTACCGGTGAAGCGGCTCGAGCTCCTCGTCGACGCCGTGGCACGCGCCCGTAAGGTCGTCCCCGACCTTCGGCTCCTCGTCGTGGGCGAGGGGTACGAGCGACCTCTGCTCGAGGCCAAGGTCCAGGCCGTCGACGGGCAGGCGTGGATCGATCTGGCCGGGCACGTGTCCGACGACGACCTCGCCGACGCCTATCGACGCGCCTGGGTCCTCGCCAGCACCTCGCTGCGCGAGGGATGGAACATGACGATCACCGAAGCGGGCGCGTGCGGGACCCCTGCCGTCGTCTCAGACATCGCCGGACACCGCGATGCGCTGACCCACGGCGTGAGTGGCCTTCTCGTCGACCCCGGAGATGCGTTCGTCGATGCTTTGGTCCAGGTGCTCACCCACACCGCGCTGCGCGAGAGCCTGGCCCGGGGCGCGGTGGCCAGAGCCGCCAATCTCACGTGGGACGCCACGGCCGCCACGGTCCTCGGCGCCCTGGTCGAGGAGGCCGAGGCGAGGCTGTAGCGGCCCGATCCTCAGCGACTCCGTATCTCAGCGACGCAGGCGTCGCACGAGCTCCACGACGGCGTCGGCCCCCAGGAAGACGATCGCCGTCCAGACGAGCTCGTTGGCCACTTCGAAGTGCGTCGGCCACGCGCCCGACGGGAAGTGTTGGGTCGCCTGCAACACGATGCTGTAGACGATCGCTCCGACCGCGAAGCCCACGACCGCCAGACCCAGGAGCCCTCGCGCCCGGGGGGCGATGAACGCCACCGCCACGCCGAGGGCCACGCCGAGGAAGACCGCGAAGAAGATGGCTTGGGGGACGAGCACGGCGGCGGCGAGCCCGCACACGGCGGCCAGGACGGCCGCCAACCCCGGGGTCAGGGCCCGGGCCGTGGCGAACGGGCTCGACAGCGCGGGCGCGTCGATGTCCTCGGTCAAGACGGGATCGGTGCTGAGCATGGCGGTGACGGGCGGGCTCGTCATGGCACCACGACCCCGGGTGGCGCGACGGCGCCGTGGCCGCAGGGCCAGCACCACACAAGCCACCGTCGCCAGCGCCGACACCAGAAGGGCGATGTTCTCGCTCGACTGGGGCGTCCAACGCAACGTCACCGCCACCGTGCTCGCCCCGGTGGGCTTCACGAGCCAACCGTTGGCGAATCCGTCGACGAGCGTGGAATGCCCGAGGTTCTGCCCACTGCCGGCGATGGTGGGCTTCCATCCCTTGTTGATGCTCTGACCCAGCACGAGCCAGTACGGGCGCGTGGCGCCGGTGATCTTCAGGTTGATCTTCGTCGCCGTGGCCGAAGTGACCCGGACCGTGGGCGTCGGCCCCGGTGTCGGCGCCGCCAGTGGAGCGCCTCGGGGTGGGGCCGCCGGGGCGGCTCCACCGCTCGCCCCCGAGTCGAGGGCCAGCTGGTCGACGTTGAGCCCCGTGGTGGCACCCGACGCACCGAGCACGACGTGGGTGCCCGGCGCCAGGGTGAGCCCCTTGGCGTTCGCTCCGCACAAGGTCACCGCCATGCCGTCTCCGGCCAGAGCCTCACGAGTGGAGCCCGCCAGGGACACCGACACCGGCGTACCGTCGACGGTGAGAAGGTTCGAGCGACACGCGGCGGGGAAGACAGCGGGCGCGGGAGAGATGCGGGTTCCGGGGATGCCGAGCTCGGCGATGCCGAGGGGAAGCGCGATCGGGGCTTGGGACGAGTAGCCCCTGATCGTCTTGAGACGCACCCCGGTGACAGTCACGGTGAGGTCCCGACCCTTGACCGCCGGGAAGGTCACCGGGACGTTGGCCGTCGAGCCTTGGTGTGTGCCGTCGGCCACGGCGGGAAGTGGCACCGACGACGATGGCGAGCCGGCCGGACACCGGCCGTCGGCAGCCAGCCGGTCACAGGCCTGGATGCGGAGTCGGGTGGGCACCGAATGGTGCCCGTCGGCGGCGACGACGAGGTCGAGATGGTCGACCGTCGAGCTCTGGGGCCGGTTGACCTCGATCCAAGCCCCCTTCTGGTTGCCGACACCGAGGCCCGGTGACCACATCGTCGTCGGGTTGCCGTCGAGGGCGGCCGAGGCGGTCGCCTCGAGGTCGCCGGGGAGGCGCTGCGAGGAGTACGCCACCACGCCGCCGTGGTCGGCCCCGGCCCGGCCCACCAGTGCGTCGATGGCGTCATCGCTTGCCATCGAGCTGAGCCGGGCCGTGCCCGTCAGGCTGAAGCGGCGCGTGGTGGGAAGGGTGAAACTGCGGGCCAGGACCGGCTCGGGATCCGACGCCGGAGCGACCGGTGCGACACGTTGACGCGTCATGACGAGGACGAGCCGGTGTGTCTGCGATGCCGTCCCCACCGACGACAAGAGGTCGCCAGGCATGGCGATGACCTCCTGGGCGCGGACCCCTGCCACTCCCACTTCGGCCAAGCCGACGGGAGAGGCCTCCTCCTGGACCTGCTTGGAGGCTCCGGTCAAGTTGGTGGCGTCGATCTTGATGCGAAGGGTGGTGAAGGTCTGGCGGGGGAACGTGAGCACCTGTCCGCTCCCGGAGTGTGACGCCGGCCCCAACTTCACGGTGAGGGGAGTACCGCCGTCGAAGCTGATCGTTGCTCTGGTGATCCACTGGTTGACCTGATAGTCACCGGCCGCGGGCTGAAGGATCGTGATCTTGCCGGTGGTGACCTGTTTGGCCAGGGTCACCTCCCAGAACTTGTCCACCGGTGAGACGCCCAGATGTGTCTCCCACGCCGTGCCGGGGATGCCGTCGATGGCCATGTCCGCCGAGTGGTCCGGGTCGTCGGGGACGCCGGTGACCGCCGCCACGCCGGTGACCTGAGCCGTGGACTGGGCGTTGTCGGGGGCACCGGGGAAGATGTTCAGCGCCACGTTGGGCTCGGGGTCCGACGCCGCCAGGGTGATCCCGGCGTTGTTCGAGACGGTGTTCCACAGAAACGACTGCTTGCGATTGCTGTCGGTCACCACCAGTGTCGCCCCACCCGCCAAGGCGCTCGACAGGGCGCTGTGGTTCGTGTCGGTGGTGCCCGCATAGATCACCGCCGCGTCGGTGTTGAGCAACCCCAGTCCCGCCGCGTTGGCGAGCCCCACCGCATCGCCGGCCACGAGCAGCGCACCCGAGGTGGATTCAGCCCGGACGACGGGGCGGGGGTTGCTGACCCCGACCACCGCGAGGGGGGTGGGCGTCTTCTGGTTCGCGGATGCCGCCAACGTGGATTCGTCGATCATGGGGATGGGCGAGACGTTGGGTTTCGGCGCCCCGAAGCCGACGGGGGAGGAGAGCCCGGCTTGGGGGAGGTGCAACGACTCCCAGAAGAGCTGCGGAGGCGGTCGGTCGTAGAGGGCGTATTGGATGTCGCTCTGCACGAGGAGGTCGCCCACGCTCATGAGCCGAGCCATGGGTGCGAGCGCGGCCGGATCGGCGGTGCGGTTCTGCATGGGAACGTCGAGCGCGTAGGTCATGTCGTAGCTCTGGACAGAGCCGAGAGGAAGCTGTTGGCGGGTCACGAAGGGACGGGTGAGCAGTCCCGGCCAGATGGGGTCGACGGTGTTGCCGTAGGTGTAGGCACCGAAGTTGTCGCCGGGGATGGCCAGGACACGCGTGTCGGTCTTCTGCGCGTTGAGGGCGGTGGCGGCCTGGGTGACGTAATTCGGGATCGGCGTGGGGAACGTGTAGCGATCCAGCACGGAGCTCCCGTTCCACGCCGGCGGGTTGGCCGCTGCGATCGTCGCCAGCGCCAGCCCGGTGGCGAGGACTCCCATCACCCTCCGGCGCCGAGCCAGCGCGCTGACACCGGCGCCGAGAAGGATCGCCAGCCCGAGTAGCACCATGGGCGTGGCCCGATCCGTGGACCGCAGGGCCAGGCCGGCGGTCGTCTTGGTCATGAAAGCCTTGATGACGCCGCCCACCGTCGACGGCGCTCCGTAGGGGTTCGACCCGACGGCGAGGACCATCCCCACCACGATGAGGATGATGAAGAAGGCACGTTGGCGCCAGCGGACGACGACCGCGGCCGTCAGGGCGAGCAGCGGGACGGCGAAGGTGACCCCGATGAGCCACAGCTGCTGGGTGAATCCCGCCGAGGTGGCTGCCCAGGGGCCGGCGATGTCGGAACCGTAGAAGAACCAGTAGCCGAGGCCCCGCAGCACCTCGGAGGACAGCGACGTCTTCGCCACGGCCGAGACCTTCTCCGTGACGCCGAGAACATTGAGGCCGTAGCCCGACTCGATGGCCAGGGCCCAGGCCCACCACAACGACACCCCGGCGGTGAGAAGCGCGGTACGCCACACCGTCGCCCACGCTTGGCGCAGCGTGTGTTCCTTCACGATGACCACGGCGTAGAGCAACCACAGCGTGGGTGCCACCACAGCGTAGATCGGACCGCTGGCGTTGAGCCCGCTGACCGTCAGCCACACCAGTGCGAACAGAGCCGGATAGCGCCAACCGCCGCCGCGGACCCCCCGGATGACGAAGGCGATCATCCAGCCCAGTCCCGCCCATGGCAGCACGAGGGACCCGATGCGGCCCACGTCTTGGAGCCAGTAGGGCGAGAGCATGTAGCCGGCCGCGGCGACGAAACGCCCCGGGCCTTCGAGTCCGACCGTCCGAGACAGGTACAAGACACCTGCCCCGGCTCCGAACAGCATGGTGCCCACCCACAGGCGTTGGCCGACCCATAGGGGTATGCCCAGGGCGTGGACGGCCCAGAAGAACGGCCCCAGGGGGAAGAGGAACCCGATCTGCTCGTGGGTGACGGTGCCCAGGCCCACCGTCGGATCCCACATAGACGCCGATTGGCGCAGGAACCGCCCGGCATCGAGGTAGAGGTAGCTCTTGGTGTCGGAGTCGGCGACCCCCGGCTGCGCCCAGAGCTGGGGCACGTAGGCGAGGATGGCGATCACCAGGTACTCGAGTCGCCCGCCGGACCACCATCCCGCCCGTGAACGGCCAGACTCGACGCGAGCCGCCGTGCTCGGTGTCGTCAGGCTCAACGCGCCGTCCCCCCTCTCGCCGCGGTGGGTGCCATCGGGAACGGGCCAGTATGGCATGTGCCTGTCTGGGGACGTCGGCAACGGACACCCCCGCCCGAGGTTCGCACGGCCCCGGCGCTAACCTGGTCGGGGGGGATCGGGCCTGGGTGATTGGTCGTCAGAATCATCGGAGAATGACGCCCGAACGCCTCGACACAGACATGCGCAGACCCTACGAACGCCTCGTCGTTTTGACCCTCGTCGTGTCCCTGGCCGTGTCGGGGTGCTCGGGCGCTTCTGTGGCCGCCAAGGTGCACTCGACGACGGGCAAGGTGGGAAGCACGCTCCAAGCCACCGGCGCCACCTACACCCTGGACCAGGTGATCCAAGACGCCGCCCAGAAGGTCGTGGTGGCCGTCATCACCGCCCGCAACACGTCACAGGGCACGGCGCATTTCGGCAACCTGTCGGTGACCTCGTTGTTGAGCGACACCGACGGGCAGACCCACACCCCCGACGCCAATAGCACTGCGGTGGAGTCGCAGTGCGAACAGGGTGGCTTTTTCACGCCCGTGGCCCCGGGGCAGTCCGAACAGGGATGTGAGTTCTTCGCGGTGCCGCCCGGCACCGTTCCCGCCCAACTCGAGCTGCTCGTGCACCCCACCTTGCGCTGGAGGCTGTCGAGCTTCTTCGCCGCGGGGCCGGCCGGGACGGGTACCGGAACAGGGACGGGAACCGGTACCGGGACGAAAACCGGTACCGGAACAGGGTCAGGTACAGGAACAGGGACAGGTACCGGGACGGGGACAGGAACCGGGACGGGGACGGGAACCGGGACGGGCGGGACAACGGTCACGACGAAGCACCATACGAAGGCCCGGCATCCCAAGAAGAAGACGCCGAAGGTGAAGAAGGTGAAGGCCAAGAAGCCGAAGAAGAAGAAATAGCGCGACGATCGGTGTCAACCATGAGTGGGCCCACCGTGGCGTCGGACGACGGCACCGCGTCTTCAGAGGTTTCGGCTTCACAGACCGGGTCTTCCCGACTCGGGACCTGGGTCGCGCTCGGTGTCATCGTGGCGTGGGGGTGTCTCCGCTGGCGATCTGAGCTCGTCCCGGTCGCGTACGCGGACGACAGCTCGGTGCACCAACAGATGGTGCGCTTCGCCGTCAGCCGGTTCGAGGCGGGCCACGCGCCCATGACGAGCTGGTTCCCCTACCTCGGCCTGGGCTCGCCCCAGTTCCTCCACTACCAGGCACTGCCCGCCATGGTCACCGGCGCCCTGGGTCTGGGCGTCGGTGGTGACACCGCCTTCCGGCTCACCCTGTACCTGTTACTGGCCCTTTGGCCGTTGTCGGTGTACTGGTCGGCCCGGCTCTTCGGTCTCGGCCGGGGCGTGTCGATCTTGAGCGCGGCGGCCGCGCCGCTGCTCATGAGCGCGGTGGGCGTGGGGTACGAGCCCAAGGCCTATGTGTGGATCGGCTTCGGCGTGTGGGCCCAGCTGTGGGCGTCGTGGACACTCCCGCTGGCGTGGGCCTTCACCTGGCGCGCCATGTCGTCGCGACGGGCGGTGCTCCCGGCGGTGGTCTTCGTCGCCCTCACCGTGGCGCTGCATTTCGAGACCGGCTATCTGGCGTTGATCCCCATCGTCATCTTCCCCTTCCTGACCCCGAGCGAGCTTCGAGCCCGGCTGTGGCGCGCCGGTGCCGTCGGCGGCGGCGCGCTGCTGGCCTCGGCGTGGGTGACGGTGCCGCTGCTCGCGCAGGGCCGCTGGGCGGCCACCAACGAGATCCTCAGGCAGACGCCGCTCGAGAACGGCTACGGGGCCAAGCAGGTCATGTCCTGGCTCGTGACGGGCCAGCTCTTCGACGCCCATCGCTTCCCGGTCGTGACGGTGCTCGCCGGGGCGGGACTCGTCGTGTGTGTGCGCTCGTGGCGCACCAACGCGGCCGGGCGCGCCCTGGTGGCATTGGTGGTCATGAGCCTGGTCTTGTCCTTCGGCCGGACCACCTTCGGCTCTCTCACCGTGTTGTTGCCGGGGAGCAAGGACATCTTCATGCGCCGGTTCATGATGGGGGTGCAGCTGAGCGGTCTGTACCTGGCCGGGGTCGGTGGCGTGGCGGTGATGCGGCTCGTCGTGACGGGCGTGAGGCGATGGCGCCCGCTCGTCGCGACGTGGGCGGCGGCACCGTCCCGGCGTATCGCGCTCGTGGCCGGGGCCGGTGTCGTCGGCGTGGCCGTGCTCGCTCCGGCGTGGACCCAGATCGACACCTTCGGTGCGACCAACACGCAGTGGATCACCGCCCAACATGCCGCCGGGGCCTCCCAAGGTCGCGACGTCGATGGCCTCATCGGCTATGTGCGAAGTCATGGCGGCGGACGGGTGTACGCGGGCATGCCGTCCAATTGGGGATCGGGATTCAAGGTGGGTGCGGTCCCGGTGTTCAAGTACCTCGAGAGCCGCGACGTCGACGAGGTCGGCTACACGTTGCGCACCGCGTCGCTCATGACCGACCCCGAGTACTTCTTCGACGAGCAGAACCCGGGGGACTACGGGCTCTTCGCCATTCACTACCTGATCCTGCCGCTGCGGCATCGGTCGCCGGTGCCCGCTCGGCTCGTCATGACCGCAGGCCCGTACCGGCTCCTGGTCCTTGCGAACACCGGGTACGTACGCGTCGTCGACACCGTCGGGTCGCTCAGTGCCGACAAGACCAACCTCGGCACCATGAGCGTGCCCTATCTCCGTTCCGACCTTCCCGCCGCCGGTCGCTATCTGACCGTCGCCTACGGAGGGGACCCTCCCGCCCCCCTCACCGCACCGGTCGTGTCCGCCCTCACGGGTGCGCCCGGCACGGTGCGCTCCGAGCACGACGACCTCGCCGACGGTCGCGTGGCGGTGACGGTCGTGGCCCGGCGATCCGCGGCGGTGGTCCTGAGCGCCTCGTTCGACCCCGGATGGTCCGCGCTCGTCGACGGGCACCGGGCTCGGGTCGTGATCCTGGCGCCCGCCCTCCCGGCCGTCTCGGTCGGGCCCGGTGTCCACACCATCACGTTCTCGTACGAGGGCTTCGGTTTCTATCCGGCGCTCTTTGCCGTGCTCGTCGTGACGCTCGTGGCCCTCGTGTGGTGGGGCCCGTTCGACGGCTGGACCCGCCTGCGGCGGCGGCGGGCCTCTGCCGCTGCCTGACGGCGGCTGGCTTACCGCGCCGCCTGACGGCGGCGGCGCTGCTTGACGGTGTACATGGCGTGGTCGGCCTCGGCCAAGAGGTCGGCGGGGATCACGTCGGGGTCGGTCGTGAGGGCGAGGCCGACGCTGACGCCCACGGTCAGTTCCACGCCGTCGACGGTCATGGGGACGTCGAAGGCGGTCTCGACCCGACTCGCCACGGCGGTGGCGCCGTCCTCGTCGATGGACTCGCACAGCACGACGAATTCGTCGCCCCCGAGATGGGCCGCGGTGTCGCCGGGCCGGATGACCGCCTCGATACGGCGGGCCGTCTCCATGAGCACCTGGTCTCCCACGCCATGACCCAACCGGTCGTTGATCCCCTTGAGCCCGTCCACGTCGCAGAACAACACGCCCAGGGTCTTGGGCTGTCGGCGGTCCCTCGCCAGCGCCTGCTTCAAGCGGTCGTCCAACAGGTAGCGGTTGGGGAGTCCCGTGACCGGATCGTGGGTGGCCCGGTAGGCCATCTCCGCGTCCGCCATGGACCGTTCGGTGATGTCGCGCATGAGCGCGAGGACGGCCGGCTCGTCGTCCCAATCCGTCGACAACACCCGCATGTCGGCCAGGATGACCTCGTTGTCAGGTCGGCGCGACGTGGTCGAGACGACGGGGAAGCTCGCCGCCTTGCCCACCAGCTGGGAGCGGGTGGTGCCGAGCAGGACGGCCGCCGCCGTGTTGGCGAAGACGACGATGCCGTCGCGGTTGACCACGATCACCCCGTCGGTGCTGTTGTCGACCACACCGCGGAAGTGGCCCTCCACGTTGGTCAAGCGGTCGCGGAGCTCCCTGACCTCCTGCCGGAGGTCATTGCCCTCGTCGTCGCCCCGTCGCTCGCCTTCGTCGGATGCCAATTGCTTCTTTCACGTCGTTTTCAGACGAAGTGACGCAGACACTCTCGCCTCAGGCCGAAGTCGGCCGCCGGACGCTGAACTGGCTTGCCACCCCTAGTCCCCCGCGTGTCACTGATTGTGGGCCATTTGGCCCACTAGCGCCCCAACTTAGTCACAACGTTGATCCAATTCCGGCTCGTTCAGCCACGCTGCGTCGGGGTGACGATGGCACGCCCGAAAGGATCCCGGGCGACGGGTGAGCCGGGGGAGGGCATCCTGGGGGGATGGCCGACCGACCGATCGCCATGTTCCCTCTGTCGACGGTGCTCTTCCCGAACATGCGGATGCCCCTGCACGTCTTCGAGCCCCGCTATCGCCGCCTGGTCGCCGACTGTCTGGCCGGCGATCGTCGCTTCGGGGTGGTCCTCATCGCCCGAGGTTCTGAGGTGGGCGGCGGCGACCAGCGGGTGGATGTGGGGACGGTGGCGAGGATCGAGACGGCCGAGGCATTGCCCGACGGTCGTTGGTACCTCGTGGTTCTCGGCCTCGGCCTCGTGCGTGTGACCCGATGGCTCGACGACGATCCCTATCCGCGTGCGTTGGTCGAGGACTGCGCCATGGTCGGTGCCGAGGAGAGCGACGGGTTGCGCAGCGCCGAGGCGGAGCTCCGGCGCGTCCGGGCCCTTCTCTCTGAGCTCGACGACACACCGGCGGTACCCGGAGCATTGTCGTTCGGCGACACACCCGACGAGGTCGGCTGGGGACTGTGCGCAGCGGCACCGGTCACCGCGTTCGATCGGCAGCGACTCCTCGAGGCTTCGGGCCCCGACGAACGCGTGGCGCTTCTCCTGGACCTCGTGCGAGCGGTCGGCGACGACGTCGGTCGCATCCTGGCCGGCGGTTGACGCGCCCACACAATGCGAGCCTGTCGCGAGTCAGTCCAGCGCGTTGAGCGCCTGCTGCGCGGCTTGGAGGCGAAGGGCCTTGGCCTGTTCTTCCTCGGCCCGACGTCTGCGCTCCTCGTCGCGCCGCAAGAGCAGTTGGCGGTGTCCCTCGTTGGCGGCGTCGACACACGCCCGGACGTACTGGACCGCACCACGGAGATCCGCGGCCGGCACCGTCCAGTGAACGGTCCCACCGCTGCGGATGTCGGGCGACGGCATGTTCACGAAGTCCGGCGAGCCACTGCGCGCCACGGTGGTGTTTCGGAATTCACGCGCCCAGTCGCTCGTCGGGCGCCGGTTGAGTGACCACACCACCCTGACCGCGTCACCTTCGACGTCGACGGCGTCCTTGCTCGTGATCGCGATCGGCTCCCACGGCAACGTGCTGCTCCCTCCTCGACTGGACCTCCCCCGAGATTATCCGAGGGGCATCGCCTCGGCGGCCCGCAGGCTCACACCCAGGACGAGCACACCGGTGCCGCTCACAGGGCATCATGGTCCCACTGTGCGGATGTTGCTCGTGCGTCACGGTCACGCCGGGACGAAGGAAGGTTGGGCCGACGACGACCGGCTCCGACCCCTCGACGCCCGGGGACGGCGCCAGGCGAAGCACCTCGTGGGAGTGATCGTCCCCATGGATCCGACCCGATTGATCTCGAGCCCTCACCTGCGTTGTCTGCAGACCATGGAGCCCGTCGCGGAGAAGTCCGGTCTCGTCGTCGAGGAAGACCTCTCGCTCCTACCCAATGCGGGAACGCAGGCGATCGATCTCATCAGGGCCCTGTCGTCGCCGGACCCCCCGTCGTCGGACCCGTCGTCGTCACATCCGTCCTCGGCGCATCGATCGCCGTCGTCGGATCCGTCGAGGCGGATCGTGGTGTGCACCCACGGAGAGGTGATCGGTGACGTCCTCGCCGTTCTGGCACGAGAGGACGGCGTCCGACTGAGCCGCCGGCCGCCGGGGCTCAAAGGATGCGTGTGGGTCCTCGACTTTCACAAGGGCAAGGTTACGACCGCCCGGTACATCTCCCCGGGCCGATGACGGCAACGACATAGCAAACATCGGCTCGATCGCGGCGCGAAGGCGCTGCCCAAGACGCCGATTTCGCTTGGGCGCGTGGTAAACAGGCCGCCGTGACCACGCTCAAAACTCGGCCGACCGCGCGCGTCGTCGCGGGGCCCGTCCACACTCGAGCGCGCCGTCAGGGGTACCACGCCGAGATCCTGCTGGTGAGCTTTGCCGCCCTGCTCATCGAAGTCTGTTACACGCGGGTCATCTCGTTCAAGCTCTTCTACTACTACACCTACCTCATCATCGGCCTGGCCCTGCTCGGAATCGGGACGGGAGGCGTCTTGGTGGCGGTGTCTCGTCGACTCCGCCAGGCTCGCACCGACACGGTGCTCCTGTGGAGCTTCCTCCTGGGCGGCGTGGGCGTCGTGGTGAGTTACGTCGTGGTGGCGTACACGTCGCTCGACTCCCTGGCCATCTGGGATTACGGCACCGTGGGATCGGCGAAGAGCATGGGGGAGCTCCTCGCCATTTGCGTGTTCATCTTCGTCCCCTTCGTCGCGCCCGGCGTCGTCATCGCCACGCTCTTCGGCCGTCGCCCCGAGGGAGTGGGCAGTCTCTACTTCGCCGACCTCGTGGGTGCGGGCCTGGCGTGCGCGCTGGTGATCTATCTCACCGGCACCATCGGCCCACCCGCCGCCATCATGCTGGCGGCCACAGTCATGTTCTTCGCGGGAGCGATCGTCCTGGGGCGGACGCGACCGATCGCGTTGCCCTTGTTGCTGATCCTCATCGCCTTCACCGTGGTGTTGACGGTGGACCCCAACGTGCTCCCCGCGCAACACCTGGACTCCACCAAGGTGAGCTTCAAGGTGGACAAGCCGATCTATTCGGCGTGGAGCTCGATCTTCCGTGTCGACGCCGTCCAGGCGGGTCCCGACGTGCGCGCCCTCTATCACGACGGGATCATCGGCTCCGCCATCTACCGATGGAACGGAAAGGTGTCCTCCTTGGCCCACTATGAATTCGGCGCCGACCCCCGGGCCATCCCCTTCGCCGTCACCACGTCACCACCGAGCAACGAGGCCATCATCGGGGCGGCGGGAGGCCACGAGGTCCTGGCGTCCCTGTGGTTCGGGGCCAAGCACGTCAACGCCGTGGAGCTCAACCCGGTCACGTACTCGCTCGTGAAGACCACCTTCGCCAACTTCGACGGCCATCTCGCCCAGGACCCCGCCGTCAACTACGTGAATGCCGACGGCAGGTCGTTCATGGCTCGAAGCAATCAGTCCTACGACCTGATCTGGTATCCCGCTCCCGACAGCTACGCGGCAACCAATGCCGCCACCGCCAGCGCCTTCGTCCTCTCCGAGAGCTACCTCTACACCACCAATGCCATCGTCGACAGTCTCGAGCACCTGACTCCCGACGGCATCTTCGTGGCCCAATTCGGTGAGATCGACTACAAGCACAGCCCGTACCGGACCACACGTTTCGTGGCCACGGCCCGCCAAGCCCTGGCTGACCTCGGGATCAACGATCCCCGGGACCACATCTTGGTGGCGAGCTCCCCGGCCCGGTTCTTCGGGTCCTTCACGTTGTCGACGATCCTCGTGAAAAAGGCGCCGTTCACCACCGCCGAGGTGAACCGCTTCGTGGGTTCACTGTCGGGAATACCGGGGACGACCCTGCAATACGCCCCGGGGCACCGCGTGGCATCGAGCCCGGTCGACACCGTGGTCTCGGCCGATGCCGCCCAACTGCATTCCTTCTTCGCCACCTACCGCTACAACGTCGTTCCCACTACCGACAACGACCCGTACTTCTGGCACTTTGCCCGTTTCGGCACGGTCCTCAGCGACTATCTCCACCCCATCACGAGCTCGGACCGCGAATACCAGGTCGGGGAGCGCGTCCTCGTGCTCTTGTTGGCGGTGGCGGCGGTGATCTGGGCGCTGTTCCTGCTGCTGCCGTTCGTCGCCATCAGGTCGACGTGGCGAGCCCTGCCCGGGAAATGGGTCTCGGCGCTGTTCTTCGCCGCCATCGGGTTCGGGTTCATGTTCTTCGAGGTCACGTTGATGCAATTGCTCAACCTCTTCCTCGGCTACCCCACCTATGCCCTGACCGTCACCTTGATGTCGCTGCTGGTCTTCACCGGCCTCGGTGCCTTGCTCAGTCCACGACTGGGGAACCGGCGCTGGACCGTCCCCGTGCTCTTTCTCGCCATCACGGGCCTCACCGCCTTCTACGTGCTCGGGCTGACCCCGTTCACCAACTCGCTCCTCGGGCTCCCGATCGCGGCTCGGGTCCCCATCGCCTTCATCCTCCTGGCGCCGCTGGGCATCTGTCTCGGCCTTTTCATGCCCCTCGGGGTCCGGGCCGTGTCGACGATGAGCGAGGCGCGGCGCGAGTACGTGGCGTGGGGTTGGGCGGTCAACGGGTTCTCCTCTGTCGTGGGTGCGGTCCTGGCCACGCTGTTGTCGATGATCTACGGCTTCCACGTCGTGCTGCTGCTCGGGCTGGCCGCCTACCTCGTCGCCCTGCTCGCCTGGCGGCGCCTGGCCCGACGGGCTTCGATGGCGGCGGGGTCCTCATGAGACCGGTCCGCTGCGACAAGAGCACGGACGCGGCCGTTACCATGTCGCGACATGACGACGTCGCCCGATAGGGCGGCGCCGTCCCTCGGCGGTTCGGACAGAGGGGGACTGCGCCGTTCGGTCGAACTGTTCCGAGCCTTTCGCTTCGAGCAGACCGACCCCGACCACTTCTACACGTTCCAGGCCGCCGACTCCGTGCGCCAGTTGGAGCGGTGGACGCCGGTCGACGGCCAGCTCGTGGTGGACATCGGCGGGGGGGCGGGGTATTTCACCGAGGCGTTCGTGAACGCCGGGGCCCGCTGTCTTCTCGTCGAGCCCGAGGCCGGGGCACCCGACCACCACGGCGCGTCGACACCGGGCGTCGGTGCGGTGTCGCAGGAGGACGCGGCCGAGACCGCCCGGCGCGAGCGCCATCGACTGGCAGTGAGGGCCGGGGGTCACGCCCCGGGCCGGACGATCGCCGGTGACGGCAACCAGCTCCCGCTCCCCGACGGCGTCGTCGACGTGGCCTTCTCTTCCAACGTCCTCGAGCACATCCCGGACCCGGCCCGGTTCCTCGACGAGATGGTCCGGGTCACCCGGCCCGATGGCATCATCTATCTGTCCTTCACGGCGTGGTACTCGCCCTGGGGAGGCCACGAGACCGCCCCCTGGCACTATCTCGGGGGCCACCGCGCCGCTCGGCGCTACGAGCGTCTCCACGGGCGGCCGCCGGGAAACCGGTTCGGTTCGTCGCTCTTCGCCTGCCACGTCGGGCCCACCTTGCGCATGGTCCGGGCCCATCGCGGCGTGGAAGTGGTGGCAGCCCTTCCCCGGTACTACCCCGACTGGATGCGGTGGTTGATCGAGGTTCCGGCTCTGCGCGAGCTCGCCACGTGGAACCTGCTCCTGGTCCTCCGGCGCCGGTCGGCCATCACGTGAGCGCACCGGAGCGCGTCGATAAGCGCTCCGGGCCCGGCTCCGCAGTGGCGACCATGTCGGGCGAGCCCGACTCCACCCCCGCGGAGCCC
>ODAK010001851.1_pt1 | contig 22601 bp, 24 predicted proteins | sample 1539591 | NCBI WGS metagenome assembly ODAK01 (sample SAMEA3539303, study PRJEB22396) | soil metagenome | biome: tundra; feature: field; material: soil | place: USA | collected 2010-05 | depth 0.15 m | reverse complement strand
GACCCGGAGCCGCCTCTTGCCAGCGGCGGCTTCCGGGCACACCAATTACGGAAGCAAGGCGTCTCGGCGCGACTACTCCGACAACTTCATCTTGCGCAAGAACGCCTTATAACGGGGGTCAGATGCGAGATTCTTGAGGAGCGGGTCGTTCATTATTGTCGCGAGCGGCCGACACAGTACGTTGGAAATGTAAATCCGTGTAAGTGTCGCAGTGAAAGAGGCGGTAGCAGCGTCGATTAGCGAAATGAGTTTTTCGATCCTTTACATCTTGCTAACTGCACTTTACGCCTACCGATGACAAACTTTGTGCCGTTGAATCAAACCAACGTTACAGGAGATTGATATGAAGACTTTGACCAAATATTACGGCGACTTCTTTTACCGTACGCTCGCAGCCGTAGCGATCGGCGCGCCGATGCTTTTGACCATTGCGATTTCGCAATTGCCTGAAGGCACGGAGCGAGGCGAATTCATGGTGTCCGGCCTCGGAACAGTTCTGGCCGTCCTTGTCACCGCCCTGGTGTTACGCGCTGCGTACATCCTGGGCTTCAAAAAGGCCTTCAGCATTGTGAGCTCGGAGCTGAATCGCTCCGTGACCGCCTGAGTCGGAAGTGCGTACCTTTCGTAGCCGGGGTAGACCCAACAGTCGAGTCAACAAGGGGCAAAGCCACCAAGTGGCACCCAGTGTCATCACTGTTGGGTCTATCCCAAAGCGTCATCCAAGTGGATTCGAGGGCCACCGGATCTAATTTTCGGCAGCTTGCTACAGTATCTCGGTCGTCGCAATTTCTGCATCGCATGCGCCGCGCGAATGATATTTCAATCGTCTCACTTCGTTGCCGCAGCCCCGCGCGCCAACAACCGCTTCCAAGCATGCATCCAAATTTCGTGTACGGTTCATAGTGGCCGAGTGCCGACCGTAGTCAACGAACTGGCGCTTTCGACCCTAAGTTGACTGGGATGACTGGCCGCTTCGCGGCAGTATAATCTGCTCTTCTGTTTCGCTATTGCCTCCCGGGCGTCCTTGATGAGCGCGCCCCGTCGTATTTCGCCAGCGCATCTTTTGCGTGTCCCTGCTCCACTAGCACGTCACCCCATGCTGTCAGCGGATCGACCAAGTGCGGCTAACGTTGATTCGCGGCCTTGAGCTTGGCTTGCGCTTCCGCGAGATACGGTAGCAACGCGTAGGCTTCTCCTTCGATTAATGGAGGAACCCGGCTCGTCCTGTCCTCGAGCATTGCCTGTCGCGTGTTAAGCGTGATCTCCAGCCAGTTTCGGCGCCTCGCGACGGCCCGATGTTTATGCTTCACGATTGAGAGCGGCTTTAACTTCGGTGGGATAGACATCGTATAGACGTGTCGGTCGTCGATCTCCTGCGCTCCAAATGCTTCCCAGAGTGCGGAATAGGAATTCCTGAAGCCTTCCGCGTATCGCTCGCCGTACGACGTTTGCGCATCATCCTTGATCATGATTATCGCGCGCATGCCATTCGCCATCGCAATCCCACACACCGAGGCGAGGCAAAAATAGGCTGGCGAATTCTGTTTGAAGGTATCGCGAAAACGCTGAAGCTCCGGGTTGCGGTCAGTCTGATTTCTGGTGACAAACATCGTGCGCTCGGGCTGGAGACCGAACAGACTGCCATTTACGTAGGAGAAAGATATACGGCAAACGCGCGTATCGTTGACAAAGCACAAAACGTTGAGATCGCCTTCGTACCTCCTTCTGTCTTCTGTGGCGCGCAACGTAATTGTGTAACGCGTGCCGGCTACGACTCGATGCCAAAGCACGAGTCCGCGCGGCGACTGATAGACAGAGCGGTGATAGGTGGGGCCGTAGTTCTGCCCTTCAAAGCTATAATGAGTGATGGCGCAGTCAATTCGTTGCGCCAAAGTAAAATATCTCGACAAATGGGGTCTCATGAAGTTCAAAGACCACAGCTCTTTTGGTTTCAATGGCAATCGGCGCGTTGAGATGAGCACTTGCACAGAACTTCTGAGGGGTATCAGCAGATAGACGACCGAAAAGACTCTGCGCCAAACCGAACGGACCTGTCGAAATTTTTCGCGCGGTATCGCTCTATTAACCTGATTCACAGTGTCGCGGCGAGCCGCTCCGGAACGAGGAATGCAAGCAGAGCGAGCGCCGCGGATCGGTCAATAAAAGCCGTCGCGTCATTCGGGTTTGTGATTTGCCGAATTCGGCGTCCGCCGACGAGCATCCGCGAGATGCCAACAGTCCGCAGCGCGTTGATCAATGGAAGCCGAACGAATCCCATGGAATCTTCCATAGATAGCAGAAAAAATACGAAACTTGTTTGAGGATACGCGGGTTCCGAAGTCGTCACAAGTCGTCGCATGCTATTCCGATTCGCTGCAATATTGTCAGCGTACCGACATAGAACGCGTGGTCCTCGCCGGGACTACGGCCGAGATTGTGGTCATGGCAAGGGGCGCGATCGCTGACCTCAGCACGATCGAACTGATTACGACACAACAATAACTCGATGCGATGAAGGCTGCAGCCACGGTGGCCGCAAAGTATCGCGCACCCGGTAGGCTGCCGCCTGTGGAAGGATTCGCATCGGTATCTGAGTGCGGGCGTCGACGGCATCCGTCAGAGGTTGTGCGAGATGCATAACCGGTGCGGGCCGCGGCTCTGGTCAGCCAATCGTTGCTGCGTAGTGTTGCCCAAATCGCGTGAGCGACGCTGCTCGGCCTGTATGAGAACTGGTACGGGGCTTTGCGCTGTATGCTCGCTCTCGGTTCGTCGCGAATGACAGCTATGGGGTTGGCCGTCTGATCTCCTGTGTGTCCGCAGTTGGCCCGGGAAGCGCCTGATTCTCCGCTCCGAAGCGGCCGCTCCGCTCGAACTGCCAAATTTAACGGTGCTGGTTTAGCAGGTGTCCGCCAACGGGTCATCTCGACCCGAGTAGCGCCTTGGGATGAATCGCTCGGCGAGTATCGCCCTTTCAATGATCGCGAGATGCAAGCGCAAGAAGTCTGCTACCCGAAGTCTGATGTAGCCCTGCCCCCGGCTCCCCTCGATGCGATATCCCGCCTCACGGCAATCAAGCGCCTTGAGCGTGAGCAACGGCTCGCCTTCCGTACCGCGCGTATCGCCCGACGCGCAGCGAAGCGTGAGGCTTCCCGAATTTAGTTTCCCCGCCTATCCGCGCCGTTGCTACCGGCGCTCCGATGGCAAAGGTCTTGCAGTCTCCCCTTTGATTCCGCTCAGTCGGCCCGCGCCTATCCGGCAACTCGATCCAGCGAAGTCGCAAAGACTGCACCCTCCCCGCCCCGTCCCGTGCTGACGCCAAGCTTCCCTCGCCAAAGGGAAGCCAAACCAGCCGGCTCACGGATCACCCCCGCCCGATAGGACTACCAACCCCATGTCAATCTTCAACCTCATACCGTCCGCCCGCACCCTCGACCGCGAACTAGACCGGCAGATCGGCTCCGACGCCATCAAGGCGCAACCGGCGCCTCCCTGCGAGGCGCACGGCGGATGCCCCTACGCCGCCCTCTGCGCGGGCTACAAGCTCGCTTGCGAATCCTTCAATGGCTACGTGAACGAGCCGATCACCGCCGGCTAGCGCGAGTGGCGGACGATGCCGCGTGATCCGTCACGCGACTGGTTCAAGCTCGTATGGGCGCAGCCCGCCGCGGCGAAGCCGCTACAAGCCTCCGGGGCGGCGGCATGACCCCGCGAGCGCACAAGGCCGCGCCGCAGAGCGCGCCGCGCATCCTAATCGTCGATATCGAAACCGCACCGATCACGGCTCACGTCTGGGGCGTTCGCGACCAATACGTCGGACTCGATCAAGTCATTGAGGATTGGAGCGTCCTGGCCTTCGCCGCGAAGTGGTACGGCGACAAGAAGGGTGAGCTACACCGACACATCCGGCCGTGGGGCCGGTAAGGTCCGCGACGATAAGGCGCTGCTTGCCGAGTTGGCGAGTCTGCTGGACGAAGCGGATATTGTGGTCGGTCACAACACCAAAGCGTTTGACCTCAAGAAGATCAGCGCCCGGATGATCCAGGACGGCATGAAGCCGCACTCCCCCGTGCGGTGCATCGACACGTATCACGCCGCGAAGCGGGCCGGAGCATTCTCAAGTAACAAGCTCGCCAATCCGGGTTTTCTGGTGGAGATCGAGGTGACGGCGGTTCGCCCCTGAGGGCGCAGAGGATACTGAGCAATTCACTGGTGCCCTCGCCCGGATCATCGGGAGAGGCAATATCAATAAGTTAGACGCGTCTTGCTGGTACGCATGTCCGGGTAGTGCCTTGTTACCCCTCACACCGTGCGATCTTGGCGTCTCGATGCAAATCAGCGCTTTGTCGGCCTCACTATTCCTTGCTGCGCTTGTTCCAGCGTAGGGAGTTCGTGTGTGGGGTCATCATCATTATCCACATTGAGCGGCTCACTTTCCCCGCAGCGTTTTTCCAACTTGGCGACGCGCTCCTGAAGCGCCACTACCATGTCCCGTAGTTCCTGGTTGCTTTTTTGTCCCATGCCAAAATGCTCCATCGCCTTGTAACGGCATGGAGTCTAGCAGGGCCGGAAACTTTTCAGCGGTAAAAAATATGCACCCAAAAAAAATCGAGCCTCCAAAATGCGTTTGGTGTGTCCAAGCTTTACGGCGCGCGCCAAGCAATACCAAACCGGGGATACAAAATCGCCTGCTGGTCCATCGCGTGCAGAAACTGATCGACGGCCACGCTAGTGCAATTCATCCAAGCATCATAAGCAGCCTTGCTACTGCGGATCAAGGTAATTGCGCTCGCTAATCGGACAGGCGGCATGCGCTGTAGCTGCCAACATTGCGGCACTCAAAATTAACTTCTTCATTTCAGTCCCTTGCCGGCGTGCTTCCTGACTACTGTTTTCGCGCTTCCCTATTTTCTAACAGAGTCTGAATTCTACTCAGGGAAGTCATGTATCGGTCGGTGAGCGGTATGCCGTCGTGCTTGAGGCCAAGACCTTCCGCAAGTACGTTCGCGAGTGTGTCGATAGCGACGCGTACCGTCATCGATTCCGCGTCCGTGAGCTTGGCACCGTTGATCGTAATTTCCGCTTCTTCGTGCATCAGTGAACCTATTTCGAAGTCGCTGTGGTGTCCACATCCTTCGGTTGGTTTATAATTTCAATGGTTTTATTGGTTCGGGCGCCTGCGAAACTTGCGTGTTATCTGGGGTGTTACTACCAGTCAGTGTAATGTGGCCCATGGGCATTCCAGTCCCTAGATTGTAGAACCCCTGAGCAATCCCAGGCGGCACTACGCCTCCCGCATACACATTTGACCGACCATACAACTGACCGGTGGTTGCCGCGCGCTCCGCAGATTCGCGCTTAATTTCTCTTACGAGTTCGAGAAGCTCGGCGACCATGTCGGTGGTGCTGCGCGAAGGTGCCGCGTCACTATCTGGCGCGGCTAACTTGATCGCAGCCGCGAGCTTATCCGCTAAGCTCGGCCAGTTAACGACGAATGAACGTTCAAGCCGATCCGGCGGAAGCCGTTGCGGTTCTGCTATTAAATTATTCAAATCCTTTACCAGTCGCAAAATATCAGCCCTTTCCATTCGGGTCTGCTGAAACTGGCTTAGCGGTTCTATTACGTCTGTCGGCTTAACATCCGTGAGTAGTGCAGCTACGCGGCCTGCCGTGATGTTCTTTGCAAGCGCGCCCGCCTCGAACAATATCTACGGTGCCACAAGATTGTCTTTGGTCAGACAGAGAATGCCGAAGTTGCAATCGGCAAGTTGCTGGCTAATTTCGACTCGCCATCGGTCGCCCTTCCGAATATTCTCGGACGACAGAAAGGGCTTTAGTTCCTGAATGGTATCACCGAGGAACGTATGCAATGCCTCTGCGATTGCGTGACTAACCGGTCCCGACCAGCACAAAAATACTTGCATACTATTCCCCGTTCCTTCCATGTATGGGCTATGCGGTACTCATTATATGACGAATCAACTTCATCGATTCCGCGTCCGTGAGCTTAGCGCCATTGATCGTGATTACCGCTTCTTCGTGCATAGGCCAATTCCCTTAACTCAAGTGCTGCTGGCAATGTTCGTGGTCGGAATCGGTAGCCTATTCGATTGTTTGGATAAGCGCTTGATACTCTCTAAAAAGCGCCGTCTTTCCTAATTCCATCAGGTTCCAACCGGGCGCGGATTCCGCGCATTGACTAATTCTTCATTGAAGCGCGCAATGCCCCCCTGGCGTCACTCGGTCGAACGACGCAACAAGAACCAAAGCGGGGGCATCAAATGAACACTATCTCAAAATGGACGATGGCGCTGACGTTGCTGTCGGGAGCGGTTTACGGGCAAGTGCCGTCCACCAACGACACGAGCGACGGAAACGAAAACACGGGAATGGGGACCGGGGCACTCGGCGGGCCTGCTGGCCTGAACAACGGCTTCTCCAACACCGCGTCCGGGTTCGAGGCGCTTTTTTCCAACACGACCGGCAACTTTAACATCGTCACGGGGGCCTACGCGCTCCAGTACAACACGACCGGCTACGAAAACGCCGCCACCGGGGCCTACGCGCTCCAGTACAACACGACCGGCGGCGAAAACACCGCCACCGGGGCCTACGCGCTCCAGCACAACACGACCGGCGGCGAAAACACCGCCACCGGGCTGAACGCGCTCCGTTTCAACACGACCGGCAACAACAACACCGCCACCGCGAGGGACGCGCTCCGTTTCAACACGACCGGCAACAACAACACCGCTTCGGGGTTTCAGGCGCTTTATGCGACGACGACCGGTGGCAACAACACCGCCTCCGGGTACCAAGCGCTATATAGCAACACAACCGCCATCGGTAACACCGCCTTTGGAGTGCAAGCCCTCGTCAACACCACCACAGGGTCTGGCAATATCGCCATAGGCGTCTCTTCCGGCTATTTCCTGACAACTGGTGTAAATAACATTTTCATTGGTGCGGAAGGTTCAGGAGATACCAATGAAAGCAATACGATCCGACTTGGTACGCAAAATGCGCAGACCCAGGCATGGATAGCGGGCATCACAACTTCCAAAATCTCTGGCAGCGCGGTCTACGTCACTCCCTGGGGACAACTCGGCGTGTTGGCATCGTCCGAGCGGTATAAGACGGCGATAGCCCCGATGGGCTCGAACACCGAGAAGCTACAGCAGCTGCGACCAGTCAGCTTCCACCTCAAGACTGATCCAAACGGCGCCGTACAATACGGTCTGATCGCCGAGGAAGTCGCGAAGGTATATCCAGAGCTAGTGATCCGCGATGAGAGAGGCCGCATCGATGGCGTGCGCTATGACGAACTCGCGCCGATGCTGCTCAATGAAGTGCAGAAGCAGCAGCGGATCAATGCAGCACAGGCTGACCAGAATAATGCCCAGGCAGCAAAAATCGCGTCACTTGAGCAGCAATTGACTGGAATCCAAGCGGCACTCGTTAAGCTGCAATCGAAGGATCAACTCGTCGCGCAGCGTTGAGCCTAGTCAACCAGACCGCTGGTAATCCCAGGGTCTTCAACCAAACTAAAGGCGATGACACTGCGGTCGGGAGCCAGCGGATGGACGAACGGCGCGCACTCATGCAGGCATGGGCCGGCTATCTGGATGCACTGAAGGCCAAGAGTCTGGAAACTGATCTGCTCAAAGGGCTTGATGTGTGACAGGGTCTAAGCGTGACAGGCTGAGAGGATAAGCGCGGGCGACGGTTGCACGGTGGGAGCGGTTGCACGGTATGCGCGGCGACGGCGATCTCAAGACTATTGCGGACGTCAACACTAGGCCAGACTGCCCTTGATGCAGTCCACGGGAACGCGACAGCATTCGGGAAGTTGTACGGCTCCGCCGCCCCCGGCGCGCTTGTATCGACGGAAGGCTCGCAGCAATGAGCGGCCTCGCCGCGATACGGAGCGCATCGCTATGAGCTTCATAGATGCGACCTCACGGTCGCTGCAAGTCGAGTCTTACCTTGATGTGGCTCTCCGCGAGTGGGCAGTCGAGGAAGCAAACAAGGCGAGCAAGATCGAGCGTCTTGAGGCCGAGCTTCTCGAAGCCGCCGCATTCCTGCGAATCCATACGGACACGCTTGCGGGCCTTGCGAGGGCTGGCGAGATTCCGGGGTGTAAGGTTGGCCGGGCTTGGGTATTCATGCCAGAATTACTCAAGGAGTATGTCCGTTGCCGCTCTACCGTCAGCCCAAAAGCCCGTATTGGTGGCTCCGCCTACAAGTCGCTGGCACAAAGGTTAGGCGCTCGACTGGCACAGACGACCGCGAAGCCGCCGAGGAATACGAGCAGCGCGAACGTGGGCGCCTGTGGCGCCTCCACAAACTTGGGGACCGTGGTGCAACTCCGTTCTCCGAAGCCGCTGCCCGTTGGCTGACTGAGACAGCGAAGCGCACAAAGTCGAAGGATCGGTTTATTGTCGATTGGTTCTGCGGACAACCCGAACTCAAAGACGCGCCGCTATCCGACATTGACTCCGACGTGATTGAGGTATTGCGCGCATTGCTGGCGCGCGAGGGCCGGTCCCCGGCGACGGTCGACCGGCACATGGCACTCCTACGAGCGATCTTGAGGAAGTCCGCAACCGAGTGGGGGTATCTCGACGCAGCACCGAAGGTGCCTATGCATAACGCGAGGCCGGCGGAGCCGCGGTGGTTGACGCGGGCTCAGTTCGCAAAGCTCGAAGCGGAACTTCCGCCGCACTTGAAGCTCGCGGCGGAGTTCGCCGTGCTGACCGGCTTGCGTATGCGATCAATGCTCGCTCTGACGTGGGATCGAGTGAACCTTGCCAAGCGTACCGCGACCGCATCGGGGGCGATGCTTTGGGTTCCCGCCTCTCACATGAAGGCGGGTAAGACGCTCGGCATTCCGCTCGCCGGAAAAGCTATCAAAGTGCTTCTTAAACTCAAGACCTTGAACCCTACGGGCGAGCGAGTGTTCCAGTACGAAGGCAAGCCGATTGACGACTGCAACACGAGGGCGTTCCAGAACGCCGTAGAGCGGTCCAACGTCGGCCCGCTGCGGTGGCACGACCTTCGCCACACCTTCGCCGCGTGGGCCGTCCAGGGCGGCGTGAGCTTGCACGAATTGATGCAACTCGGCGGATGGTCGAGCTACGCGATGGTGCTTCGGTACTCGCACCTTGCGCCGGATCACCTGGCACAAGCGGCTGAGAAAGTAGCCGGGAAAAGGCATACCGTTGAACGTACCAGAACCCCGCAAAAGTCGATAAAGTCTAGGAAATCAAGGAATTAGGTGGTGGAGGAGAAGGGGATCGAACCCTCGACCTTCGCATTGCGAACGCGACGCTCTCCCAACTGAGCTACTCCCCCCAAAACGGGGCGAAATACTAGCAGCAAAGTGCCGCCTAAGCCAAAGTATCACCAATCTTCCGCGAACTTAGCTAGGATGTGGCCAACAGGAGGATCTAATGCTAAGAGCGGGGGAGCGCGCTGCGGAGTTCACGCTTCCGGATGAGACCGGGACCGATCGGTCGCTCACCGGGCTTTTGAGCACCGGCGCGATTATCCTGTATTTCTACCCCGCCGATTTCACCCCGGGCTGCACCCGCCAGGCCTGTGCGTTTCGCGACCTGCATGCGGAAATCCAAAGGGCCGGCCTGCGGGTCGTCGGCATCAGCCCGCAAAGCCCGGCATCGCACGCCAAGTTTCGCGAAAAATACCACCTGCCGTACGTATTGCTCTCCGATGAGCACAAGACCATCATCAAAATGTACGGACTCAACGGCCCCTTGGGGCTCGGCGTGCGCCGCGCCACTTACCTGATCGACGGCAGCCGCCGCGTGCGCGATGCCGTACTGGCAGATTTCTTGATAGGGCGCCATGCGGACTTCGTGCGCAAGGCGGTCCTGTTGCGCACCGCGAACTAATAGGTCAGACGTACATAATTGGCGTCGCCAAGCCGCGGCACCGTCACGATATACATGGTGCCATACTCCAGGGCGCCTATCGGCGGAATGTCATTGGCGCCGCTCAATGCGGCAACGATCGCCGGCACCGTATTGCTATGCCCGACAATCAGAATTCTACCGCCGGGGTGTTCGCGCAATACGCGACGCGCCAGCCCGCGCGGATCCTCGGCCGGCACGACTGCGGGCGTCAAACCGAGCCGCGCGGCCAGCGGGGCGGCGGTCAGCCGGCTGCGCTGCGCAGACGACACATAAATCGCATCGATGTGCCCTGCCCCCTGCGTATCGCCGAACATGCGCGCGAGCCGCGCCGCGCGTGCCGCTCCCGCCTCGTCAAGCGGCGGATCCTCGCCGACGTCCATGACCTTCTCCGCATGACGCACCACGACTATCACGGTTGAGTCGGCCGTGACCCACAGCCACGCCGCAAATATCGAAACCACCGCCCCGGTGAGCGCGGTCAGCGCGGTCAGCGCCAGCAGCCAGATGGGCGTCAAAAACGGGCGTCGCTGCAACCGGGTATGTTCGTTGGCCATGCGGGCATGATACCAATGAATTCTTCCGTGCGACCGAAGCTGCGATTGGTGGTGCTGGCGGCGGGATATTCCACCCGGCTCGGCCAACCGAAATCCTTGGCGCGGGTGCGCGGCAGGAGTTTGCTCGGCAGCACCATCCGGCTCCTGGCGCCTCTCTCAGCCTCGAAAATCGTCGTTGTGCTGCCGCCGCGGGCGGTGCGGACCCGAGCCGAATTACGCGGCCTTCGAGCCGTTTGGGTGGAAAATTCGCAGCGCGCCAGCGGATTGTCGAGCTCGGTACGGCGCGGACTCACCGCGGCTCGCCACAGCGCCGCGGTGATGTTGCTGCCGGTCGATCTGGCACACTTGAAGCGCCGCGACCTCGAGCGGCTGATCTCGCGCTGGAGCGGCGCCCGTCGGCGCGTCGTCGCCACGCGCTATGGCGCCCGCGGCGGCGCGCCGCTCATTGTGCCCCGCTGGCTCTATTCGCGAGCACACCATATCCATGGAGATCGCGGATTGAAGGAATTGATCGGCGCTTTGCCGCCGGAGCACCTTGTGCTCGTCAATGTTCCGGGCGCGACGCACGATATCGACACGCCGCAGGACCTCGAGCGTGCCCGCCGTCGCGCGCCGCCGCGCTGATCTAAAAGACCCCTACGAGTCGCGCGACCAGCCCGGAAATGCCCGGAATGCCTGCAACGCCGCCTCAATCATGCTGCGCGGCGCGTCCAGATGGGTCACTAAACGGGTGCGCGGGATGATGCATGCCAGGATGCCGCGCCCGGCAAGGTGGGCCGCGAGCGCGGCCACATGATTTTCGGGGATATCGACAAAAACCATGTTGGTGTGAGGTTGTTCGACCGCGAGACCAATGGCGCGAAGTCCCGCCGCCAGCCGTAGCGCATTGTCGTGATCCTCTTCGAGGCGCTGCACATGGTGATCGAGTGCGTATAGCCCGGCCGCGGCGAGCATTCCGGCCTGACGCATGCCTCCGCCCAGCACCTTGCGCCATCGCCGGGCTTCGCAAATAAACGATTCCTGACCCAGCAGCATGGTGCCCGCGGGGGCGCCCAACCCCTTCGACAGGCACAACGACACCGAGTCGAAACCGGCCACCGCTGCGCGATCGCCGATCTTAAGTTTCACGATGGCATTGAACAAACGCGCGCCGTCCAAGTGCGTGCGCAAGCCGCGACCATGCGCGAATTCCGTCGCCGCAAGCACGTAGGCAGCGGGCAGGACGCGTCCGCCGATGGTGTTTTCCAGCGCCAGCAAACGCGTGCGCACATAATGGACATCGTCCGGCTTGATGGCGCGCGCAATGCGCTCTATCGCGATTCCGCCCGCCGGGTCGTGCTCGAGCGGATGCGGCATGATGCCGCCGAGAACTGCGGCACCGCCTTGTTCCGATGTGTAGATGTGCGCGTCCTGGCCCACAAGAATCTCATCCCCCCGGCCGCAATGCGCCATCAGGGCGGCCAAATTGCTTTGCGTCCCGGTCGCGAAAAAGAGCGCGCCCGGATACCCAAAGCGTTCGGCCACCATTGCCTGCAGACGATTAACCGTCGGATCGTCCCCATACACGTCATCGCCAACCTCGGCGGCGGCCATGGCGGCGCGCATTCCCGGCGTCGGCCGAGTCACCGTGTCGCTGCGCAGATCGATCAGGTTCTGCATGCTAACTGCCGCTCGCCCGCCCACGATTGGCCTCGACCACCGCCAGAGCGGTCATGTTGACGATGCGGCGCACCGTCGCCGCCGGGGTCAAAATGTGCGCCGGTGCCGCGCAGCCGAGCAGAATGGGTCCGATGGCCACGTTGTGGCCCGCCGCGGTTTTCAATAAGTTATAGGCGATGTTGGCACTGTCCAGATCGGGGCACACCAGCAGATTGGCGCTGCCGTGCAGGGTGCTATCGGGCAGTACCGCTTTGCGAGCCCCCTCGTCGAGCGCACTATCGCCATGCATTTCGCCGTCCACTTCCAAGTCCGGCAGGCGCTCGCGCAACAGCGCCAAGGTGGCGCGCATCTTGCGCGCCCCCGGCGAATCGCTGCTGCCGAAATTCGAATGCGACAGCAACGCCACTTTCGGCGCCAAACCGAACGCATGCAGCTGATCCGCGGCAAGCCGGGTGATTTCCGCGAGCTGCTCGGCGCTCGGATCGAGATTGACGTGAGTGTCGACGATGAATACCTGCCGGCCGGGCAGGATGAGTCCGCACATCGCCCCATAGACATCAACTCCCGCGCGGCGCCCGATTACTTGATCGATGTATTGCAGGTGCCGCGCGGTGGTGCTGATGGTGCCGCAAATCAGCCCGTCGGCCTCGCCATTCTTCAGCAGCATCGCAGCTATCAACGTGGTGCGGCGGCGCATTTCCAATTTCGCATACTGCGCCGTCACGCCGTTTCTGCGCATGATCCGGTGATACGCCTGCGAGTATTCCCGGTAGCGCTCGTCTTGTTCCGGATTGACCAGTGTCACGTGCTCGCCGATGCGAATCCGCAAACCGTAGCGCTTGATGTCGCGTTCGATCACCGCCGGCCGGCCCACCAAAATCGGCACGGACAGGTTCTCGTCGACCGCGATCTGCACCGCGCGCAGCACCCTCTCGTCCTCGCCCTCCGCATAGACGATGCGGCTGCGCCGCGGTGCGATCCTGCGCGCCGCGGCGAAGATGGGGGTCATCAGCGTGCCGCTGTGATACACGAATTGCTGCAAACGCTGGCGGTAAGCCTCCAGATCGGCGATCGGGCGGGCCGCCACGCCGGATTCCATGGCCGCCTGGGCTACGGCCGGCGCGATTTTCACGATCAAGCGCGGATCGAACGGCTTGGGAATCAAATACTCGGGACCGAAACTCAAGCTTGCGACGTCGCCATAGGCCACCGCCACGATGTCGCTTTGCTCCTGTCGCGCCAGTTCGGCAAGCGCGCGCACGGCGGCGATTTCCATCGGCCGGCTGATAGTAGTGGCGCCCGCGTCCAACGCGCCGCGAAAGATGAAGGGAAAGCACAGCACGTTGTTCACTTGATTGGGATAGTCGCTGCGACCGGTGGCAATCACGGCGTCGCTTCGCACCGCCCTGACTTCCTCCGGCAGGATCTCCGGCGTCGGATTGGCCAGCGCCAGAATCAGCGGCTTCGCAGCCATCGAGCCGACCATGGCCTGGGTCAGGACGCCGCCGGCCGACAGGCCGAGGAACACATCCGCTCCGCCGATGATGTCATCGAGCGTGCGGGCGGCGGTTCGCTGCGCGAACCGCGCCTTGTGCGGGTCCATCAATTCCTTGCGCCCTTCATAAACGACACCCGCGAGATCGCTCAGCCAGATGTTTTCCTTCACCAGGCCAAGATCGAGCAGCAACTCGACGCAGGCGAGCGCAGCCGCTCCGGCACCGCTCACCACCAGCTTGATTTGACCGATTTGTTTGCCGCAGACCTTGAGGCCGTTGAGCACGGCGGCGCCGACGGTGATGGCGGTGCCGTGTTGGTCGTCATGGAATACCGGGATTTTCATCCGCTTGCGTAATTCCCGTTCGACCAGGAAGCACTCCGGGGCCTTGATATCCTCGAGGTTGATGGCCCCGAAGGTGGGCTCCAGCGCGGCGATCATATCGATGAGTTTGTGGGGGTCGGACTGTTCAATCTCGATATCGAATACATCGATACCGGCGAATTTCTTGAACAGCACCGCCTTGCCTTCCATCACCGGCTTGGCGGCGAGCGGCCCTATGGACCCCAGACCCAGCACCGCGCTGCCGTTGCTGATGACCCCGACCAGGTTACCCCGGGCGGTGAAGCGAAAGGCATTGAGCGGATCCTGGACGATCGCCTCGCAGGCTGCGGCAACGCCCGGCGAATACGCCAGGGCCAGGTCGCTCTGGTTGACGAGCTGCTTGGTCGCGGTGATCGAGATTTTTCCCGGTACCGGAAATTCGTGATAATCGAGAGCGTCCCGCTTGCGGTCTTCCGTCGCGTCTTTCGCCTTCATCGATGCAGTCCCTTAACCCGGTGGAATATAGGTGCCCATTCAGTATGGTAGCAAGAGCGTAACCTTTTGCCGTCTGATTCGTTATGCTCTGATGTCAATGCAGGCAGCACCTCGTCGGAGAACCGCCATGAACACACGTTGCACACTCACCGCCGCGCGCCGAACCCTGATCGGTGCCCTCGCCGTCTCGGGCGCGACCTGGCTGCCCTGCCTCGGCACCCCGGGCGCGGCCGTCGCCGACGCACCTTCGCCGGCGCCCGCGCACATCGCAGCCTCCTGGCAAAAGCATCAGTACTCGTTTCAATACATGGGATTCACCAGCACCTACTCCTGCGACGGCCTCGCCGATAAGCTGAAAGTCCTGCTGCTCGCGGCGGGCGCGCGCGCGGACGCCAAGACGCAGCCCGGGGCCTGTGCGGCGGGCTATGGGCGCCCGGATAAGTTTGCGCGCGCGGACTTGACCTTCTACACGTTGCAGCCGCTCGAGGCCGGCGTGGTCAAAGAGCTTGGGGCGGCCGACGAGACGCGGGCGCCAAATGCCCATCCCCCTGCGCCGGTTCAAACCGAGCCGGTAGTGGCGATCTGGCGGCCGGTGGTATTCGCGGCCTTTTCGCCGCGCGAACTTCGCGTCGGCGACTGCGAACTGGTCGAACAGTTCCGCCACCAGGTACTGCCCATGATGGCCGCGCGCAATGTCGAAAGCAGCACGACCTGCATACCGCACCAGGAATCTGGTTCGGTGATCGATCTCAAGTTCGAGGCACTCGCGGCGGCTCCGGCCGCCGCCGAAACCCAACGCCGTTAGCGGCACCGGCGGCGCATCGCCGCTTATGACCGGGAGGCGTTATTGCTGCGTCGCGTGATTCGCGTGGTCGGCCTCGACTTTCGCGATCGCAGGGCGCGCCTGCATGAGTGCCGAATGCGCAGCGAGCGCCGGCAGGCGCGCGTGCAGCTCGGCTTTGTCCGGATACCAACCGGCAAGCATGTACAGATACGCATCGGCAATCGAATACTCCGCTCCCAGCACGTAGGGACGGAGGCTGCGGCCAATCAACTCCGCATAGGTGAGGAAATCAACCGTGCCTTGTTCGCGGATCGCATCGCCGTCCGCATCGCCGCGCGATGAAAAACGCGCGGAATAGTAGATGCGCAGCACCGCCTCATAGAGGTTCGCCGACAGAAAGACCATCCACTGCAGGAACAGCGCATGCCGCGTCGTGCCCGGCGGCGGCGCCAGTTTGGCGTCGGGGTAAAGCAGCGCCAGGTGTATCGACATGGCCGCCGATTCGAACATGATGGTGCCGTCCGGCAGCATCAACGCCGGCACTTTGCCGGTGGGGTTCAACTGGCGGAAACGTTCCACGTCGGCCGGTTCCTCGCCGACCCAGATCCGCTCGTAAGGAGCCGCGATTTCCTCGAGCGCCACCTGCACCGCCAGCGAACCGGAGCCCGGTCTGCCGTAGAGTTTGAATGGTTTGTTCATAGATCCACCGCGGTTTTCGCAGTGGCCTCGGACAAATGCAGATGTTTCATGACACGCTTGAGATTTCTGCGAATTTCGTTCAGATGGCCGATGCTGACGGCGGTCTTCATCGCCTCCTTCAACGGCTGCAGCGGATAGCCGCCGTAAGATCCCGGGTCGGGCACATCGTTGGTCACCGTCGAGCGGCCGGCCAATACCACGTTGTCGGCCAAGGTCACGTGCGAGGTCACCACCGAGCAGCCGCCGGTGACGAATTGCCGGCCGATCTTGGTCGAGCCTCCCATCATGAAGCCGGCCGTATAAAAGCCGTTCTCCCCCAGGTCGCAGTTGTGCGCGACGTGGCAAATGTTGTCGATCTTGGTGCCCGAACGGACATGAGTGGAGGTGAGCGTCGCACGGTCGATGGCGCAATTGCTGCCGATTTCCACGCCATCGCCGATCCTGACGTTGCCGAGGTGGGAAATCTTGCGCGGCGTGCCGTTGGCCTCGACCGCATAGCCGAAGCCGTCGCTGCCTATGGAAGTATGCGGATGAATTTCGCAATCCCGGCCTATTTCGCATGCCGAGCCGACGAACACATGCGGGTGGATCACGCACCCGGCGCCCAAATGCGCGTGGTTTTCTATGACCGCATGCGCGCCGATCATGCAGCGATCGCCGATGACCGCGTGCGCCCCGACGACGCAATAGGGGCCGAGAAACACACCGTCGCCGATTTGCGCATCGGCATGCACCACCGCGGTCGGATGGCGCTGCCCCCATTGCGTGAAGCGCAGCGACTTCTGATCGAAGTACTTGAGCAATACCGCCATGCCCATCGATATGTTCCGTACCGAGAAGCAGCAGGTGTCGGAATTCGGCAAGTCTCCGTAGGAGCCGGCAAGTTGCGAGGACAGAATCAGAATCGCCGGCTCATGCCGCAGCGCCTCGAGTACATGATCCCGGGTGCTCGCATAAACCAGGCTGCCGGGCAGCGCTTCCTCTGGGACCTTGCAATGGCTCGCCGGCCGCTCGAGATTTCCGTTGAGAAACGTAAACACGTCCGCATGCTGATTTTTGATGGTCAGGCCGGTGAGCACGATTCGACTCCTACGATTGCGATGGCCGACTATACGCCAGTCCCTGCCGGCCGGAACGGCGGCTGCGCTGCGAACTCACCGACGCCGTCCGGCAACGCTGCCGCGCGGATTCCGCGGACCTCGGCAGCCACATCAGCATCGCGAGGCTCGTGTTCGATGCCACCGTGCGAAAGATGAACTCATCCGCGCGGTGATGCGTGTTTGGCGCGACCTGCTGTTCACGCCGCAGGACGTATTGGCCCATGCCGAACGGCGCTATCATCCCGGGCAGTGACGACCATTAGAAAATCGCGCCGGTTTTTAGGCACAGCGGCGGCGATTCTGGGAGCCGCGCTCGCGGCGGCCGCGGCGCCGAGCCGCGGCTGCCCGGCGCCGATGAATACGACTTGCGCGGCCTTAAGGATCTGCCGGTACAGCCGCCGCAAGAAGCCTTGCGACCGATCGAGCTTCTGGGCAGCAACAACTGGGCGGTCGCCGGATCGCGCACCACGAGCGGTGCTGCGCTGCTGGCGAACGATATGCATCTCGACTACCGGGTTCCCAACATCTGGTACCGCGCACGCCTCGTTTCTACCCGGGCCCGCGGCGCATGCGCTCGTACTGGAGCCTTAAGTTCGGCTCCTCCAGCGCGCTATTTCGACGCCGCTGCGGGTAGCGGGGCGCCCACGCAGCCCTTGCCTTCGCTGCACACCTGATTCACCGGACAGGCCACCGGAGTGCCCCTGAGGCAGCCCCTGGCATCGGCGCCCGCGCTGCGCGGCGCGCAGCGCTCGCGGCCGTTGCAGCTGCGATGGTCGTCGCAATCGGCGTCGCTGGCGCAAATCAGCGTGCTCACGTCACGCTCCAAAGTCGCCAGCTCACCCTGCCTGTCGATTTCCCCGGACAACGTGGCGTCGAGCAGCAACTCGGGCGGCCCACGGCCCGCCGACAGATCGATATCCGCGGCGATGACCTGCCAGGGCGGCGCCGTCACGCTGGCGGCGCGATAGTACAGGCTGAAACGCAGCACATCGCGCGGATCGAGCGCCTCGCTCAAATTCAATGGAATGATTCGCGTGGAATCGCGCGGCCAGTTCTCGCCGTGCGTCAAGGGCAGCCGCCGCACGTCTTTGCCCGCCTGATAGATGCGCAATTCCACGTAGCTGCCCGCGCTCAGGTCGGTCGATCCGGTGACGATGCGCACCTGCAGATGCTTCACCGGCATGGCGTGGCCGGCGCTGCATAACGTCATCAGTAATAATGCGAACCCAATTCGATTGGACGCCAGGTGTAGCTTCACGGTGCACCCTCGCAGCAGTGGCAGGATCGAGTCTGGGATCATAGCCGATCTGCACGCGCGCGCCCGATAAGTGGCGCATCGCGAAAGCCCGAGTTAACTTATTCCCGGTTTGCCGAACCCGCCGTGGGTCGAGTTGCCCGCCATGGCTCGGATTGCCCGCCTCGGCTTCGCCCGGCGCTATGGCTCGCGTTTGTAGACCGCGCCCTCTTTCATGACGAAGGCGACATGCTCCAGCACATGGATGTCGGCGAGCGGATCGCCCTTCACCGCGATGATGTCGGCTGACTTTCCCGCGGCTATCGAACCGAACAGTTCCGAGTGGCCGATAAGGTCCGCGGCGTTGACCGTGGCGGATTGAATGGCCTGCATCGGCGTCATGCCGTACTTGACCATGAACGCAAACTGACGGGCGTTGATACCGTGGGGACAGACCCCGGCATCCGTGCCGTAGGCCATTTTCACGCCGGCCCGTACCGCTTTGGTGAAGTTGCGGCGCTGCGCCTCGCCCAAATCGCGGTCGTGCGCCAGAAAATCCGCCGGCGTATCCGGGGCAGACTGTATGCACTCCTCATCGTAGATGTCCATGACGAGATAAGTTCCGTGCTGCTTGGCAAGAGCAATGCCCTCATCGTCGATCAGCGTCGCGTGCTCGATCGATGCCACCCCTGCGCGAATCGCATTCTTGATGCCCTCGGCGGCATGCGCGTGCGCGGCCACGCGCAATCCGAAGCTATTTGCCTCCTCGACGGCGGCGCGCAGCTCTTCCGGGGTGAACTCGATGGATTTGGGATTGCTGCCATGCGTGAGCACCGCGCCGGTGGAGAGGATCTTGATGTGATCGGCGCCGCGATGGGCAATTTCACGGACCTTTTGACGCACTTCCCAGGGGCTGTTCGCCACGCCGTACTGCAGATCCCACGGCAGCTGGATATCCGGAGCCAGACCGGTCATCGCTCCGGCGCCTTCGCTGATGGTGATGTAGGCGCCCGCCACGTACATGCGCGGGCCCACGATCATTCCTCGCGCAATGGCATCGCGCATGGCCACATCGTTCAAGGCCCGGTACACGCCCACATCGCGCACCGTGGTGAATCCGGCGAGCAGCGTAACACGTGCGTTCGGGATCGCCGCATAGGCAGTTTCAGCGGAGGTTCGCTTCAGGACCTCAATCGGTTCGGCAGATGCGAGGTCCGCGAGATGGGTGTGGCAGTCCACCAATCCCGGCAACACCCACATGTTCGACAGGTCGATGACTTGCACGCCCTCGGGGACCTTGAGATTGGGGCCGACGGCCTCTATCTTGGTGCCCCTGACGAGGATGATCTGGTCCGACAGGGTGCGTCCCGCTTCGACGTCGATGAATTTGCCGGCGCGTATGGCGAGGAGCGAAGCGACCGCAGGCGCCTGCTGCGCCGGCGCAGAGGCGGCGAAAAGCACACAGTAAAGAGTCAGCAGAAATATCTTATTGATCAACCCACCGCTCCGCGCTTGCCGCCCTAGCTCGCCATGGCCGCCTTGCTCACCTGTGCGATCACCTCATCGGCCACCTGCCTCGGCACGGGGTCGTAATGCGAGAACTCCATCGTATAAGACGCCCGGCCGCTGGTCATGCTGCGCAGCTGGCCGATGTAGCCGAACATCTCAGACAGCGGCACATTCGCGACCACGGCAATATTGGTGCCGCGTTCCAACTGATCGAGGATGGTGCCGCGGCGGCGATTGAGGTCGCCGATCACATCGCCGAGATAATCCCCCGGTGTGACGGTCTCGACCTTCATCACAGGCTCCAACAGAATCGGCGCGGCCTTGCGAATGGCTTCGCGGAAACACGCCTTGGCGGCGATTTCGAAGGTCAGCGCGTTGGAATCGACGTCGTGGTAGCTGCCGTCGATCAGCGTCGCACGGAAATCCACCGTCGGGTAGTGGGCCAGAACGCCGTCTTCCTTCTGTATGCGCAGGCCCTTTTCCACCGACGGGACATACTCCCGCGGCACGGATCCGCCCACTGTCTCGTCCACGAACTCGAAACCGGCACTGCGCTTGAGCGGTTCGAAGATGATCCACACTTCGGCAAACTGACCGGCACCGCCGGTCTGCTTCTTGTGGATGTACTGTTCGGTGAGCTTCTTGGTGAAGGTCTCGCGGTACGCCACCTGGGGCTCTCCCATGATGCCTTCGACGCCAAACTCGGTACGCATGCGATCCAGGGTCACTTCGAGGTGCAGCTCGCCCATACCCCGCAGGATGGTCTGACCGGTCTCGCGGTCGGTCTCGAGATGCAGCGAGGGATCGGCGCGCACCATCTTGCCGAGCGCGGCGCCGAATTTCTCCTGTTCCGCCTTGGTCTTCGCCTTCACCGACACGCTGATCACCGGATCGGGAAAGCGCATGCGTTCCAGCACCACGGGGTCGGCGGAGTCGCAAAGCGTATCGCCGGTCTCGGTGTCGGCCAGAGACACGAGCGCAATGATGTCACCGGCGCGCGCCTCCTCGACCGGATTGGCTTCCTTGGCGAACATCTCGACCATGCGACCGATCTTCTCGCGCTTGCCGCGCGTGGAATTCAGCACCGAGGCGCCTTTGGTCAATACCCCCGAATACACGCGGATGAAAGTGAGCGCCCCATAAATGTCGTTGATGACTTTGAAAGCGAGCGCCGAAAACGGCTCGTCGTCCGAGCACTTGCGTTCGCCGATGGGCTCGCCGTCCGCATCCACCGTCTTGATCGAGGCCACGTCGGTCGGCGCCGGCAAATAATCGACGACCGCGTCGAGAACCTGCTGCACTCCCTTGTTCTTGTACGAGGAGCCGCACAATACGGGGGTAAAGGCCGAGTGCAGGGTGCCCTTGCGCAAAGCGCGGCGCAGCACATCGCCCGATGGGACAACGCCATCGGTGAGGTAAGACTCCATCGCCTCGTCGTCCTGCTCGAGGCAGGTGTCGACCAGTTCGGTGCGGAATTTTCCGACGTCGGCCAGGAGCTGGCGGTCGCTCGGCATCGTGATATGCATCTTATCGGCCAAATCCGCCGTGACCTCGAGAATCTGCCAGTGCGCATCCTTGTCGTCGGAATCCCACACCAGCGCCTTCATCTCGACCAGATCGACCATGCCCTTGAAATTCTCTTCCGACCCGATGGGGATCTGCACCGGAAGCGGACGTGAGCCCAGACGCTTCTTGATCATGTCCACGCAGCGCAGAAAATTCGCGCCGCTGCGGTCCATTTTGTTCACGTAGCAAAGACGCGGGACGCCGTAATTGTCGGCCAGGCGCCAGTTGGTTTCCGATTGCGGCTCCACGCCGGCCACGCCGTCGAACACCACCACCGCGCCGTCGAGGACCCGCAGCGAGCGATTGACCTCGATGGTGAAATCGACGTGCCCCGGGGTGTCGATGAGATTGATCTTCTTGTCGCGCCAGAAAGCCGACACCGCCGCGCTCTGGATGGTGATGCCGCGCTTTTGTTCCTGCTCGAGATAGTCCGTCGTGGTCGAGGTCTTCAAGTCCTTGGTGTCGTGAATATCGATGATGGTGTGCTTACGCCCCGTGTAATACAGGATGCGCTCGGTCGTCGTCGTCTTGCCGGCGTCGACGTGGGCGATGATGCCGATATTGCGGATATCGGAAAGGGGTGTTGTGCGAGCCATATCGAATTTCCATGACAGATTAAAGTGAGGTCGCCGTCGACCCATGGCCAAAACAGCGGCGTCGCCGCGCAATCTGTGCGATCACGGAGCCATTTCGCGTCAACGCAAGCTGTTTAATGGGCGCAGAGTTTGACACGGCACCGTGGCGCGTGTCGAACCGAGAATCCTGTCATTGTCTTAATGTCCGCACATGGCCGGCGCCGCGCAGCGGTCAACCCGACCGGTCCACGGCCGTTGGCCGAAAGGCCCCGCCGGGTGGCGCGGCGAGCCGGTGCTGACGGACTGCCGGACTAGTCGCACTGCGTATCGGCATGGACGGTCACCGTATCGCCGTCGTTCAAGTGGCCCGAGTCACCGCTCCCGCACATGCGCATGTAGTCATCGGAGGTCCGCGCTCGCCAGGACACGTGCCCCCGCCCTTGGTCATCCGCCGCGAGGGAAACCGCCACCGATGCATTGCCGTTGATCACTTCGTTGGAAAGAACCCTTTGCGACCCATTGGCGTTCAGATCGTAAACACTCACCAGAATGACATCCGTCGAGTCGTTATTGATGCTGACCGTCAAGCCGCTGCCGGCGAATACGGAAGCGCCGGCCAACACCGAGGCCGCATAGGCGAACAGGATTCGAATTAAGGTACGCATTGAAAATACCCCG
>ODAK010001850.1_pt1 | contig 22612 bp, 19 predicted proteins | sample 1539591 | NCBI WGS metagenome assembly ODAK01 (sample SAMEA3539303, study PRJEB22396) | soil metagenome | biome: tundra; feature: field; material: soil | place: USA | collected 2010-05 | depth 0.15 m | reverse complement strand
CCTGCATGGTCACCCCATACTTCGCCTGTGCCGCCTCCATCGTCTTCTTCGAGTGCGTAATCACGATGAACTGCGTATCGATCGCCATCTCCGTCAGCAACCGGGTCAGCCGGCCGATATTCGCCTCATCCAGCGGCGCATCCACCTCGTCCAGCACACAGAACGGACTCGGCTGATACTTGAAAATCGCCATCAATAACGACAACGCCGTCAGCGCCTTCTCACCGCCCGAAAGCAGCAGCACATTCTGCAGCTTCTTACCCGGCGGCGACGCAATGATATCGATCCCGCACTCATTGATGTTGTTCTCGTCCGTCAGTTGCATCTCGCCCGCGCCCCCGCCGAACAGCGTCTGGAAGGCCAGCTTGAAGTTCTCGTTGATCGCCTTGAACGCCTCGGTGAACTTATTCTTAGAGAACTCGTCGATCTCCTGAATCGCCTTCTCCGTATCGCGAATCGAGTCCAGCAGATCCTGCCTCTGCGCCGTCAGGAAATCGTGCCGCTGCTGCGCTTCCTGGAACTCATCCCACGCCGTCGGATTCACTGCGCCAAGATTCTCGATCTTCGTCTTCGTTTCCTGATACGAAGTCTCCGCCGCCTGCAGCACTTCGAGGGACACATCCTGCGGCGTCTCCAGTTCAGCCACCGCCACGCCCAGTTCCTTGCGGCTCGTCTCATCCAGGAACTGCAGTTCCGATTGCCGCCGCGTCAGTTCGACTTCAATCTCTGAACGCTGCGCATGTCCGGTCTCGATCTTCGCCCGCAGGTCGCGCAGAATTTCATCCGCCGCCGCCAGCGCCTCGCGATGTCGGGCCTCTTGTTCAGAAAGCTCCAGCACCGACCGCTCCGCTGCCACGATCTGCTCCGCCAGCCCCGTCAGCTTCTGATCGAGTTCGATATTCTCAGTCAGAATCCGCGCCCGGTTTTCACCCCACCGCGACACTTCGCTGGCAATATGCGCGCGCCGGTGCGCCATCTCACGCGACTGATTTTCCAGCCGCCCGAGCGCCGCCTTCTCGCCGCGATGCCGCTCTTCGACCGCCGCCAATCTGGCCCGCAATACCGAGTGCTCTTCGCCGATCTTCTGCGCTTCCGCCTGCGCGCCATCCAGTTGATCGCGCATGGCCTCGAGCGCCGCTTCGCGATCCGACCGTTCCGCGTCCTTCTGTTCCACCAGCGTCTGATTCTGCGCGCGCTTCTCGTGCGCCCGCTCTTCTTCACGCTGCAGCCGTTCCAGTTCCTGCCGCGAAATCGAGATGCGCGAATTCGCGCGGTTGATCTCCTCACCCGCGCGCCGCAATTCATGATCGAGCGAAACCGCTTCCTTCTCGCCCGATTGCTGCAGTTGTCGCAAACGTTCCAACTCCGCTTCCAGCGCGACCGTCTCGCGCTGCAGCCCTTCCTGCTCGTTCACGCGCGCCGCCAGTGCATCTTCCTGGGTCTTGAGCTGCGATGCAAACTCGCGCAGCTCACGCTTCAGAACCAGCGGACCGCTCGCCTTCTTCCGCCCGCCTGTCAACATTCGGCCGTTGTAACACTGCCCGTCAGCTAACAGGAAATAACGATCCGGATGCGCTTCGGCCATCGTTCGCGCCTGCTCGCGATCATTCGCCAGATAGCAGCCCGAAAGCCGTGGCAGCAGATTGCGCGTCTGTCCGGATAGTCCGTTCGTGAAATTGATCTGATCGGATAGCCGCGGCAACTCAATCCCCGCGGACACTGCGGGCTCTTCCGCTACCGGCCCACCCTCCACGAGGAAAGTCGCCCGGCCTTCCAGTTCGCCGCGCAGCAGATTCATGCTCTGCTCGGCCTGGCTCCAGTCCTGCACCACGACGTATTCCAGTTCGTCATGCAGAAACTCTTCCGCGGCCCGCTCCCACGACGGATCCACTTCGATGAAATCCGCCAGCACGCCTTCGGGCTTGAATTGCCCTGCGCGCCCATTCTCCAGCGCCGTAAGAAGCTTCTTGGTCGATTCCGTCGTGTAGCTGTGGTGTGAAAGAATGTTCTCCAACGACTCGCGCTTGGCACGCACCCGCGAAGTTTCCGCGCGTAGTTGATCGATCTGCTGCCGCAATTCCGCGACGGCCTTCCGTCGACCCGCGAGGCCCTCTTCGGTAGACCGGCGATTCGTCGTTACGTTCTGCAGTTCCAGTTGCCGCTCGGCAATCCGCGCCGAAAGCGACTCCTTCACTCCCGCCAGCCGCGCAACCTCCGCCGACGCGCCTTCTTCATCTTTCGAAACACGCGCGCGTTCCCGCTCGATCCCGGCGAGATACGTATCCGCCTGCGCGATCTGGTTCTTGATTGTCGAGGCCTCGCCCAGCAACCGCAGAATCACCGACCGCGACGCATCGATGGTCCGCTCGGCTTCTCTTACGCGATTCTGAATTCCATCCCGCGCCTGATTCTTTTCGAGCAGGCCCGTGCGAACGTCCTGCATTTCCTGCTCAAGTTCACCGGCGCTCTCCGCCAGTGCCGCGCGCTCAGTCTCGTTCTGCTGCAGCCGCGTTTCGAGATCGGTAGTTTCCTGATCGGCGCGCGTCATGCGCTGCTCGATGCTCTGCGACTCCCGAACCTGCGATTCCAGCCGGCCCTTTGTCCGCGTGGCTTCGAGATTCATCTCCGCCAGTTGCTTACGCGCTTCCGTCAGCTGCGCTTCGAGGGCGTAGAAAACCTCCTGCGCCTTCTGCCGCTCGGCATCGTTATCGGTGGCCTGAGTCGTCAGGTCTTTCAGTTCAGCCGATGCCGCTTCGAGCGCGGCCGCTGCCTTCTCCGTCTCCGCCTTCAGCGAAACATAACGGCCCGCGAGCACGGTGCGAAGCTGACCCTCCAGTTCGCCCTTCAGTTCCTGATACCGTTTCGCCTTCGCCGCCTGCCGCTTCAGCGAATTGACCTGCCGTGTGACTTCTTCCAGAATGTCGAACACGCGCGCGAGGTTCTGCTTGGAACTTTCGAGTTTGGCTTCGGCGAGCCGCCGCCGGCTTTTGTACTTTGTTATGCCTGCGGCCTCTTCGATTACTGCCCGCCGGTCCTGCGGCTTCGACGATAGAATCTGCCCGATGCGCCCCTGCTCGATAATGGCGTAGCTTTCCGGTCCCAGGCCGCTGCCCATGAAGATGTCCTGGATGTCGCGGAGCCGGGCCTGCCTGCCGTCGATCAGATACTCGCTCTCGCCCGACCGGAATAGCCGCCGCGTAATCGTGATCTCGCCTGCCTTCGCGCCCGGATGATGCACGATCGAGTGCCCGCTCGCCGAGTGAATCTCGTGAACATTGTCATGAACGGCGGGGGTGTCCGCAGATGTCTCGCCCTCGTGGAGTTCGACGATCTCCGGCACCACTGGCACCGGCGTCGCATTCGCCAGCGGATCCACCAGCACCATCGTCACCGAAGCCATGCCCACTGGCTTCCGCGACTTCGTGCCGGCGAAGATGACGTCTTCCATGCGCGCCCCGCGCAGACTCTTCGCCGACTGCTCGCCCAGCACCCAACTGATCGCATCGCTGAGGTTCGATTTACCGCAGCCGTTCGGACCCACCACGGCCGCAATGCCGCCGCCGTTAAACTTCAACTCGGTCTTGTCGCAGAACGACTTAAAGCCTTGTAACTCTACTTTTCTCAGCTTGAGCAATGTCTACCTCCAGCCCTGCGATAATTTGGGCCGTCACCATATTAACCGCGAAATTTGGCGAAGTAAAGCCGTCTGTACACTCCATGATGTGTTTTCCACAGGACCTCCACAATATCTTGCGGCCTACTCGCGCGCTTTAATTAGCTAACATATTGATAGCTAAGTATGTCCGTCACCACGATCCATCACGCTAAGACGAATCTCTCCCGGCTGATCGAACAAGCCGAACGCGGCGAAGAAGTCATTATCGCGCGTGGCAAGAAGCCCGTCGTGCGCCTCGTGCCCGTGGAAGCAGCACCGAAGAAGAGAGTCCCCGGACTTTGGAAAGGCGAGTTCGAAGTACCCGATTCCTTCTTCGATCCGCTGCCTCCCGAAGAACTCGAAGGCTGGGAATAGGATTGCGAGTTCTTCTCGACACCCATACTCTCCTGTGGTGGGTGATTGGCGACTCGCGCCTCTCTGATCGCGCGCACGATTTACTTTCTTCGCGCCAATCGGAAGTATTCGTAAGCGCCGCTTCCGCCTGGGAAGTGGCAACAAAGGTAAGGCTCGGCAAGCTTCCCGGCGGTGAAAAGCTTGCGGCCGAATTCCCCGAACGTATCGAGCGCCTGGGCTTCCACCAACTGCCAGTCACCGTCGAGCACGGCCAACGCGCCGGCCTGCTCCCCGGCGATCACAAAGATCCCTTCGACCGCATGTTGATCGCTCAGGCTCTTGCCGAGAACATGCCCATCGTCAGCAACGAACGCCTCTTCGACGACTGGCTTATCCGCCGCATCTGGTAATCACCCGTCCCGTCGCGCCGCTGTTTTTTCCGAACCCCGACCGTCAGGGAGCGGGCTGGTCAAGCCAACGCTCAATCTTTAATTTCTTGTGAGCCACACGCCCGTCCCGGAGTCCGGATCTCCGAGCGTCCAATACAGGGAGTAGGGTTTCTTGTGTCCTGCCAGTTCGAAACCTGAATACGCGCCCGCCGAGAAGACGCAGGATGACGCCCCACCCGGGGCAAGCATGAAGTTAACCCTCCGCTCGGTATCCGGTCCCTCCCATTTGCCGGTGCCTGTCAACACGCAGGTCGTTCCTCCGCGATCTGAAGGCAGATCATTCACGACCATCGTGCCGTCCGTTCTCAATTCGAGCTGCGCCTTCGCATTGCGGGCCGGTTTCATTTCCAGCGACTCTCCAATTCTATATACCTACCGACGAGGTCTTGTCTGGGTGGGGCTTGCCACGGTCGGTTCCAGATCGCGGGTGGGCGAGAGTGACTTGCCCGTTATCCGCATGCCCTGCTGTCAACTCTTCAACGACGGCCACGACGGCGCCCGCTTCTCCAGAAACGCCCGTGTCCCTTCCTTGAAATCGTCACTCTCCAGCAGGCGGTCACGAATTTCGCGCCCGATCCGCCCCGCGTGATTCCAATCCCGCCCTCGAATCTGGTGCACGTACTCCAGCCCCGTCCCCACCGCAATCGGACTGAAGCCCGCAATCCCCACCGCCGTCTCCATCGCCCGTGCCAGCGGATCTTCGGCCATGTCCGACACCAACCCGAAGTACATCGCCTCCGCAGCCTTGAACTCGCGCCCTGTCAGACTCAGTTCCACCGTCCGCCGCTCACCCATCGCATGCTGTACCGCGCGAAAAATCAGCACCGGCCACAACCCGATACGAATCTCCGTCAGGCCAAACCGCGCATCCGGCGCTGCATACACAATGTGCGCATTTGCCGCCAACCCGGTTCCGCCCGCCAGTGCTGCGCCATGCACTGCCGCGATCAACGGCGTACGAATCCGCTGAATCGTCGTGAACAACCGTTCATGGATACCGGCCAGCTCAATCTGATCGACATCAGCCGTCTCTTTCAGATCCATCCCCGCGCAGAACGCCGGCCCGTTGGCGTTGAGAACAATCGCGCCCACCGCCGGATCGGTGTCGGCTTTATCGAACGCTTCCAACAGATCGTTGCAAAGCGCCAGATTGAGCGCATTGCGTTTTTCGGGACGGTTCAGGGTGATCCGAAGAACTCTTCCCTCGCGATGGGTTTCAACCAGGGGCTCAGCCAACCTCAACCTCCATGCGCAGCAGCGCCGCGCCGTAGGTCTTGCCCTGCGCATCCACCCGCAACGACACCGTTCCTCCGCCGCCCAGCGCTTCGTGTAACAACAGATTGATCGCACCCAGATTTGGCAACTCGAACCGCTCGATCTTACCCTTCACCATGTCCCCGAAGAATTCCTTCACGCGGGCCGGCGTCACTTCCCGCAAAATCACCGGATAATACTCCGGCTTCAAAGCGATGACGCCTATGTTCGACGTGTCCCCTTTGTCCCCTGACCGCGTGTGCGCAATCGATCCTAAAGGTTGTTTCACGAGATCACCTCCACGCGCGTCTCAATCTCTTCCCTCGGAATCAGCGACGACCAGTAAGCCACAATCTCCCGCACCGGCGGCCGACCCTCGCCAAACCCGGTTGCCCCAGGCGGGCCGTTCAACACCAGCGGGATCAACTCCCGCGTGAATCGGTCGACTGCCTTCCGGTCATGCCCGCGAACCCCGATCCGCAACTGAATCTCCGGCGGATCCACATTCGGCGGCGCCGCGCCGCCATTGCACGCGTTCAATCCAAAGAGCTCCGTATAGACTTCATCGAAGTTCAACCCCAGCCCAGCCAGCCGTGCCCGCACAATTCTGTCCGCCGCGCGCGCCTTCTCGACTGCTTGCGGCCAGCTGTAAACCAATGTCCCCATCGCCTTCCATCCATCGGTATAACTGATCGAAAGCTTTAGCGTCGGCGGCCGCCGACCGCCGCGAATCCCGCTCACTCCCACGCGGTCCGGTCCCAAATCCGTCAACTGCACCGTCGTGAAATCAGCAATGCAATCCGGAGTAATGTAATGCTTCGGATCGCCCAACTCGTACAGCAACTGTTCCTTCACCGTGTCGGAGTGAACCCTGCCCCCGGTCCCTTTGTGCTTCGTCACGACGAATGAACCATCCGCTCCCGCTTCGATAATCGGATAACCCACGTCAGCCATATCCGGGATGCCTTCCCAGTCCACCTGGCAGTTGCCCCCGGAACACTGCGCCCCGCATTCGATGATGTGACCGGCAATCGTGCCCGCCGCAAGCTTGTCCCAGTCATCGGCCTTCCAGCCGAATTTGTGGACCATCGGCGCCAGCGTCAGCGCGGTATCGGTCGAGCGTCCCGCGATCACCACATCCGCTCCTGTATCGAGCGCCTCGGCCAGCGGGAACGCACCTATATACGCGTTGGCAGAGAGAATCTGTTTGCGAATTCGGGCGATGGGCTCCCCGGTATCCATATCGCGCATGTCATAGCCCTTCGCGAGAAACGCATCGAGCCGATCGAAGACATCGTCGCCATGCACCACCGCGACCTTCAACCCCGGCGCCGCCTTCAGCACCGCGCGCGCACAAGCCTCCGGATTCACCCCGCCAGCGTTCGCCACTACCTTAATGTTCGGCTCTTTCAGCCTGGCAGCCAGCCGGCCGATCAGGGGAGGGAAGTCGCGCGCATACCCCAGCGCCGGGTCTTCCTGCTTCTGCTTCTGCAGGATCGACATGGTCACTTCGGCCAGATAATCGAGCACCAGAAAATCGATCGGCCCCTGCTCCACCAGCCGCACCGGTGCTTCCAGCCAATCGCCCCAGAACCCCTGCCCGTTCGCAATCCGAATCATCCCAATGTCTCCATAATCAGGGCCGGCGCCCATGGCCGATGCAGCGCTACTTCCAGCGCCAGGGTCAACACGTCCCGCGTTTCCTTCGGATCGATCAGAGCATCACAGTGCCCACGCGCCGCCGCATACTTCGCATCCAGCCAGCGTTCGTAATCCGCCCGCGTTTTCTGAATCGACTCCGCAAGTTCCGGACCCGGTGTCTGCCCGGCCTTCTTCAGCTTCTCCAGCTCGACCGAGAATAATGCCTGCACTGCCGAATCGCCTTCCATCACGCCGATCCGCGCTGTCGGCCAGCTGAACGTGAAATTCGGATCGAACCCCTGCCCGGCCATCGCGTAATAACCCGCACCGCTGGCATGATTGATCGTCAGTACGATGCGCGGCACACTCGCGCACGACATCGATTCGACCATCTCAGCCCCGGCCCGGATAATTCCTTCGCTCTCCGCTTCCGTTCCCACCATGAAACCGGAAACGTCCTGCACATAGATGATGGGCGTGCCCGCGCGGTTCGCCTGCTCCACGAAGTACGCCACCTTGCGCGCCGTCTCGGTATAAATGATGCCGCCGATTCGCGGTTTGAGAAACCCGCGCCGGTTCGCGATCAAAGCGACCGGGTGTCCACTCAGCCGCGCATTCGCGCAAAGCATCTCCGGCGCAAACTCGGCTTGGAACTCCACGAAGTCCTGCGCGTCGAAGATACGCGCCAGCACTTCTTCCATCTCATAAGGTAGCCGGTGATCCGGCGGCAGCACCGCGTAAACATCGTCAATCGATCTGGCGGGCGCATTCGCAGGCAAATCAGACACTGTCAGCGGCAACTGTCTGAAACGTACCCGAATCATGTCGAGACAATCCTCGTCGTTCCTGGCAACGTAATGCGCCACACCGCTCGTCGCATTGTGGAGATGCGCCCCGCCCAGCGATTCCTGATCGATCGTCTGCCCTGTCGCGCCCTTGACGAGATTCGGACCGCCGAGCCCCATGAAGCTCGTGTTCTCCACCATCAGAATGACGTCGCTGAGTGCAGGGAGATAAGCGCCGCCGGCAATGCACGGCCCCATCACAGCGGCAATCTGGGGAACACGCAGCTTGCGCCGCATGATCGAGTTGTAGAAGAAAATCCGCCCGGCGCCATACTGCCCGGGAAAGATGCTGTCTTGATACGGCAGATTGACGCCCGCTGAATCCACCAGGTAAACGATCGGCACGCGGTTGCGCATCGCGATCTCCTGCGCCCGCAGGATCTTGGTGATCGTCTCCGGCCACCACGCCCCGGCTTTGACAGTCGCGTCGTTCGCCACAATGACTGCTGGCCGGCCTTCGATCTTGCCGATCCCCGTGACCACGCCAGCCGCCGGCGCCTGCCCCTCGTACTGGTCGTATGCGATCAGCAGGCCGACTTCCAGAAACCTCGCGCCCGGATCGAGGAGTCTCGCGATGCGTTCCCGCGCCGTCAGTTTCCCCGCGCGATGTTGCTTTTCAATACGCTCCGGGCCGCCGCCCTCTCGGAGCTTGTCCTCGAGATGATGCAGCGTTTCCACGAGGTGACGCATGTGCGCCGTGCGCGTAACCGATTGCTGGGTCGAGGGATCTACCGCCATCGACGATTAGTGTAGCGGGAAGCCCCGCGCGGAATATGGAACGGCTGAGCATCCATGCGCTTATAAACGCCATGCCGCTAACCGTCACCGCCAGACCAATCAACAACCATGCCGGCGCCAGTGCAATCTCATTCAGCTTGCCGATGTCCGAATAAGCGATCACCAGGCCACGCAGAGTGGTTCGCCCCGCATAGCCGGCATAATATGGAATCAGCTTGAACAGGTACGTTGCGGTCAGCATGTACGCGGACACCGACACGAGCACCATCGCGATGGCTTTGCCGAGCGCCGCGGCGCGCGAACATCCCAGTAACGCCAGGCCCAGCATGGGCGCCAGCAATATCTGCGAGTACCAGGGGCTTGGTCCGCGCGCCGTGCCGGCTGAAGAAATGAAGGCCACCACGGAATCGTATCCAAGCGCGGCCAGAAACAGACAGCAGAAGACGACTGTGATCGCTTCGGCGGCGTTGTGCCGGCCGCGCATCCAAAGAACAAGGGCAATCGCGCATGCCGTGATGACCACCGCCTCTGTGCTGCCCGAAAATGCGGTGAAGCTGTTATTGCCTGTCCAGAGGGATGATCGCGCGCCGGCGACAATAACCGCCGGCCAGTTCAGCTTCCCGGCGGACCCGATTACCGACATCACTCCGATGCCCACCCGGCTCTCCTGCATTCCTGTAACAGAGCCGTAGCGCAGGACATTGCGAACATACCAGGGGCCCGCGGCTCCCATGACAATGGCGGCCGCAATCCAGAACTCTCGCAACCGTCCTTTCGTCACGATGAAAACCCCGCCGAGAGGGACCAGCGCGAGGAAATAGGCCTTGGTGAGCAGGCCAGCCGCCAGTAAGCATCCGAAACATGCCGCGACTTTGACCCCTGGCCGCCGCCAGCACCGGATCGTGATCACCAGTAACCAGACCGCGAGAGGAAGCGCCAGCCAGTCGTTCGCCACGTGGGCGACGGTCGCCCACAGCATCTGCGTCGAGAGGAGGCAGAAAATGGCGGCGCTTTTCCACGGCTCGTGCAGCTGCAGTTCGTCGAACAGTCGAGCCGCCCCGAAGCAGAGGAGGATGGTGGCGCAAAAGGCCCCGAGGATTCTCAGTGCGAGAACACGATCCGAAAGAGGCAGGCCGGTGAGGATTCGCTCCGGCACAGCCAGCAGCACATAAGCGCCAGGTGCCTGCTGGCCTTCGTAGTTCAGGATCTGACCGTCTCCCCCGCCGGTCCCGCGCAGCAAGCCCAACTGCTGCCGCATGGCCATGCGCTGCGATTGAGGCAGCTTGAAATATTCCTGGTAAGTCCGAATTGCGGGCAGATTCTGTTGAACCTCGGCGCTTCCCGGAACCAGCAGCAGCGAAGCTCCGATTTCGCGCGAGAGCCGACTCGACCGGGGATCGGGAGTTCCTCGTCCTTCCGCCAGTGATTGAACGTAACTGAAGTGAAACGGTTCGTCGAAGCCCTCCCATAAAGGCAGGAGCGAGCTGTAAAGCAGCGCGTTCAACAGACCATAAGCGAGAAGAAGCCGGCGTGCAAACGGGCTACCAGATACGCTTAACGCCATAACGATCGAACGCGAGGTCGCGCGAAACAATGGAGAGCGATTCTTCCTGCGCCTGAGCGATCAGAAGACGGTCAAACGGATCGCCGTGATGCCGCTCCATCGCGGCGCAGCGCATGATCTGCCGGAAGCTGATTTCGAGTTGCTCGAAGCCATTCAGCTGCATCTGATCGGCCAGCCATCGATCCGGAATGCCCGGCAGCCGGAGTTTGTTCAGACTGATCTTAATGGCGATTTCCCAGAAGCTCGCAAAGCTGACGAAGCAATCGTTCTTCGCCATCGCTTTGCGAGCGGTCCTCGAAAGTTCAGGGCTGTCCTCGCACCACCAGAGAAAGGCGTGCGTGTCGAGCAGGATGGGCAACTTACATATACTCCGCGAAATCGGCGATCGGTTCGTCGAAGTCGGGAGCCATCCAGATGCCCTTGCCGGTGCCTGGATTGCGAACGACCGGTTTGATCGCCACAATTCGGACCACGGGCCGATTTTCCTTCGTCACCGTGATCGCTTCGCCGAGCATCGCTTTCTGCACTATTTCGGAGAAGCGGGCTTTCGCATCCGCCAGCTTATAATCCAGGCTCATGGTCATATTATATGACTATCTCATCTCTTATGCAACAGCCGCCGCCGGGATCTTCGGCCCGATTCCCAGCGCAAGCCGGAGCTCCTCATCCAGTTTCTGGGCCATCTCCGGATGTTCTTTCAGATAGACGCGCGCATTCTCGCGCCCCTGCCCGATCCGTTCACCCCGGTAGCTGAACCAGGAGCCGGACTTCTCGACCATATTCTTCGCGACGCCGATGTCGATCAGGTCGCCTTCCCGTGACGTCCCCTCGCCGTAGAGAATGTCGAACTCGGCTTCCTTAAACGGCGAAGCCACCTTGTTCTTGACGATCTTCACGCGGGTGCGATTGCCCACCACGCTGTCTCCGTCCTTGATCGCGGCGATCCGCCGAATATCCACGCGCACCGACGAATAAAACTTCAATGCGCGGCCGCCGGTTGTTGTCTCCGGACTGCCGAACATCACACCGATCTTTTCCCGGATCTGATTGATGAAGACCATGCAGGTGTTTGTCCGAGCCACCATGCCAGTGAGTTTCCGCAGCGCCTGTGACATCAGCCGCGCATGCAGGCCAACATGGTTGTCGCCCATATCGCCATCCAGTTCGGCCTTTGGCACGAGCGCTGCAACGGAATCGATCACCGCGATATCGATTGCCCCGCTCTGGACCAGGGCCGCTGTGATTTCGAGCGCCTGTTCGCCGGTGTCCGGCTGCGAGATGAGCAGATTATCGACATCGACACCCAGCTTGCGCGCGTAACCCGGATCGAGCGCATGTTCCGCATCGATAAACGCGGCGATCCCGCCAAGTTTCTGCGCCTGCGCGATTACCTGGAGTGCCAGAGTGGTTTTGCCGGAAGACTCCGGGCCATAAATCTCGACGACGCGGCCGCGCGGGAAGCCGCCCACGCCGAGGGCTGCGTCCACCGACAGGCATCCGGAAGAAATAACTGAAACCGGGACAACGTTGTCGGCTCCGAGCCGCAGCACCGTGCCTTTTCCGAACTGCTTGTCCATCGCCACAAGGGCGATATCGATTGCTCTGCGCTTCTCCGCTTCCGTCATTAAAAAAGCCTCGCTTTGACAGAAGTGCCGGATCTGGAAATAATTCTCAGGATGAAGACCCTCGGCCTCGTTTTCCGGCGTCCTGGCCTTATGCGCGGGCCATCGCGCCAAGCGGGTTTAAGCCTGGCAAAGTCGTCTGTGCCATAGGCTCGAGTGGCGCGGCCAGACGCGTGGGAAACTTGTGGCGTGAAAGATCTGGCGGGCAGGGCACACGACTCGCGGGCGAAGTTGTCGCTCGACAAGAATCGGATCGGCATTCTGCTGCTGGAAGGTATTCACAGCAGCGCTGAAGAAACGTTCCGTGCAGACGGATACACGAATATCACGCGACACGATAAGTCTCTGCCCGAGGCACAATTGGCGGGCGCCGTTCGGGAGGCGAGTCTCATCGGCATCCGTTCCGCCACTCATCTGACACGCAGAGTGCTGGAGCAGGCGCCGGGTGCGATCGCGATCGGGTGCTTCTGTATCGGGACTAATCAGGTGGACCTCGGGGCGGCGGAGGAGTTAGGCCTCCCGGTGTTTAACGCCCCGTTTTCGAATACGCGGAGCGTCGCGGAACTGGTGCTGGCCGAGATTATCCTGCTGATGCGTGGCATTCCGTTTCTCAACGCCGCGACGCACCGGGGAGAGTGGATCAAGACCGCAACCGGAAACTTCGAGGTGCGTGGCAAGAGCCTGGGCATTATCGGCTACGGACACATCGGTATCCAGGTGGGCCTGCTGGCAGAGTCGCTTGGGATGAAGGTGCTCTATCGCGATGTCGAAAATAAGCTGGCGCTCGGCAATGCGCGCCCGGCCGAATCGCTGGGAACGCTGCTAGAAAGCTCCGATGTTGTGACTCTTCATGTGCCCGAAACGCCGGCGACGCGAAATATGATCGGCGCGGCGGAGATCGCGCGGATGAAACCGGGCGCGCGCCTGATCAATGCCTCGCGCGGCACTGTGGTCGATCTGGAGGCGCTGGCGCAAGCGCTGCATTCGGGACATCTTTCAGGTGCGGCGCTGGACGTGTTTCCGAAAGAGCCGAAGACAGTCGGGGAGCGGTTCGCGTCACCGGTGTCAGGCATGGCTAATGTGCTGCTGACACCGCACGTAGCCGGCAGCACGGAAGAAGCGCAGAAACATATCGGAATGGAGGTGGCAGAAAAAATGATTCGGTTCAGCAATAACGGCTCGACCCTGAGCGCGGTGAATTTCCCCGAAGTGTCGCTGCCGGAACATACAGGGAAGCGGCGGCTGCTGCACATCCATCACAATCAGCCGGGTGTCTTGTCAAGGGTGAACGCGGTTTTCTCGGCGCACAACATTAACATTGCCAGCCAGTATCTGCAGACGAGCGCGAAGATCGGCTATGTAGTAACGGATGTGGAGACGTCGGAGAAAGCAGTGAAAGATCTGCGGGTTGAGCTGGCGGAAGTGGAGGGGACGATCCGCACGCGGATCCTGCATTGAGTCTCGGGGAGAACGCGAAACGGATTCTGCTGACGCTGATTGAAGAGCATCCCAAAGCGCCAGGAAACTTTGGCAACATTGTGAACAGCGACCGGCAGGCGCCACGTGTGCCCCATTTTCACAAGGCGCTGACGCGAAATCGGCCTGATTCAGGGCTGGTCCTCAAGTTGCAACGAGCCTCCTATGGCTTGTGCACGAATTCGAGCACTACCTGCATTCGTTCTGATCGCTGGTATGCAGGTCATCTCCCGGGCGCAGGAGTCCGTCCCGGCAACGCGCAACGCTCAAATCGTCGATATCTCCAAATTCAGGCAGAGCCATCCGGCCATCAATTTCCTCCTCACACCTCTGCCTGACATGACCGCCGGCCAGCTTCCGGATTACGGCGGACCGATCCAGAACTATCTCAACTACTCCAGGGCGTTTCCTTTGCACGACCTCATTGCCCCGTTTGGCGGCAGCGGCGTGGCGACCCTTTTCCACGGGCGAGTGGAGATTTTCGGCAACGCAACTGGCATCTACGTACCGTTCCAGTCTTCGTATACCCGGCCAAACGCATGGTTTACACAGGCCACTTTGGGCGCACGGGTAGCCTTGGATACTGGCCACCATTTATGGGTGGGCGGAACTGCCCGATACACGGCCGACTTCGCAGACAAGACGCGGCAGCACGGCCTGTGGTCGGCTGATCTCACCTATCGCCATTAATCGCACTTGCCTTGTGGCTTGTCGTTAGCAGAGAATCACTTGTGTGCTTCCAGCCCGCCTGACCGCGCTCGTCCTGTTTTCTTTAGCCCCCGCCGCCTTCCCTCAAACCGCGGAGTGGCCTTCTTATAACGGAGATCTTGCGTCAACGCGGTTTTCCGCGCTGAACGAAATCACCGCCGCGAATGTCGGTTCGCTGCGGCCAGCGTGCAATTACGACACCGGCGAGACCATCGCTTTCCAGACCGGGCTTGTTATGACGGGCGGGACCATTTACTTCACGACGTTTAACAACACCTACGCCATCGACGCTTCGACCTGCGCGCTGAAGTGGAAGTACAACCGTCCCGACACGACACCCGGCCTTGGCGTCAACCGCGGGGTTGCTTATCTCGATGGCAAGCTGTTCCGCGGCGCGGCGGGCGCTCATCTCATAGCGATAGATGCCGCGACCGGAATGCCGGGATGGGAAGCCACTTTGGGAGATGCGGCCAACGGCGATTCGGTCCCGCTTGCGCCGATTGCCTGGACCGCCCCCGATAAGACTGGTATGGTCTTTGCCGGCAACGCTGGCGGCGATAATTTCGGCGTCACTGGCCACATCTTCGCGTTCAGTGCCGACGACGGCCACGAACTCTGGCGCTTCAACGTCGTTCCCGAGTCTGGGCCGGCCCGCAAAACCTGGAAAAACCTCAGCGACCGAAATCCTCCCACGGGAGGCGCAACCTGGACCACCTACAGCCTCGATTCCGACGCCGGCATTCTCTGGGTTTCTACGGGCAATGTTGCGCCGGACTTTCTGGTCGCGCTGCATCCAGGCAGCAATCTTTACACCACTTCTGTTGTCGCTCTGGACGCGCGGACGGGCAAGTTCCTGCGGTACGTCCAGCCTGTCAGGAATGATTTCCACGATTGGGACATGACGTCGCCGCCCGCGTTGATTCGCACTGCAGGCGGACGCCTGATCGCCGCCGCCGCGGGGAAGGACGGAATGCTGTATGCGATAGATCGCAGCGGCGTGAACGCAACGACGGCGTCACAGTCTCCGCTGAAAATTGATTACGCGACGCCCGTCACCACGCGCAGTAACGTGAAGACGCGGCTCAACACAAAAACCGAGACGCGTTTCTGCCCGGGGACGCAGGGCGGTACCGAATGGAACGGCCCTGCCTTTCATCCCACGTTGAACACGATCTTCGTCAACGCCGTAGACTGGTGCGCCTCCGTCAGGATTGCGGATGCTGCAACGGTAACCGGCAAGCGCGGCGCTCCCTGGGCTGGCTCGGGCGATCCTCAGCATATGTTCGGGCGAACCGATCCCAAAGAAATGTGGGGCGGCTGGCTGACCGCGATTGATGCCGACACAGGCAAAGTCCGCTGGAAATATAAATCTCCGACGCCTATGATTGCAGCTGTCACGCCCACAGCCGGAGGCCTTGTTTTTACAGGCGATCTCAACGGCGACTTCCTTGCGCTCGATGCTTCTAACGGCTCCGTTTTGTGGAAGAATGCAACAGGCGCGCCGCTGGGTGGAGGCGTTATTTCATATCAGACGGGTGGCCACCAGCGCATTGCTGTGGCAGCGGGTATGAGCCCGGTCAACTGGCCGGTAGCGAAGGTTACTGCCCGCGTCATTGTCTATGCACTGCCGTAAAAGCTGCTTCATCTGACCATATCGTGGCCCTGTGCAATGCGCCCGTCGAACAGTTCAATCGAACGGTCCGCATACCGTGCGTACCGCGGGTCGTGCGTCACCATGCAGATGGTTGCGCCGTTCTTGTGCAGGTCGGTCAGCAACTCCATCACGGCCTCGCCGTTTGCCGAATCCAGATTCCCGGTTGGTTCGTCAGCCAGCAGAATCGACGGCTCGCCGCCCAGCGCCCGCGCTACTGCGACGCGCTGCTGCTGGCCCCCGGACAACTGCGCCGGATAGTGCTTGATCCGGTGCGCCATTCCCACACGTTCCAGCGCCTCCAGCGTCCTGCGCTTTCTCTCCGCATTTCCCATTCCTCGATATGTCAGCGGCAGTTCGACATTCTCGTAGACCGTCAGATCGCCGATCAGACTGAAAGCCTGAAACACGAACCCGATCTCCCGATTCCGAATCCGCGCACGCTCGGTCAGGCTGAGATTCTGCACTGGCCTGCCGTTCAGCACATATGCGCCGTCCGAGGGTGAATCGAGTAGCCCCAAAATCGCCAGCAGGGTCGACTTCCCGCAACCCGACGGTCCCGAGATGGAAATGTATTCGCCGCGCTCCACCTGGAGATCGATCCCTTCGAGCGCGTGCGTTTCCACTTCATCTGTCACGAAAACTTTTCTGACCGCTTCCATGCGGATAAGAGCTTGCGCCATCTGTAGGTTCTCTCCTGATTCTCACCGGCGAATTGCTTTCCCGAACCCCTTAGAATTTCTATCAGGCCTTCTCGGGACTGAAGAAGCGCTCAATGATTTCCGTTGTCTGTTTCCAGTGTTCCGATTCCGCCCGCAACTGCTTCCTGCCGGACTTCGTCAGCGTGTAGAATTTTGCACGCCGGTTATTATCCGAGGTTCCCCACTCGGAGGAAATTGCGCCTTCCTGCTCCAGCCTGATCAGGACGGGATAGAGCGTACCCTGATTGACAGCGAGAAGATTCTCACTCGTCTGTTCGATACGCCGTGCGATGCCGTACCCATGCTGTGGACCCAACACATCCAGCGTCTTCAACACCATCAGCGCCAGCGTCCCCTGCCAAACGTCATTCTTTTCGCCCATGCCTGCGACTCCTGTTGGTTTCCAAAATAAGCGTACAGGAACACATTTGGGAAAGCAACAGGAGCAAAACGGGATTGCATCCGTCGGCAGCCCGTAACGGTGGCTCTACGAAAGCGGCGCGATATGCTTCCCGCCCAGCACTGCTGCGCTCGGGAAGAGTCGTTGTCCGGCGTTACGGATGTTCGCGAAATTGTCGACAAAGTCGAAGTTCCCCTGTCGCAGTTCCAGCACGGCTAGATCGGCCGGCGCGCCCGTCTTCAGGGTTCCCCGGCCGCGAAACACCGGAAATACTCCTGCCGCATTGACTGTGGCGCACGCGATCACCTGATTCATCGTCATTCCCAGCATCAGGAACTTGGACATCACGTTTTCGAAATTGATGATCTGCGCAGTGCGGCCTTCGGGCGTCCAGTCTGTCGAAAAAGTATCCGGGAGAAAACCGGCCTTGAGTACACGCTCGGCGATATCCCAACGCAGGTGGCCGGTACGTCCGTTTCCCACATCGAACCGCACTCCACGGCGGCGCGCAGCCATCACTTCCGGCAGAATGTGGCCGTCGTCGTCGATGATGCTGTTCGGCGGCGGTGCAAACATGTGAGTCACGACGTCGCCGGATTTCAGCAGCCCCATGAGTTTGCCGATCGGCGACACCGTCTGTCCCATATGGATCATCACCGGCATCTGGAACGCCGACGCCACCTCCTGGGCACGTCGCAGTACCTCGTAATCGTTGGCGCCCGCCACGTCTCTCGACAGGCGCGCCTTCACCCCGGCGATCATGTCCCGATTGCGGCCTATGGCTTCTTTCGCAGCCGCAACATCCGCGCGGGCGAGATCCATCGTGTCGCCATCCGCGATGATGCCGGCACGTCCGATGTTGATCAGCACGCGGCATTGCTGCGGCGCGGCTCTCGCAATTGCCACGGTTTCGTCGATCCGATCGGCTCCCTGGGAGCCCGCATCGATCAGACCAGTTACTCCATCGGCAAGGCAGAGCGCGGGACCATCCTTCGAGCGAGCGGCGTGTGTATGAATGTCGATCAGTCCCGGGACGACCAGCTTGTTTCGCGCATCCATCACCTCGGCACCGCCCGCGGAGATGTGTTGCCCGATCGCCGCGATGTGCCCATCCGCAATCGCGACGTCACGAATGGCATCGAGTTTGCGCGCGGGATCTATCACCCGGCCGTCCTGCACGATCAGATCGTATTTCACGGCAGCCGCCCGGGCCACTGTCGCGGCGCTCACGGCGGTCCACACAAACTGTCTGCGATTCATTAGTTCTCCGAAGGTTTTTCCACGCGGTCAACTACCAGCATCGGCATCGATTCTTTAGCCGCTTCGAGTTTAATTCCAAGCTGTTCTGTCACGGCGTTGACGATTGCGAGATTTGCATCGTCCTGTGTTCGCGCGTCTTCCTGCGCAAACGTAATTTCATAGTCGAAATCCCCTGTGAGCCCCGTCTTATCAACTACAGGTCGGTCAGTCGAAGCTCCTACCAGTTGCACAAAATCGCCGATAGATATTTTGGTGGCTTTACTTTGGAGGATCCCGCCGGGCTGCGGAGTCACCTTCCAGCCGAAGGTTTCATCCTGCGCTGTCGGCTTAAGACCGACGTTCTTCTTAGACAGAATCATGTTATAGACCGGCAGCTCTTTCCGGTCGGTGTGAACTTTCAATTGAAACCGGTCCGCCAGCAAGACCTGCAGCATGGGGCGAATCTGTTCCTGCCTGAACACCTTCTGCCCGGGAGTCTTCGCATTGACGGCGTATACCATCGTGTTCGCCCAAGGGTGGCGCGGAGAGAATCTGATAGTCCTTGATGTCGTAAGCCGCGGCTATGAGGACGCGAAGGGTAGCGACGACGGTAACTCTGTTACCCGCAATCGCGACGGGCTTCCCGGAAGTGCCGATGAACGAAAGATTCGCCCGGCCAGGCTCGCGCGGCCTGGCGGTCTGTTTTATCGACGCCACTTCGAATCCGGATTGCTGCGCCCGCGCGTACCCGTAACAAATCAGCGCGACTAACATGAGAGGCCTTCTCACTGTTACCTTCCGTGCTCCGTATTATATGGGGCCTCGCGACGGTTATGTTTTTCGCGGCCGTTTCGGAACGAACGCGAGAAATCTGCGCGGGTTATCGACAGTGATTTTGTGCAGCATCTCGTCGCTCACGCCCGCGGCCTTCAGTTTCGGCAGGAAGACTGTCAATGTCTTTCCGTATCCACTCGATGCATCGGCGGAGAACATCAGGTGATCCGCGAAACCTGCCTCGAGGAGTGCCAGCACCAACGGAACCTGCTGGGCATCGTTGTTGCCGCCCTGTCGATCGAACCCTACAAACGCGCCCCGTCTGCAAATGGCTTTCTGTACATAGACAGTCGGGTCCACCAGGTTGCCCAGGTGCCCGATGAGCACGCGATTCGGCTTCACGCCCGCGTCCTCCAGAATGTCGAGCTGCTCCAGCGCTGATTTACCGGGAATCCCCGTGTGAGTGAAAATCGGCAGGTTTGTCGCCCCGTGTGCCCGGCCGACCGCGCGAAAGACCTTGCGCTCATCCGCGGTGATTTCGTCCCACGAGCCAATTTCGCCGAACGCCCCGACAACGTCGGTGTCCGTCTGCCGGATCAGCAGCTTCACAATCTGGTCTTCGCTCAGTGTGGAAATTTCTTTCGGATAAAAGGGCTGCGAGTAAAAGCCCCCTCCAACCACGATCGGCATCCCCGACTTCATCGACACCTGCCGCAGGAAGTCGACGCTGCGCCCCATCTCCGCGTGTCCGGCGTCGACGATACAGGCGACACCCTCAGCTTTGGCTTTGGTGACCTCGGCCGACATGAGATTGATGTCATGCATGATGTCAGGGCCAGCGGGTCCACGTCCGCCGCCCGCGCGCGCAGGCTGCGGTGGTAATCCGTTCGCTGCTCTGGCTGCCGCCGTGGCCGCGGCAAATTTCACGTTGAAATCGGGAGCCATTTGAAGGTGCTCATGAAAAAGCGTGGCGCCGCCGGCCAGTTCCTCAGGCGCGTAATCCTTCAGGATGGTTCTGATGATGGCGCCTTTCGGAAAGGACGGTTCCTGCGCGAACAGGGCACTGGGGATGGTCGCGGCGGCCGTGCCGATTCCAAGTAATTCGAGAGCCTGTCGACGGCTCAAGCCTTGCGTCGGGGATTTTGACATCGTGGGATTATTGTAGACTTTCGCGGGCGGAATCCTACAGGCTTCCCGACATCGCCAATGTCCCCGCCGCAGCAATCGCGGGAAAACTTCGCGGTGCCTCTCCGAATTCTTCGCGATAGCGCGCGGCAAATCTTTCCGGCACTCCGTTCGTGGTTTCACCCGTCATGAATTCCCGCGCTGGTCCCTCGGCAAGGAACATGGGTAGTTCCCGTCCTTCTTTGATGCGGATCGCGCCGCGGAATTCGCAATCGATCAGACCGCGTGTCAGCCGACACGTTCGCTCCGACAGATTCACCCTGCCCGGAACCCCGCTCGATTCCATGCGCGCTGCAAAATTGACCGTGTTGCCCCAGATATCGAATGCGAATTTCCGGATCCCCACAACGCCGGCCACCACCGGCCCGCTGTGCAGACCAACCCGGATCTTCCAGCCTGTGCCGCCCGCGCTATCGCTCAGCTCTTTCACGACCTCAACCATCTCGAGCGCCGCCAGCACCGCATCCACTGCATGCGACGCATGGGGCACCGGCAGTCCACTGGCAAACATATAAGAATCGCCGATTGTCTTCAGTTTCTCCAGACCATAACGTGCCACAATCTCGTCGAACCGGGTGAAATACTTGTTCAGCGCATCCACCAGATCGACCGGCGCCATCTTCTCGCTCGACACCGTGAAGCCTGCAAAATCCGTAAAGCAAACCGTCACATCGTCGAATCCGACTGGCCGCACAGCTCCGGTTGTTTTCAACTCCTCCGCGACGGTGGCAGGAAGAATATTCAGCAGCAGCGACTGGCTCCTGCGCTCCTGTACCTGGATCTCGTCGCGCTGTTTGCGCACTTCCACCGTGCGCTCTTCGACGATTACTTCAAGCCTTCGCTTATCTTCCTGCAGTTGCCGGGTGCGGAAGCCAACGATTCCCCACACGCCGATCGCTCCCAGCGCCGCATACATGCAATATGCCCACCACGTGCGATACCACGGCGGCAGCACGCCAAACGAGAAGGACGCATCTTCCGCGGTTGCGCCATGTGGCGTCCGCGCGCGCACCCGGAATCGATAGGACCCTTCCGGAAGGTGTGTGTAGTCGCGGCGTGTTTCATGAAGCCAGGGCGACCAGCTGGTGTCGCTTCCCTCCAGCTGAACCTGGTACTCCACCGCCCCCGGTTCTTCATAGAACGGTGAAGCAAACTCGAACCGCAGCGCATTTTGTTTCCAGGGGAGTTGCGCCGCGGCGAATTGTCCCGCGCCACCATACCAGTCGCCCGCGTTTCGATCCGTCGCTCCTGCGATCGACTGGACACGGCGCGTGAGCACCCGAAAATCTTTGTCCGGATCGCCTGCCAGCGCGCGCTCCCATCTGTAGAGAACAAAGTCCGCGCCCGTAGCCCAGGCGGTGCCGTCCGCATCGAGCGCCATCCAGTAGATCTCTGAAATGCCGGCGTGCAGCAGGGGCATGGCGATCCACTTGTATCCCCTGGCCTGTTTGAGCAGCAGCCCGTGATACTTTTCGCCCGTTACCCAGACGTTGCCGGCCGTATCGTCGAAGATGTTAAACACATCCCGGCTGCCGTCGGAAAACTGCGAACCCAATTGCTGGTCAGGTACAAAAATCTTCCGCGACTCGTCGTATCGTTTGAGGCCAGCGGCGGTTGCGAATACTACGCTCCCGCCGAGCCGGCGGACGTTGATCCATCCCTGTGGCACACCCTGGGCTGTACCGAACTTCTCCGATTTCACCGGATCATCGCGAAAGTCGAACCGCCAGGTGTTACCTTTAGTCGTCGCCCAGACTCGCCCGTCCGCATCTTCAAGGACGGATCGGAACTCTTCACCCGCTGCTTCGAACTCAGCCGCCTTCACCCAGGCAGACCCCCTGCGCTCCAGCACCGTCACGGCAGTGCGCCGCGCGACATAGACCAGATTCGGATCGCGCGCCGATAGGCTCAAGTCGAAGATCGGCCGCGTGCTTTCGAAGATCCGTTCCGTGCGACCGCCGGAAACCTGAAAGACTCCCAGATCTGTCCCGGCGAGCAAGGTTCCCATGTAGGGCGTGAGCGCCAACACCTGTCCGCTGATGCCGTCGACGTGCGCGAAAACAGGCCGTTCCGGCGCCTGCGTCTGCATGCGAAACAAGCCAGCGGTTGTTCCGGCAAACAAGTCCGTTCCAAGCCTTGTCATGGTCTGGACGTCGCCTGTCAGTTGCTCGGTCTGATCGAATCTCGACAGTGCCGGGTTGAACCTGGTAATGCCGTTGTTGAGCGTCAGCCAGACCCCACCCTGCGGATCGGCATGCATGTCGGTGACAAAATCGTCGGCAAGCCCGGTCGCTGTCGAGAGCGTGCGGTCGATCGTTCCGGCGGGGCTTATCAAGGCGACACCGCCTTTCCTGGA
>ODAK010001849.1_pt1 | contig 22615 bp, 21 predicted proteins | sample 1539591 | NCBI WGS metagenome assembly ODAK01 (sample SAMEA3539303, study PRJEB22396) | soil metagenome | biome: tundra; feature: field; material: soil | place: USA | collected 2010-05 | depth 0.15 m | reverse complement strand
ATATCCGGTTACCTTGCCGTCTTTGCTGAATTGCAGCTTCGCAGTTCCGTCCGGCACAGCGGCCTTCGGCATCGAATTCGCCGGCAGTTGCAGCGCCCGCTCCAGCCCCGCCTTATCGATCGCCGCAATGCCGAACTTGCCCGTGGCGCCCGCCGTCTTTGCGTAAGCGTCCAGCGCCAGCAACGCGTAAGCAGCCGAAAGCGAACTCATCCGCGTCCCGCTCACTCCGTTGCCGATACCCTGCAATACCGCCGCCGGCGTAGCCGCCAGCCGGTTCGGGAAATGCTTCGCCACAAGATAGAGCAGCTGCGAATCGTGAACGTCGGCGTTGTAATAAGGCTCATCCCCCCAGTCCTTTTTCTGTTGTGACCACGGAATTTTGCCGAACGTCTTATCCGCATCGCCGTTCCTCTGCATCAGCCGGTACGTCGACGCAAGATATCCAGCCGCCAGATCCGACTGCCACGTCTTCTCGTAGCGATGTGTCAGCTCCTGTTCCACATTGACCAGGGCCGCGCCTGGCTTGATTCCCTGCCGCGCCAGCAGATAAACCGCATATGCCCGCAGGCGCGCGGCCTCCAGCGTAGGCGCGGGTGTAGTCGCAAACCGGAACAGCCAGTCATTCGCGGTCGCGAGCGTCGCGGCCGGAATCTTCTGCCCGCGCTCTTTCGCTTCGAGCAGGAAATGCACGGCGTAGACCGTGGGAAACTCCGCCGTCTCAGGCGACGAAGCCCACAGCCCCAAACCGCCCTGATCGTTCTGCCGCGCCTGCAGAGTGGAGAACACGCTCGCAATCGGCTGCGCATCGTTGGTCCGGATCGCTCCGAACTCGGGATGCGACGCCACCAGCAGTGCCGCCACGCCCTTGCTCACCTGCTGCTCCGTGCAGGAATACGGATAATCGTCCAGCCACGCAATCAGGCCTTGACCCCATACAAGCGGCAGCGCCGACACCGACGCCTCCACCTTCCGCCGCTCAGAATACATGTCCCGAACCAGTTGCACCGTGACGGAACTGCCGTCGAAGCTGCCGAGCGAGAGCTGCGTCCGGTACGCCACTGCCGGCCGGATCCCCACACTTTCTTCGATATGCGATTCCGCAGTACCGCGCCGCGCGATGAACTTCAGCGACGCCGCGCCCAGCCGTGCATTCGCTTTGAACCGGAACTCCGCCGGCGCCTCTCTCTTGCTTGCAATATCCAGATCCATCGCCAGCGGCCCCTGCGCCGCCAGTTCGCTGCCGTTCTGCACTTCCACGTGAATCGGCCCCTGCCCCGCGAGGTTATTGAAAACACCCACGCTCACAGAAAAATCATCGCCCGGCGTCACCGAATTCGGAACGTTCGGAGTCAGAATGAAACTGCCCTTCACGTCGGTATCGCTCTCCGCCACTCCAACCTTGTGCGCGTTCGCCGCGATCGCCACGATGCGCAACTTGCCGTTGAAATAGTCCGGCACCGTGTAACGCAGTTCCCTACCTCCCGGGCCGACATCGATCACACCCGACCACCAGGCCACCGGCGGTTTCCGTTTCTTGTTGAACGGGTTCAGATGGCGAGCGAAGCCTCCGTCCTCGTCGCCGCCCGGCGCCGCCAGCGCCAGAAAGCGCTTGAACTCCGGCAGGATCAGATCGAGAATCTGCGTCGTCTGCACTTCCAGCATTCGCTTCTGGAAGAAATAGCCGAGCGGATCCGGGTTCTTGTACCTCGCCACCTGCAGAATCCCCTCGTCGACCGCGAGCACTGCAACGCGCGACGCTTCACCGGGTGTAACCCGCATTACGAGCGTGGCGCCAGGCTTGATTTCGCGCGGCGCCGTGAGCGTAAGCGTCTGCGTGCGCGCCCCCAGGTTCGCGGAGAAAGCCGCGACACCATACGACAACGGGCTAAGAAAGATTTCGTCCGATGACGGATCGCGGACATATTGCACACTCACATAGCCGTTGCCCTCGAAATCGCGCGGCAGTTGAATCTTCTGCACCGTGCTTGTGGTCGTCGCTTTGAACCACTGCTGCTGAAACACCTTGTCGCGCTCGATCGTAATCAGCCCCGACCCCGTGTAGGGCGCGCGAATGCTCACCGAAATCGTATCGCCCGCCTGGTAAGACGCCTTGTCCAGTTGCACCTGCAGTTCGGCGTTGCGTTCGAGCGAGCCCGCCAGGTTCGCTTCGCCCGCTACGCTGTAGCTCAGCTTGTTCAGTTCCGCTCCCGCGCTGTCCCGCAGGACGAGCACAAAGTCGCCCGGCTCCTGCGTGAGCAGCGGAAGGTTGCTGCCGCCTGCCGCGATCCGCACCTTGCGGCTGTTCCGCACAATCTCCTTCAGCCGCGAAACATATTTGTACGTCTGGTTCGGCTGCTGCGTCAGCACCGAAACATACTTTCGCTGCACCCAGTCCAGCGTCAGACCGTCCTCTGCCACTGGGGCCAATTGCTGATTCACCGCCAGCCACCGGGCTTGTCTTGCGCCGTTGCGTTGCACGAAGCTCATATCGCCGTCCGGCTTAACGCCCACCAGGAACGGCGCTTCTGAAACGATTGCGCTGTTCTGCGCCGCTACATTCCGCCCGCCTTCCGCTTCGAACGCCCGCGCCAGCAGGTTCAGCCGGTAAGCCCTGCCCGCAAACCGGTTCAGATCGAGTTTGAATTCCCCGACGCCCTTGTCATCCGTCACCACGGCCGCCAGGTCCTCGTGGAAAGGCTCCGTCAAAAACTCCGCGGTCTGGAAGCGGTAATCCGGATAGCGCGCGAACCGCGGCAGTACCGCAGTCAGACTCAACTCGCCTGTGACTCGCCTGCCGCTCGCCGCGTCTCCGAAAAGATGTGCCACGGTAACCCGCGCTTTCACATCGTCCGGCCGCAGCCAGCCTTCGATCGGCTTGTCCGAAAGATCCAGCCGCACCTTCATGCGGTCCGGTTCGAACTCCTGCACTTTGAAAGAAGTGCTGCCCAGCAGTTCGCGTTTCTTCGGGTCCTTCACCAGATAGGCCGCCGCCTGATACGTCCCGGTCGGCGACGCCGCCTGACTGGTGTACGCGACTTCATCGAACGCCAGCGGCGAAAGCTTCACGGCGTCCCGGCTGACCACCGCTCCCCGCGCATCGGTAATTTCCACTTCGAGCGGCAGGCCTGCCAGCGAACTCTGCCAGTCCGCCGTGCGCGTAATCACTCCCAGATGCGCCGTCTCGCCCGGCCTGTAGATTCCCCGGTCCGTGAAAAGATACGCCGCAATCTGCTGGGCCGATTTCGCGTTTTCAATACCGCCCGTATCGAACCGCGACATGTCGAGCCCGCGCCCCGGAGATTGCAGCGGCATAAAAGAGAAGTCGGCATCCTTCTGCGCCACGATCATCAGCGGCGTCTTCTCTCGCCGCAGCATGCCCAGCTTCGGCAGCGTCGCTTTGCCGTTGCCATCGGTGACTGCCGCGGCCACTGGCAAGCCATTCGCGCCAGAGACTTCGATCCGCGCGCCCTCCACCGGCGTGCCGTTGTGAATGGACTGCACGAAGACATCCCGCGACCCGTCCTTCGACTGTTTCACGATGAATCCCAGATCCGTAATCAGGATGAGCCGGGTGTCTTCCCGTTGACCGAATCTCTGGTCGGGAGCCTCGGATCCCTCGGATCCCTCTCCATCCCCATCAGCCGGCCCGTCGTTATCATCTGCGTCCGCGCCCCCAGGCTTCTTCGGCGGCGCAACACGGATGTGCAGCAGAAACAACCCGCGGTTCGCCTGCGTTTTTCCTTGCAGGTACTGGCCGAGGTCCACACTGTCGTAAGTAGGTTTCCCCGGCGTTTTGCCGCTGTAATCCCGCACCGCGGTGAACCGCTCGACAATCTTGTCTTCAATATTCGGACCAACGTTCGGATGCGCGTAGTCCCACATGTTCGGCGCCAGATGCTGCACCTGGCTCGGCAGTACACGGCCGATCTCCACTTCCACCCGGTCCACGTCGCGCGCCAGAAATCCGACCTTCCTGTCGCCCGTCAGCGACAGCAATGCCCCCTGCCCCAGAAACGTCAGCTTTTGCGGATACGGTTCCACCTTTACCGTCGCGACATACGGTTTGGCCGAAATGTAACCGCCGGTGCCTTCCACGCCCTCGCGCATCACCACGTAAACAAACCGGCCCACGGGCGCTTTGAATTTGAACCCATGCGCCGTATCCGTCCCGGTCTCCGAAGCCACATAGGTCAGCGGCAATGCCTGGCATTTCGGCAGCGTGTCCGTCCCGACCTCGGCGGCGTTGTCCCATTGATACGGCTCTTTGTCTTCCGCCTCTTGCCTCGTGCTCCGTACCGGCAGCACGCAGGCTGCGACCTTGCCGTTCAGCGCTTTCTCCGTCACCGGGGAAGAACTGTTCAGCAGCAGAATCTGTTCGGGCTCATAGCGCGCGTTATCCACCAGCGTCATCTGCGCGCCGCCCACCCGCAGGCTCGTTCTGCCCGGAATCGTCACCACCGTTTTCAGCGCGTCTTTTGTTTCATTACCGCCGCGCGCCGCCCGCACTCCTTTGTCGACCGATACCGTCATCGGCGTGTCGTCGCGCGGCATGTCGAGCGCGCCCGAGTGGACTGTCGCGGCCAGCTTGAATTTGTCGTAGGAAACCGTGAAGTGCCGCGTGTCCGGCTTCAGTCCGAGGTATTCCGCATCTTTCGGAACGCTCAGTGCAACTCTTTGCTCGAACTGCTGAACGTCCACCGGATGACTGAACTGAAAAGTGGCGACCAGTTGTTTGAGATTCGGATCCCGCGGGTCCTGATAAAACTGGCTCTGACTGACCCTGGCCGAAAACGGCTGGCTTCGAAACTCGATCTTGTAGCTTTCGAGTTCGACCCCATTGGCGAGGAGCCCTTTGTGCGCCAGGCGCACGTTGAAATCGCCATCCACCGGCCAGTCGTTCCGTGGCGTGAACTGCAGTTCCCGGTCGTTCACCCAGAACCACGTCCCGGCCACGGCGGGAGAAAGCTCAATTCCCGAGGTGACGCGTTTTTCCACCTGCCTGAGCAGCGCCGCCGATTCGCTGAAGTCGACTTTGAACGGCTTAATCGCCGCGATCCCGTTGTCGTCGTAAGTGGTGAGCGCGGGCGCCGTCACCTGGTAGTCGACATAATGCGGGCGCGGACGCGTCTTGTACCACCACGTGCCCCCGGCAGCCGCCACCAGCACGAGCAGCACTCCCGCCACTCGCCGCCAGTCCGCGATCAGGAACCGCCAGACCCAGGCGAGTCCCTTGCCCGCTTGACTCAGCCACGATGGTGGTTGCCACTCGAAACGCCCGAAAACCACGCCGGCCGCGCGCAGTATACCGGCCCCGAGCCCACGCAACCGCTCGCCAAAACGCTCCATGCTCCCACCACCAATCCGATCTGCGCTCATTCTATGAGCCGACACCTGGATAAAAGCAAACGATTTCATGAAGCTTTAATGAAGCGATCAAGTTAGATCCGCTGCGCAGCTGGTAGCGATAAAATTCAGCGGTGCGGACAAATGGGATGCATTTAACAGGGCGGCTGGTCCTTTCACTTGGTGCGGCGCTCAGCGGCGCCGTTGCTCAGCAGACCGCGACTCCTCTGCAGCAACTGGGATGCGGCATTCACGGCGAAATAGAAGTTTTTTGCGGCACCCGCCAGCCCGAAGATCTGGAGCGGACTCCGGATGGAAAATTCCTGATCGCCACGCAATATCTGAATCAGGGCCGCGGTGGTGCGTCCGGCGGCGGTATGGTCCTGTTCGATCTCACCAAGAAAACGTTCAGCCGGATGTCTGAAACGGTGCAACGGGATAAGGCTTGGGGCGATCCGTCGTGTCCTGGCCCGGTCGGCGCGGCGCTCGTCTCGCACGGTTCCTCTCTGGCAAAGCGGCGCGATGGCAAATGGGCGCTCTACGTCGTGAACCACGGCGGACGGCAGTCAATCGAGATGTTTGAACTTCAGAAGAGCGCGGGCGGCTGGGCTCTCTTGTGGCACGGCTGTGACGTTGCTCTGCACGAATACAACGACGTTGCCATACTTCCGGACGGCGGTTTTGTTGGCAGCTATCCGTATGGGCTGTCTGGCGACGGCCGAGGCGCGCAGGCTGGCGCCGCCACGGGTTATGTCGCGCGGTGGACGCCAGGCAAAGGCGAGGCCGAAGTGCCAGGCACGCGAATGCGCTTCCCGAATGGCGTGGTCGTCAGTTCCGACGGGCGTTATATGTACGTAAATGAATTCTCCGCAAAGGTAGTGCACAAATTCGATCTCCGCGCGAACAGTGAACTCGCGCATGTGGGAGTGGATTTTCTCCCCGACAATCTGACTTGGGCTGGCCCGAATCGTTTATTAGTAGCTGGTGTCAAGGGCGCCCGCGGGAATTGTCCGCCGGACAGCGACAGGGCCTGCATCGACGGTTTCGGCGTTGCCGAAATAGACGCCTCCACAATGAAGGCGCGGCCAGTCTTTGATTCCGCCAGCACGGACCCGCTGATATCGGGCGTATCCGTCGCTTTGAAGGTGGATGATTCCATTTACTTAGGGGCTTTTCTCAGGGATCGCATCGTCAGGATTCCGTACAGGAAGCGTTAGGTTGTTGACCAGGAGATACCTTCTTCTCCCGGTCAGAGTTCCGTTGACTCGAAAACATGAAAAAATTTGAGCACGAGTGGATTCTCGACGCCTTCGCTGCGCATCCGACCTTCTTCACAAGGGGAATGTTCGGCGGGCTCGCCGTCTACCTTTTCGGGCGTCAGATGCTTTTGCTCGTGGAGCCGACGAAATCCGGTCGCTGGACCTGGCGCGGGGTTCTGGTCTGTACGGCGTACGAGCATCACGCTTCCATCCAGGCTGAATTCCCGGCGTTGCTGCCGCATGACTTTCTGCGCAAGTGGCTCTTTATCGATTCGGCCTGCGAAGAGTTCGAATCGACCATGGAAGCAGTGGCGAAGCGTATGGCGAGAAATGATCCCCGCTTCGGCATCCTGCCAAGAGCTCCGTCCACGCGGCACCGTGACTGACGGGCAACTCCTGGGATGGCCTTTCTCTCCCATATAATCGCCAGATGCAGCGGAGCACGCACAGAATTCTAACCACCCACGTCGGCAGCTTACCGGCGCCCGAAGGCATGACAGAAGAGGCCGCGGTAGGGCACCTGGTAGAACAGCAGCGCCAAACCGGCCTCGACGTCATAAATGAAGGCGAATACACCAAAGGCGGCGACTGGCTGTCTTTCACCGATAACCGCTTCGGAGGCTTTACCGCGGGCGAGCGCAAAGGACCTGCGCTCATCACGCTCGGCAGGGATCGCGAGGTCTTCGCGGATTTCTACAAGTGGGCCGACGCACGCGGCACACTCTTCTTCGAGCCCGGTGATCAGATCAAGAAGGTGCGAAAGCATTGGACTTGTACCGGCCCCGTCGTCTACACGGGCCACGAGGCGCTGAAGCGTGAAATTGACCTGCTCAAGGCATCCGCCGGCTCCGGAAGCGACATATTTCTCACCAGCACGGCTCCCGCGAGCCTGGAAGTTTACAGATCCAACGAATATTACTCAAAGGACGAAGACTTTGTCTTCGCTCTGGCTGAGGCCCTGCGCGAAGAGTACAGTGCCATCGTAGAGGCGGGAATCATCCTGCAGGTCGACGACGCCTGGCTCCCCGCGCTTTGGGACCGCATCGGAATCGACATGGGTCTCGAAGCCTTCCGGCGCCGGTGTCAGGTGCGCGTGGAGGCCTTGAACCATGCTCTGCGTGGAATCCCCGAGGACCGGGTTCGCTATCACCTCTGCTGGGGAAGTTGGCACGGCCCGCATGCCTGGGATATTGAATTGAAGCATCTGTTGGATATTCTGCTCTCCGTGAAGGCGCAGGCATATTTGATTGAAGCTGCCAACGCCCGGCACGAGCACGAATACGCGCTGTGGGAATCGGTCCCGCTGCCCGAAGGGAAGATCCTGATTCCCGGCGTGATCACGCATTCGACGGACGTTGTGGAACACCCGGAACTGGTGTCGCAGCGAATTCAGAGATTCGCCGCACTACTCGGCAAAGAGAATGTGATCGCCGGAGCGGACTGCGGTTTCGGCGGCCGTACCCACCCGCAAATCGCCTGGGCAAAACTGCGCTCGCTGGTGGAAGGCGCCCAACTGGCGACTGCCGCGCTGCGTTACCGGGACTGACCCTGCAAAACCCGCCGTCTATTGAACCATGTGTTTGAGGTCTTTGTTGTTGTCCTGACAATAGAGTTCGAGCATTTCCGTGTCGGTCACGAGCTTCATGTGCAGCGACACGGTCCAGGGTTGCGTGAATACTTTGGCGTCATTGACTGTCACGTCTATGTCCAGGCTGCCGAAGCTGGGGCGGCGGATGCGCTCGGTAACCTTCGCCTCGCTCGAAAAGAAATTACCAGCCGTGTCGAGCCAGGAATCATCGCGATAGCCCGCCGATTCAACCACCAGCGTGCCGCCGTCCCAGTGTGCGACCGAGTAACCGTTCCAGGTCGGCACCATGTCTTCGGGTAGCCTGCGGCCGTCGAAAAAGATCTGCCGGTAGCTGGCGTTGTACTCGTGCAGGATGACGAGTTCGGTGGGTGTCTGGAAAATCTTTTCGGTTTCAGGAAACGCCCAGGCGCGCGGGAAGTTGGGCGGCATGCAGGAAACATGCGGATCGAGAACAGCAGTGTCTTTGGCGCGGCTTTTGACCAGATCCGCGGCCCAGGGCTGATAGGGAAGGCCGCCCTTGAGGCCCGTCGCGAAGTTCACTGTCTGCGGAGACAGCGGGAGTTCGGTGCACAGCACGCCGCGCTCATTCGTATCGCAGGGCAGCGGATCGCGCGGTGACCACATGCCGGAAAAATCCGGTTTACCGCCGGAAGTCTTCGGCGCGGGTGCCGAAAGGTTCGGTTTCTTATCCGGTGTGCGGGGGATTCCTGGCGTGGGTAAGTGGATCCACTGAGCGGCAGCGGGAAGCGCCACGAAAACCAAAAGGCGAATAACGCGCATGGGTGTCATGATACGCCACCGCAACCGCAGCGCGGGTGTCTGGCTAATACGCCCGGACTGTTCGAACCAGGAACCACGTCCCCGACTGAAACACGATTTCAGGCGCCCGGTTTCAGCGCCCGTATCAACGCGAACAAGAGTCCTGCTACGACCGCCGAGGCCGGAATAGTCAGAATCCACGCCCACATGATGTTGCCTGCAACGCCCCAGCGAACTGCTTTCACCCGTTGCACGCTTCCCACGCCCACCAGCGCTCCCCCGATTGCATGGGTCGTAGAGACGGGCAATCCCATCTGAGTCGCGATAAGGATCGCGGCAGCCGCTCCTGTCTCCGCGCAGAAACCCGTTCTCGGTTTAAGCTTCGTGAGCCGCTTCCCGATTGTGTGGACGATACGCCAGCCTCCGAAGAATGTCCCGAGCGCGATGGCCGCGTGCGCCGAAAGGATGACCCATACAGGAACCTTGAACTCGGGGATGAGTTTCGCCGTCAGCAGCACTTCAGTGATGATTCCCATCGTCTTCTGCGCATCGTTTGTGCCGTGGGAAAAACTCAGAGCCGCCGCGGACAAAAGCTGAAGCTTACGGAACCACGAATCCACGTGGGCCGGTGAGGATCTCCGAAACAGCCAGTAGACGAGGATCATCATGATGAACGCGGCTATCAGCCCGATCAGCGGCGCGGCCACGATAAATGCGAGAGTCAACGGCCACTTACCCACTATCAGCGCGCTGAATCCTCCGGTCAGCCCCCGCTCGAACATTCCCCGCGCTATCGCTGCCCCCGCATAACCGCCGATGATGGCATGCGATGAACTTGTCGGGAGCCCCAGCCACCATGTCAGAAGATCCCAGGTGATCGCACCGAGGACCCCTGCGAGGATCACGTAAACCGTCACGATATGCGTGTCCACGAATCCTTTGCCTACAGTGCCCGCGACCTTGGTTCCGAATGTAAATGCCGAAACAAAATTGAAAAAGGCCGCCCACGCGACCGCCTGCAGCGGCGTCAGGACGCGAGTCGAAACAATCGTCGCGATCGAATTCGCGGAATCGTGAAATCCATTCAGGAAATCGAAGATCAGTGCGCAGCCGACGATGATCACCACGATGTTCAGAACAGGCATTCCTCCGGCCTCCTAGCTGTTCTTCACCGCGATTGCTTCCAGCACGTCAGCCACGTTTTCACAACAATCGGCTGTCGATTCCAGTAGCTCGTAAAGCTCTTTCTGCTTCATCAGTGCGATCGGGTCGCGCTCGGTCCTGAAGAGATTGCGGACCGCCTCCCGAACACAGTTCTCGGTTTCGACTTCGCGCTGGTTGATCTCTTCGCATCGCTTCAGCAGTTCTTCGGATTTCTCTACCCCGTCGCTGCGCAGAGCCTCCAGAGCTTCGACCGTGCTCTGAATGCAGCCGTGCACCATCAAGGCAACTTCTCCCATTCGCTGCGCTGACCTCTCCAGTTCGAAGGCATCGAACCGGTAGGCCACCGCGTCGAGATGGTCGATGATGTCGTCGATGCGCGCCGAGAGCTGGTAAATGTCCTCGGGATCGACCGGCGTGATGAAAGTCTTGTGCAGCCGCCGGTGAATTCCGTGCAGCGCCTCGTCGCCCTTCCTTTCAAGCTCGCGAACTCTGGTGGCAATATCTCGTGAATTGCCCCGCGCAGAATTCCCGGCCATCCCCTGGGATAGAACCGCCGAAGCCTCCAGCACGATCCTGGTTTGCTCTACGAGGAGATCGAAGAATTTTTCATCGCGTGGCAGCAGACGCATGTGCGTCTTTCCCGCAAGAATGCGCCCTGGGTTACTGGAGGGACCGCAAGCGTGACGAGCCGCCCATGTCTGCTCTGTCGCGCCGACAAGATAAAACGGCTCTTCAGCTGGATCGTATTCCCTCGCTCACCATCTGAATAAGTGACAGGCCCGCGATTGCGGTCATGATCATCAAACGTGAAGGAGAAATTGCACAATGCGAGTCTTCGTAACCGGAGCTACAGGCTTTATCGGTTCTGCCCTTATTCCGGAGTTGATGAACGCGGGCCATCAGGTGCTCGGGCTTACCCGCTCAGATGCGGGCGCCAGATCTCTTACCGAAGCCGGCGCCGAGGTGCATCGAGGTGATCTGGAAGATCTGGAAAGCTTGCGTAGTGGAGCAGCCATGTCGGATGGCGTGATTCACACCGCCTTTAACCACGACTTCTCAAAGTTCGCGGCCAACTGCGAGATGGACAGGCGCGCCATTGAGACACTTGGCTCCGCGCTTGCAGGCTCTGAACGCCCACTGGTGGTCACCTCCGGGACTGGGCTCATCGCGCCAGGGCGGATCGCGACGGAAGACGATGTGCCCCCTTCCGGCCCCGCCTCCATTCCCCGGATTTCGGAACAGACAGCAGCTTCGTTCGCGGCGCATGGAGTAAAGGCGTCGGTAGTGCGCCTCCCGCAGGTCCATGACCGGGTCAAGCAAGGCCTCGTGACTTACATGATCGCTATAGCTCGTGAGAAAGGGGTTTCGGCGTATATCGGCGACGGGCACAACCGCTGGCCAGCCGTGCACCGGCTCGATGCTGCCCACCTCTATAAGCTGGCGCTGGAGAAGGGTTTCGCCGGAGCTTCGACTGGTCAATGCAGCCGGTATCACGCAGTCGACGAAGAGGGCGTGCCGCTCCGGGACATCGCTGAGGCAATCGGCCGGGGGCTGAAAGTGCCGGTCGTCAGCAAGACTCCCGAGGAGGCAGGCCAACATTTTGGCTTCCTGGGGTTTTTTGTGGGCGCCGACTGTCCAGCTTCAAGCGCGCAAACGCAGGAACGACTGGGATGGCGCCCAACCGCGCAGCCTGGGCTGATTGAAGATCTTAACAATATGAACTACTTCGAAGCCTGAACGGACGGCAAACCTGCGACGACCGTTTAGACGTAGGGGATACCTTTTCCCGCCGCGCCTACCGCTGTCCAAAGCAGGATTGAGCAGATCGCGGCCATCTTACTCTTGCCCGGCGTAACACCCATTGACTCGGCGCTGGTCCAACGGCGCTGCACCGTGAAGTGCCACACGATGGCCGTCACCATTAAAATCATCTTGATCGGAAAAGACCAGCTTTCGTAGCATTTCATCGGCTCCGACATAGCCATCGGAATGCCGGAAACGATCAGCACCGCGACGCTCACCAGCATCCAGGGCTCGAGTTCCGCGGCAAGCTGGGCATAAGATGAACGGTCGCGGCCGATTCCGAATGCCCTCAGGTTTACTATGAGCACGGTTCCCAGCAGCACGGCGAGGGCCAGCAGATGGAACGTTTCGATGATCGGGAAAGCCAGCACGTTATCGCGCACTGCCATACCGAGCCACGTCTTGCCGGCCCAGTCGAACAGCGGCAGCCAGCGTTCGCTAAGCATAGGCGAGCGCTCTCCCCATCGCGACTACCCCGATCCACACCACGAGCGAACAACCGCCGGCGAAACGTGCCCGCCAGGGGGTTCGGTCGGCTTCGTCCCACGATTCCACATTGCCGAACACCGTTTTGTGAAAGACCAGCGCGTTGAGCCCGGCGATTCCGATCAACAAAATCTTCGCCCGGAAGAATGGGCTGTTGTAAGACTTGACGGCTTCGGCGGCAAACAGCGTCGCTCCGCTGAGGACCATCACGCTGAACCCCGTCCATACCCATGGCAGGAACTGCAAGGCGACGCTCGAAACCTTGCGGCGGCGCATAATCAGGCCGAGCAGGCGCAGGTCGAGGATGGCAGCGGGCCAAAGCATCACGGCCAGCGCCAGCGAGTGTACGCTCTCGATCACCGGAAATTGCCAGGAAGATTCTTTGATTCCGGCAGCCCAGGGAAGGCCCTGCAGCCATTCACAGACACCCAGGATGGTCACTGCTACCTTTTTATTCGGAACCTGCCGTCAGCTCAGGATTTGATCATTCTGCCGTCGGCCAGCTTGATCAGCGACGCCAGCATCGCGGGATCTCCGCTTTTTGCGGCGCCGCCCGTGCAGGTAATGGTTTCGCCCGGCTTCACCGTGTCGTGGAGCCAGCCGTAAGACTTCAGGTGGTTCAGGCTCATCATCTCAATCGCCCACTCCACCTTCTTGCCGCTTTCGTCCGTGACTTCCAGATAGATAAAGGCGTGAGGGTTGGTCCACTCAAAACGCTTCACCGTGCCTGTCACCGTGGACGGGCTCGCCATGTTGTACATGGCCGTCGAGTGGTGCGCGAACGTGGGCGTGGTGCCCATCAGCAGCCCCAGCGCCATCACCGCAATCGATGTTCTCAGTTTCATATCAGATCTCCAACTCTATTTATTACCGAAGAACTTGCTGTAGTCGTGATTGTTCTCGCAGACGAATTCATCGACCTTCACCATTTCTGGCCTCAGATTGAAACTCTTCCGCTGCGTCCACGGCTTCTCGAACACGTTCGGATCCTCGACGGTAGCTTCATATTGCAGGGAGTCATATGCGGGGCGGCTGAAGCGCTCGACGATGTGCAGTTTATCGGTGTGCCTGTAGCCGTTGATCTCCGTCTTATCGTTGAAACCCACGGAATCCGCCACCAGCGTATCGCCCTCCCAGTGCCCGATCGATTCGCCCATCCACGACGGATCGGGATCCGCCGAATGCAGCCCGCCCTCGGTCGGAATGATGCGGAATGTTCCAGGGTAACCATTGAGGATCGCGACTGAGTGCGCGCTCTCCACAATCTGGAACTGGTAGGGAACGGCGAAGGCCTGCGGTCCGGCCAGGGGCATGCAATCCGCGTACTGCCCAGGATCGTCGGCAGCGCGCACAATCTTGTATTTCTCCGCGCCCGCCTTCAGCACAGGTCCCTGTGGAACAGCCGCGTTCCCTGCTGCCGCGCCGCGTCCGCCAGCGCCACCGAAGGAAATATCAAATACCCCGGAAAGGTCGGGATGGCCATTCACCCGAGGCACTTCTTTCGCGCCAGAGGTCGCTTCGCTCCTGGGCGCGGCCTCTGTGCCTGCCACCTTGACGGTCAATTCACGCGTGAGGGTCTGGTTGTTCGGGCCATGCACCGTGAGTATGTAAGTGGTGGTGCGAGCGGGCTTGATTTCGCGAATGCCGCGCGGGGTCACGCGCCCGAGGTCGGGATCGATCGAAGAGTTCGTTGGATTTTCCGTGGCCCACGTCAGGGTGACGGCCTGGCCGGGCTGAATATCGGCGGGTTCGGCTTTGAATTCCATGATGCGGGCGGGAAGCTGGCCGGCGCGCTGATAACTGGGCGCGGGAGCCCTCGGGGGAGCCGCCGAAGGTGGCGGCGTTTGCGGCTGAGCCAACGCAGCGGTCAGGGCGGCCGTGGCAAGCGAAGTGAAAATTCTGGTGGTCAGTGACATTCTCGAGTTTTCCAGACTGAGTTGTTACTTTATCGCAATGAATAGAGCTGTAGTTGAAAATCGGGACACTAGTGGCACGCTTCGGCCGCATATTCCCACCTGCTCACGCCCGGGGCTATAACCCCAGGCGTAAGCGCGAGGAAGATGGTGAGTGCCGGTAATCGCTGGGGCTTCCGGGTCAAGGCTGCCGGCTCGCCGGTGGAGTGATGCCATTCAGACGGGCGTACACAACCAACTGCCCGTAAGTATCCTGCGAGTGCGTCATCAGGAAGTACAGGACTCTCTGGCGGCTCACCTTTGGCCCCATGAAGAATCCCATCGGGCCGGGCGAATCGATGCGCGCCACCAGGCCCTGTTCACCGAATTCCCCGATGACCGCCACGCCATATTCACCGACGCGCTGCAATGCAGCCATTGACGCCGCCTTCGATGTTGCACTCGCGTCGATTGCGGGCGCGGGAGCTTTGGCGCCGAGGGCCTGCAACAGCATCAGATTCACCTGGGCCGCGTGCAGCACACGCTCGCCGAAAGATTGCTGGGCGGGGGTGGGTTTGTAGTTGAATTTATCCTCAGGCATCGCACCGGCGAGCCCGTAGATCAGGACGTTGTTGCGGGACCAATCGTTCGCGATTTCGCACACCAGATTGGCGCACGGTCCCATGAAAGCAGGCTGCTGCTGCGGTTTGGCCACCGGTGTCTGGGCGCTCAGCAAGGAGGCGAACAACAGGAAGCCGGGAAGAACTCTTCGGTTATTCATCCTACCCAGTTTAATCAGCGGCGGTTTGCCCGATTCGACGAACCCTTGCGCAAGCTAATCACGACCCGCCGGAGCCTCTAACATTCGGGAATCGGTCTGAAAGTTTTTGTAATCGGTGTAGAGTACTTCTATCTCCCAGTGGTTTTCCCTGCGCGCCGCGAGACTGAGCGGAAAAACAGTAAGCGGCAATTCAGAGTCGTTGCGGAAAACCGCCCGCGTTGGTAACACGACGCCGTCCGCAATCCTCATAAACTCAATCAGGCCGCTGTTCACGGCGTGAACCTTTCCGTCCAGTCCGAACCCGTTTATCAGGACATCGCTTTGAAGCCTCGCGCACTCGAAATCGCTCTGGTCTATCCACACTTTGACGTTTAGTTTTCGCCTTGCGCCTTCCGTCGCAGTGATGATTCGCGCTCCGGCACCTTCCTTCATTCGAGCGCTCACAACCCAGGTCATCCTGCCATTCACTTCCTCTTCACCCTCGAGTCGAAATTCGTAATACCGATCCTCGAACCGCGGAGCAGCGTGGGCTGCTTGTTCGAGAGCCTGCTGCCTCCGAATCGATTCCTGCTGTGTAACCGGGCTGCCATTGCTCTCAATTAAAGTCTGGACCGGCTTCCCATTCACGATCAGAATTTCGTACGTTGCCGTGCTGATGGATTGCATCCGCCCATGCCGATCGTATCGGCGCGTAGTGGCATGCTGCCTGTAGGTGTAATTCCTGGCGCGATCATATCTGGAGGCTTCTCGTTCCGAATATTCGTGCACTATGTCCGTCACGGTTTGGGCGCGCGCCGAACATACAATCATGGCGAGCAACAAGAAACGCATTGAGATTCCGTAGTCGGTTTACGGCCTGATCGTATAGAGAATCGAGAGCGGACGCAACCCGGGCTGCTTAACCCTCCGCTATCTGCTCTCGCGCGCATGCCAGTTGGCGCTTCGCGATTCCAGGAGCGCCAGCGACAGGGCTCTTGCGGGCGCCCAGAGATCGTTGAACCTAAGTCGGCAAGCCGGCACGGCCGACAAGAACGGTTACCCGCGGGAAGTCGGGTAGCGGGGCATGCGCGTAGCTGTTGCCATGATCGTCGAGGCCCTCGCAGCCGGGACGGGCCTGATTTCGCGAACGCCGCGCGGGGTCACGCGCCCGAGGTCAGAATCGATCGAAGAGTTCGTGGGATCTTTCGTGGCCCATGTCAGGGTGACCGCCTGGCCGGCGCGCTGATAACTGGGCGCGGGAGCCCTCGGGTAGCGCCGCGGGGCTGGCGTTTGCGGCTGAGCCAAAACAGCGGCCAGGGCGGCCGTGGCAAGCGAGGCGAAAGTTCTGATGATCATTGACATTCCCGATTTTTCCGGACTGCTACAACCGTTCGTTTCGACTCCCGAGAGATCGCCAGGACTAAATGCGTGCTGCCCCTGCGAGGGTTCCACGAAAATCTCGAGGTGGCGAGGAAGGCGTCGACCGGTACCGGGAACTGCCGAATGTGTGCGCTGCGGCGCCATCACGCAACGGTTTGCGCGATATCCCTCAGTCCGCCTCGATCTGAACTGAATAAACACCGATAGCGTGCTCGTCCTCTGGGTGCTCGGCGTGCTTTGAGCACGGTGTGGTTTGTCACGCTGGCCTTTAGTGCGGCGGACGCGAACTACCGGTTTTGCCGGATATGAGAGTTGACCAGGAGGTTTCATGCGAATTTTTTACTCTGCGTTATTGGTATTAAGTTCATTGGTATCAAGCTTAGGACGCGCTGCGAATGCTTTCGCGGCGGCGCCCTCAATTTCAGGCGTCACTAATTCGGCCAGTAATGCGCCTCCAGGCCTGCCCAACTCGGGGATCGCTCAGGGATCGATTTTAGCCGTATATGGCAGCGGCCTCGGTCCCGCCACGCTCCAGGAGGTTCAGAGCTATCCTTTGCCTTCAACCCAGGGTCTGGCTGGAACCACGGTACAGGTGACGGTGGGATCGGTGACCGAGAACTGCATCATGTTGTACACAGTTGCCACACAGGTAGCTGTAGTCCTCCCGTCGGCCACACCTGCTGGTAATGGCACACTTACGGTTTTCTACCAGGGCCAGTCTGCCTCGATTTCAATCCAGGTTCTCGCCGCAAACTTCGGGACGTACACACTGAACGAAGCCGGCTCCGGATTCGCCGTAGTCACCGACGCGTCCTACAACGTAATAACGATGATTAACCCGGCTTATCCCGGCGAGACCCTGATCCTTTGGGGCACGGGACTCGGGCCGGTGACGGGCAACGAAACCCAACCTCCTGTTCAGGTCGACCTGCACTCGGGAATTCAGGTATTCGTCGGCGGCCAACCGGCAACCGTCTTGTACGGGGGGCGCAGTGGTGACGCCGGACTCGACCAGGTAAACTTCATCGTCCCCACTTCTGTTACCCAGGGTTGTAAAGTTTCGATCTCTGTGCTTCTGAAGAGTATCGCCGGCAATGTTACGGCGCTGCCGGTTGCGCCCGCCGGGCAAAGTACCTGTGCAGATACACAGAGCGGTATCCTGACAACGGCTAACCTGCAAAAGGCCTCCAAAACAGGCTCCTTGAATACTGCGATTGTGGCACTGGCCCGCTTTGGTCCTGAACCGGATTACCTGACAGGAACTTTCGGGAGTTACCCGCTCGCCAGTTTTCTCCGATCCTACGGTGGCGCTCCCGCCGCATCGACTGGAAGTTGCCTCGCCTATGAGTTCCAGGGTACCTCGCCGCTATTCTCGGATCCGGTTCAGCCGCAGGGGCTCAATGCGGGACCGAACCTGACGATTACCGGGCCGAATGGAACGAGAACGTCCCCACAGACATCGGCAGGCTCGTATACGGAGCAGATCGGCGCCAGCGGGACGTACATCACGCCCGGAGCCTACTCAGTTTCGAATGCCACCGGCGGTGCCAATGTTTCCGGTTTCAACTGGGCGCTGACCCTTCCTCCGCCCATTAGTCTCACAAACTTGCCGGCGACAGTGGATCGCTCGCAGGGTCTTACACTGACCTGGACTAACAGTTCGTCCTTCACGGGCGTGAGCATCAATGCCGTCTCGGGTGTCCCGCTGCCTTCCGGCAACATTGCTTACGTGGAATTCTTCTGTACCGCCGATGCGTCAACCGGTCAGTTCACCATCCCGTCCTCAATTCTGCAACTGCTGCCTGCCAACGGCTATGGCCAGGTTGGAATAAAGGGCGTCACCATTCAAATCGCTGGAGCGGCTTTGAATTCTTTCACCGTTGGCGGTTCACCGGGAATCGATGCCGCCGCTTTCAGCGTGTTCACTGCGAACGGCGGCACTGCGGCTATCAAGTAAGTGCATCACGGTTCGACAGCAGTCCTGGAGCAGCGCCCCTCGGCGAGAGCTGGCCTTGCGCGGTAGCGCAGCGAAAATAACTCATTGCCGATGGCGCGCTGATCCAGCAACCAGGATTCCTGATCTTAACGAGAGACGCCCGGTTTTTCCAGGCCGTCTGCTTCTGCGGCCGTTGTACATGCGGGAGCGCAAAACGGACTCAGGGTTTGGTGGTGGCCGACTTTGAATTCGCCGGATTAGATCCTGCGTCGCCGTTCAGCCAGCCGCGCGGGAGGTTCATGACCCGACCGTCCGGGAATGCGATCGTGAGGGCGTGACCCAATATGGCGCCATCCTTTGCGCGCCAGAGAGTGACGCTGACTTGATCGCCTTGCCTGAACAAATCCCTGCCTGCGTTGTTTGGCTCTCCCGACCGTCCGCGGATTCTCAGCTGCGTGTTGGGAGGCGGGAATTCCAGCTCCCAGTTGGAAACCGTGGCGTCCGCAATAGTGATCGTTGTGCTCATGTCGTACTCAGCGGCAACCGAGTGATGAGCCAGAAGGGGCATGACAGAAAGAGCCAGAGCCAACCCGGTTAACGAAACGGACTTCAAAGTGGCTAAGCTCACCATGAGTCTTTTGGCGATATGTACCAAGCTACTCGACGCGGTCGAGGATAGCCTGACAGACGTATTCCTGCAATTCCCAGCCGGGCGCGAGAGTGAAGGATCGAGTAAAGGCGTATGGCTTTGTGAAGGCCTTCGGGTCTTCGATCGTGAGTTCAACGCTCAGGTGACCCAGATCTGGCCGGCGGTAGCGCTCGACAAGATGCATGGCTTCACTGTGCGGTTTGCCCGTAGCATCAAGCCAGGTCTTGTCATTGAAACCGACTGTATCCACCACCAGCGCATCTCCATCCCATTTCCCAATGGATTGCCCCGTGTAGGTCTCTGGCTCAATGTCGAGATTATGAGGACGGCCGTCCAGAAAGAAACGCCTGTAGCTGTGGGTATTGCCTTCCCAAAGCAACACGATCATTTTGGGGCCCTGTACGATCTTGTAAGGAAGCGGGTTAATCCTGACTGCGCCGTCAGGCAGGCAGACCCGCTCCGGATCGTCTTTACCCTTGTTCGCCTTTCGCTCTTCATAGATCTTCTTATAGGCGGGCTGATAAGAAGGATCACCCGGTAATAAGATGCTGTCCGGTACCCAGACGCCGGATAGATCCACCTTGCCGTCTTCCGCGCGGGGTATCGGTCCGGATGGGGGCGCCGGGGGCTTACGCGCAACAACTGGCGGTACGCCGTTCCTGCCCTGGGCGCTGAGCGAAGGGGCCATCACGCAAAACGCCGCCAGCACTGCAGCAGGCGCCAGTATTGAACGAGACAGGTAGCCTTTCACGTTTCTTTGATCTCCTTGGTCCGTGTTCGGCGGCCGCTTACTTGATGATGGCGTCCAGGTGAGCAGGATCCTGATTGTTCTCGTTACAGACGTACTCAGTCATTTCGAAGTTCGTCTCAAGAGTGGAAGTCCTGTTGATGACCCAGGGTTTGGTCAAAGCGCCCGGATCGTCGATCGTAACTGTCATCTCCAGGTTCCCGAAGTCACGGCGGTGGAAGGTTTCGATGAGATGCATCTGCTTCGTATGCGGAGTGCCGCCGAAATCGTACCAGGACTTCTCGTACAAGCCGACCGTATCCACCACGAGCGTATCTCCGTCCCAGTGGGCGCGTGAATCCCCATACCAGGTTGGCTTCAGATCTTTTGGATGACTGCTGCCATCGACAAAGAACTGTCTGTACATATGAGTGTTGCCCTCGAAAAGCATAAGCACCAGCTTGGGCGTCGAGAAGAGCGAGGTGTGATACGGCGCAGCCCGCGGAGGACCGCCGGGCAGGCAGCGCGCTTCAAAATCTTCCGCGCCTCCCTTTGCCCGATGGTCGGCGACTATTTTTGCTGCCCAGGGTTGCATTGGCCCGTCGGCGCCGCTCCCGCCGAAGCCATTCCAGATACCACTCAGATCGGGGTGTCCGTCTGATAAACGAGGTACGGGTCCCGGAGGCCCTGCTGGACGTGCACCTCGGCCAGCCCTGCCTCTGCCCGGAGGGGCGCCCAGAGTCGAAGCCTGATCCTGCGCAAACGCTGTGGATGAGGCCAGCGACATCGCCCCCATCACGATCAGAATTGAAAAAGACTTTCTCACGTCAGATCTCCGCTCCAGCCCGTCGTCGATTCGTGGTGAGCTGACATGCCGCGATGCCAGCCTCGGGCGAACTCGCTATTGCTGTGCATCCGGCGCAGACGAACCGCCAAAAACCCTGCGGCCATCCGGGAGGGTGACGCTTCGGGCGTTGCCTGTGGTGGAACCGTCTTTGGCGCGAGATCCCTCGACCGTCACCTGATCCCCGGCTTTCAGGGAATCCTTCCTCCAGCCTTGCTTCAGAAGGACAGGTATGGCGCCAAGCTCAAAGTTCCACTGCGTCACCTTACCGCTTTCGTCCTTCACGTCCACGTAGAACCTGGCATGAGGATTCATCCACTCCATCTTCGTGACCGTCCCCGAGACCTTGACGGGTTTCGCTGCGTCGTACTCCGCCGCGAACGAATGGTGCGCGAGCACCGGCACCGCGGAAACCAAAAGACCCGCCACGGCGGCTGCGACTGCTAAAACAGCTTTCATTAGAAAGTACCTCCACACAGAATCGTTGCAAGTATATACAGGAAACCACTTCACAGCAACGGTCAGAGTGAACAGCGCGGCACGCTCGTGTAGTGGTCGCCGGCGTGGCAAGTGTTGCATTCAATGGCTTAACTCCACAGAAAAAATACCGAAAGACTGGATGTTTATTGCCTTTTTTAGCGTCAAACTGGGTTGGGGGATTTCGCCCGTGAAGAAGCTTGCTCTGCTCAGTCTCCTGGTTCTGATTCCCGCAATTGCCGACCAGCCGAAATTCGGGCTCGCCGACGTCCATGTCAGCTCGACCCCAGGTTGGTTTGCACAGAACAATGGCGGAGTGATCCGCGACGGCCGGTATGTCCATCGGGAGGCAACCATGCTCAACCTCATAGCGGCGGCCTGGAGTGTTTCGGCGGACACTATTGGCGACGGGCCCAGCTGGCTGGACAGCGATCTGTACGATGTGATCGGCAAAGTACCTGAAGGTACGACGCCGGCGGAGGCGAAGCTCATGCTGCAGGCATTGCTGGCAGAGCGTTTTGGGCTCGTGCTCCGAAAGGCTACCCTGCCGATGCCGCAATATGTGCTGAGCGTCGGCAGGAATGGGTCGAAACTGAAGCCGGCAAACGCCTCGGAGGACTCCGGGTGCCGGTTACAAAGAGCCGGCCAGCCGAAGATGACCGGGGCGGCCGAAACCGAACGGATGTCGTGCAAGCCCGATCCCGCCGCCCCCAAGCCGTTTCCCAATATGGGGACCATGGTCAGATGCAGAAACATCACCATGGCTGAGTTCGCCGGGAATCTGGAGCAAGCCACCGGATTCTTCGATCATCCGATCGTCAACGGCACCGGGCTGAAGGGCGGCTGGGATCTCTTGATTGGCTGGTCCGGTGTAAACCAGACGGCGAGGCTGCCGCCCAATCCGAACGAGCCCGCCGGATCGGCCGTTGACCCTTCCGTACCGGTCGGCCTTTCGTCTTACGAGGCAGTTCAAAGGGAGCTTGGATTGAAACTCGTGAAACAAAAGCGGTCCATCCCTTCCCTTGTCGTGGACCATGTCGCTGAGACGCCTCTGGAGTAACGACCATGCGGCTCGAATGCGCAATGCTCTACGTAAAAGATTTCCCTCTCATGAAGGAATTCTACGAAAAGATGCTCGGCACTCCGCCCGTGAATACCGAATCGACGGACACATGGGCGCTGTTTGACGTCGGCGGCGCGCATTTCGCCCTCCACTCCATACCGGCGGAATATGCCCGCAACATTCAGTTCGCTTCCCCTCCGAAGGTACGCGAAACCGACCCCATGAAGCTCATCTTCGCTGTCGACAGCGTCCCCGCTGAACGGAGCCGCCTGGAGGCCATGGGAATCACTATGCTGCAGCGACCCTGGCAGAAACCCAACGAAGCGTGTGATGGCGTCGACCCGGAAGGCAATGTCTTCCAGATCTCAGCCGTTCGCCTTTAGTATCTATCGCCGGGTCTAATCCCACCCTCTTTCAGGCGGTCAGCTTTCAGCGCGGCGTCCGGCCGTTGGCGGATTGAATAACCTGTGACTTTGGCCAAGGGA
>ODAK010001847.1_pt1 | contig 22639 bp, 23 predicted proteins | sample 1539591 | NCBI WGS metagenome assembly ODAK01 (sample SAMEA3539303, study PRJEB22396) | soil metagenome | biome: tundra; feature: field; material: soil | place: USA | collected 2010-05 | depth 0.15 m | reverse complement strand
CCGGGCCGCGACCTCGGTGAGCGGCTCATTTGCGGACACGGTGCGCTCCGGCGAGAGTCATGTGCATGTCGGCCGATCGTACCTATTCAGCCACGGTGGGGAGTCAGACGGTTGAGCTGCCCCTGGTGCCCCTCACCGATGACCTGACCATCGCGCTGTTGATCTGTGTGGACCACGGCGTGGCCTTCGCCGAGGTGGCGGGCCGGGAGCTGGCAGACCTCATGCGACCGGCCGCACCCGAGATCGTGGTGTCCGTGGCCACCATGGGCATACCTCTGGCCATCGAAGCCAGCCGGGCCCTGGGGTTGGACGACTACGTGATCTTGCACAAGACGCCGAAGATCCACCTGGGTGAGACGTGGTCGGAGCCGGTCACCTCGATCACGACCGAGAAGCCACAACGATTACGCATGGACCCGGCGCGCGTCGGCGCGGTGCGAGGCCGCCGGGTGGCGGTGGTCGACGACATCATCTCGACCGGCGCGTCCACCCTGGCCGCGTTGCGACTCGTCCGGCGCATAGGAGCAGAGCCGGTGGTCATCGGGACCCTCATGACCGAGGGCTCGGGTTGGCGCGGTGCGCTTGGAGCGGACGCCGACATCGTCCGTTCCCTCGGGTCAATGCCGCTTTTCCGGCCCGCACACGACGGCAGCGGCGGGCTCGTCGAGGACTGGGACTCCTAGAGGAGCCCCTCGGCCTTGAGCAGGACTTCCTGCTCGTCGGCCTGCTTGCGCACGCTGCGGTAGCCGAGAACGAGGTAGACGAGGCCACCGACGCCGAAGCCCAGGAAGACGCTGAAGTCGGCGCCGAAGTTCGCCGGGTAGTTCGTGGTGTGGAAGGTGAGCTCGTTCAGCCAGTGTGGCAGCGTGAACGTGGCCGAGAGGGCCGATATAGCGGCGTACATCCCGATCAACTGGGCGATGAGCGCCGGCCAGAACACGCCGCCCGAGCGCCAGTACAGGCTGTCGCGGCCTGTCTTCTGCAGCTCGCTGGGTACGTACCGGTAGCGGCGCAGTATCCAGTCGACCACGAAGATGGCGGTCCACGGCGCAATCCAGACGATGACGACGTCGACGAAGTCACTCAGGTAGGTCGAGAACGACGAGTTGAAGACGGCGTACATGGTGACGCCGAGCGCGATCACACAGTCGATGACCACGGCCTGGTAGCGCTTCACCGGGATGCCGATGGCTTGCAACGTCACACCCGACGAGTACATGTCCAAGCTGTTGATGGCGAACAGCTGGAGCCCGGCGAAGATCATGAAGACCACCACGAACCACGGCGGGATGATGCTCTGGTGGGCCAGGGCCAAGAAGCCCCCTGTGCCCTGCCCGATCCCCACAATGAAGGTGGCGACGGCTGCGCCCAGGGTCATGATCAGGATTTCGGGGAGTGCGGTGCCCAGGAAAGACGGTGGTGCCCGTCTGGGGGCCCTGGAGGGAGCAAATCCCCAACAGGAAGTACGAGAGGTTGCCGATGATGATGAGGGACAGGGCCTGAATGAACGTGAACTTGAAGACGCTCATCAGGATGCAGCCGCAAATGAAGTACTCGATCTGCACGCTGGCTCCGGCCCACATGCCGAAGAGGTCGCGCGGCCTGGCCCAACGCTCGCTTTCGGGAATGTAGTCGACGCCGTGCTGCTCGATGCGGAATGCCTCATCAGCCAGCGGGTCGTGGATGGTTGCTAACTCTTCTGCGATTGCCACCCGCGTTGCCTCCCTCGGTCTCGCGTCTACACGTTCCGCCTCGTCTGTTTCGGCGCGCTCCCTGGCAACCGCGACCGAAGGTTGTCGGTCTTCACCTTGTTTGGTGCAGCGTCCCGCGTCAAGTGCAACTACGTGAACAGCATGAGAACAGGTCGCCTCCGACCGGAGGCCGGCGGTGCGCACGCCCCTGCAGGAGAACTCGGTGCACACGCACCTGCAGTAGAAAGGGTCATGGTTCGCCGGGGCGCCCTCATGGTGTGCGGGACCACATCGGATGCGGGCAAGTCGACCGTGGTGACCGGGCTGTGCCGGCTGCTGGCCAGAGAGGGCGTGTCGGTGGCACCCTTCAAGGGACAGAACATGTCGCTGAACTCCGTGGTGACCAAGGAGGGCGCAGAGATCGGCCGCGCGCAGTGGCTGCAGGCGGTGGCGGCCGGTGCCGAGCCCGAGACAGCCATGAACCCCGTTCTCCTCAAACCCACGAGCGAGCGATCATCGCAGGTCATCGTGATGGGCCACCCTCTCGAGACCCAGGAGGCGGCGGACTACCAGCGCTCCAGGGCGGACCTGGTCGGGATCGTCGATCACGCGTTGGCTGACCTCCGTTCCCGGTTCGACGTGGTGATCTGCGAAGGCGCGGGCAGCCCGGCGGAGATCAACCTGCTCGACCATGACCTCGTGAATCTGGGCCTGGCCGCCCGGGCCGGCCTCCCCGCCGTCGTCGTCGGCGACATACACCGGGGCGGCGTCTTCGCCCATCTCTTCGGCACCGTTGCCGTGTTGCCCGAGCACCTGCGCCGTTGCGTCAGGGCCTTCGTCATCAACATGTTCCGGGGCGACCCCGCACTCCTCGGCGACGCCATGGAACAACTGGAGGCCCGTTGCGGCATTCCGACGTTGGGCGTCCTGCCCTACCTGCCCGGACTGGTCCTCGACGCCGAGGACTCCCTCCATCGCCTGCCCGATGCGCTCTTCCCCGAGCCCGTTGGTGCGGCGACGGCGCCACTCGATGTCGTCGTGCTCCGGCTCCCGCGCCTGTCGAATTTCACGGACTTCGATCCCCTCCTGGTCGAGGGCGGCGTGTCGGTTCGCTTCGTGGACCATCCTTCGACCTTCGGCGACCCTGACCTGATCGTCCTTCCGGGGACCAAGTCGACCGTCGCAGATCTGGAGTGGTTGCGCACGAGCGGGCTGCGCGACGTGCTCCTGGCACGCCGTCGTGCCCCATCGCCCCCGACGGTGCTCGGCTTGTGCGGCGGCTTCCAGATGTTGGGCCAGACCATCGAGGATCCCGCTGGCGTGGAATCCGCCGTGTCGTCGGTGCCGGGCTTCGGATGGTTGCCGCTGGCCACGCGGTTCGAGCGCGCAAAGATCACCCGGCTGCGGTCAGGGACGGGGTCGAGCGGCGCCCCCGTGCACGGGTATGAGATCCGCCATGGGCGCACCCGGGCGCGCCGGGGTTGGGAGCCGTGGCTCACCTTTGGCGACGCGGGTCGCCTCGAGGGCGACGACCAGGTGGAGAGCGCGTGGGATCGGACCGGACGGGTGTACGGGACCTCGATGCACGGCCTCTTCGAGGCGGACCGCTTCCGGGGTGAGTTTCTCACCGACGTGGCCCGGGCCCGGGGGAAGGTGTGGCGCCCCTCGGGCCGCTCGTTCGCCGCGGCGAGGGAACAGCAGATCGATCGCGTGGCCGACGCGTGCGCGGCGTATCTCGACACCGATGCCCTGTGGCGCCTGGTCGAGGGAGCGCCCTCGGCGCTCTCGGCGTGACGTGGGGCACGGGCCGGCTGCGGCACCGTCTCACCGTCCGAGCAGGCGCTCCATCTGACGGGCGAGGCGGCTCGGGTGGCCCTTGCGCTCCTCGGTGCGATCGGCCAGCTTCATGGTCCACAGCCCGGCGTTGACGCCCAGCCAGCGCAGCGGCTCGGGCTCCCACGGGCGGGAACGGTGATTGACCCACGGCAAATGGGTGAGGTCTGAGTCCGATCCGGTGATGAGATCAGCCAACGTGCGACCGGCCAGGTTGGTGGTGGCGACGCCGTCTCCCACGTAGCCCCCGGCCCAGGCGAGGCCCCGGTGAGGATCGAAACCGACCGAAGAATGCCAATCACGGGGGATTCCCAACGGACCTCCCCAGGCGTGGGTGAACCGGGACGCGTCGAGCTCCGGGAAGAGGTCGACCAGGGTCTGGCGCAGGAGCGTGTGCACGGCAGGTGTCGCGTCGAAGGATGGTCGCACGTTCGAGCCGAAGTGATACGGCGCGCCGCGCCCGCCAAAGGCGATCCGCCCATCGGCGGTGCGTTGCCCGTAGATGATCATGTGCCGATAGTCGGTGAACGTCGCCCGAGTCTCGAGCCCGGCATTATCCCAGAACGCATGGCCCAACGGCTCGGTCGCCACCATCAGCGAGTACACCGGCACCAGCGTGCGCTTCTCGCCGGGCAACGTGGGCGTCCAGGCTTCGACGGCGCGCACGACCACGTCCGCCTTGATGGAGCCCGCCGTCGTGCGGACCAGGGGCGAGCGACCGGATCCACCCGGGATGATGTCGATGACCTCGGTGTGCTCGCGAATGGTGACGCCGCGCCGTTCGACCGCCTCGCCGAGGCCTCGGGCCAGGAGCGCTGGTTGGATGGCGGCGCAGTGCGGGGTGAACGTGGCGCCGAGGATCCCGGCCATGCCGACGAGTGATCGCGCGTCACGGGTGTCGAGCCATCCCAGATCGTCTTCCCCGAACCCCAGGGCACGAGCTTCCTCCACGTCGGCCAGGGCGCGGGCCCGTTGCGCAGGTGTGCGTGCGGCATCGATGGTGCCGCCCTTGGCGAAGTGGCAGTCGATCCCCTCTTCACGCGCTGCTGCGCCCACCGCATCGACCGTGGACTGCATGGCGCGCCGCATGCGCCGCATGGCGTCGAGGCCGTAGAGCCGAGCCAGCGCGGCGTCGGAGGTGGAGAACAGTGCCGAGCACCAGCCCCCGTTGCGACCCGAGGCTCCGAACCCCACCACCTCTTTCTCGACGACGACGATGCGGAGGGATGGATCGGCCTGGGCCAGAGCGCGCGCCGTCCACAGACCCGTGAATCCCGCGCCGACGATGCAGACATCGACGACGAGATCGCCGGACAACGGCGGGCGTGGGCGCAGCGGGCCCGCGATGGCATCCCACCAGAGGGAGAGGTGACGGTAGCCGTCCCCTCCCTCTGGATCGCCTACACCCGGCTCCACGCCTCGGTCAGGACCTCGCGCAGGGTGGCGACCATGAAGTCGATCTCCTCTTGTCCACAGATGAGGGGCGGCGAGAGCTGCACCACGGGGTCGCCCCGGTCGTCGGCCCGGCAGATGAGGCCGGCCTCGAACAGGGCCCCGGAGAGATAGCCCCGAAGGAGCCGCTCTGACTCTGCGTCGTCGAACGACAGTCGCGTCGCCTTGTCCTTGACCAGCTCTATGCCGTAGAAGAAGCCGGCGCCGCGCACATCGCCCACGATCGGCAGGTCGTAGAGACTCTCGAGGGCGGAGCGGAATGCGCCTTCCGTCGATCGCACATGCTGGAGGATCTGCTCGCCCTCGAACACGTCGAGGTTGGCCAGGGCCACCGCGCAACTCACGGGGTGACCGGCAAACGTAAAGCCGTGGAGGAACGAGGCACCCTCCTTCAGGAACGGCTCCATCAACCGGTCCGAGGCGATCATCGCACCCAGAGGGGCATAGCCGGAGGTCAATCCCTTGGCCACGGTGATGATGTCGGGCTGGTAGCCGTAGCGATCCGCCCCGAACCAGTGACCGAGGCGGCCGAAGGCACAGATGACCTCGTCGGAGACGAGGAGGACGCCGTGGCGATCGCAGATCTCGCGCACCCGCTGGAAGTACCCGGGAGGGGGAGGGAAACAACCGCCGGCATTCTGCACCGGTTCGAGATAGACGGCTGCGACCGTCGTGGCGCCCTCCTCGACGATGGCCCGCTCGATCTCGTCTGCCGCCCATCGTCCGAACGCCTCCTCGTCGTCGGCGAAGATCGGAGCCCGGTAGAAATTCGTATTGGGAACCTTGATCGTCCCGCCCACGAGGGGCTCGAAGGGGGTCTTGAGGTCGGGGATGCCCGTGATGGACAGTGCCCCCATGGTGGTGCCGTGATAGGCGATGTCGCGGCTGATGACCTTGGTGCGGTCCGGTTGGCCGGTCAGCCGGAAATATTGGCGAGCCAGCTTCCAGGCCGATTCGACCGCCTCGGAACCACCAGAGGTGAAGAAGATGCGGTTGAGATCACCGGGGGCGTAGCCGGCGAGACGTTCGGCCAACTCGATGGCCCGGGGGTGGGCGTACGTCCACAACGGGAAGTAGGCCAGCGTGCTTGCCTGCTTGGCGCCGGCCTCGGCCAGCTCCGTGCGCCCGTGGCCGAGCTGGGACGTGAAGAGGCCTGCCAGCCCGTCCAGGTAGCGCTTGCCGTGTTGGTCCCACACGTACGCTCCCTCGCCGCGCACAATGACCGGCACCTCATGGGTGTCGTAGGAGCCCATGCGACTGAAGTGCATCCACAGATGCCGACGCGCCCTTTCACTCAGGTCGGAATTCTCAGGATTGCTGCTCATTGGTCCTCCACTCAGACGGCGGCAGGGCGACGATCGGGCTCACCGCGTGCCCCATGTATACGTTTGCTTGGCCAGCTTCAGATAGAGGAACGTCTCGGTTCCGCGAACCCCGGGGATCGAACGCACGGAGTCATTGAGTACCTGGAGCAGGCGTTCGTCATCCTCGCAGACCACCTCGGCCAGGAGATCGAAGGAGCCGGCGCACATGACGACATAGTCCACCTCGGGCAATGCGGAAAGCTTTTCGGCCACCACCCGCACGTCACCTTCGGCGGTGATGCCGATCATCGCTTGACGGGTGAAGCCGAGCTGGAGCGGGTCGGTGACGGCCACTATCTGCATGATGCCGCTTTCACGCAGGCGCTGGACCCGGCGTCGCACGGCTGCTTCGGACAGACCGACAGCTTGGGCGATGGCGCCGTAGGGCTGGCGCCCGTCGCACTGCAGCGCCTCGATGATCGCTCGATTGGCTGCATCGAGGAAGGGTGCGACACCGGGGCCCCCTTCGTCTTCCTGGTTGCTCGATTCCGCCCGCCCGTCCGTTCCGGACATGCGACTCCTCATTCCGATGGTCCGACAAAGGGTATCTTTCAGCACCCCTTTTGCCGAATTCTTTCATAATAACTGTACCAGTCAAGCAGAATTAGTCGTTTCACGTTAGATTCTTTGCGGAATCGCTTGTTGCGACACGCACATCCTGTGATTCTCTAGATGCGAGCCCACCAGCCAGAAGAGGGAAGGGAGCCGACGTGCGCAGGTTGCAGAACTTCATCGATGGGGCCTACACCGATGCCGAAGATGGTCCGACAGCCCCGTTGATCAATCCTTCCACCGGGGAGCAGTTTGCGGAGGCCCCGATCTCGGGCGCCGCTGATGTCGATCGGGCGCTGCACATCGCGGCCGAGGCCTTCACCTCATGGCGTCGCACCACTCCCTCGGAGCGGAGCCTGGCCCTCCTTCGCATCGCCGACGCCATCGAGGCACGGGGAGAGGAGCTCGTCCGGGCCGAGTGCGAGAACACGGGAAAGCCGTTCCAGCTGACGATGGACGAAGAACTTCCTCCTGCGGTGGACCAGATCCGTTTCTTCGCCGGTGCGGCACGGCACCTGCAGGGACTCGCGGCCGCCGAGTACATGGCGGGACACACCTCGTTCATCCGACGTGAGCCGATCGGGGTCTGCGGGGCGGTGACCCCCTGGAACTACCCCTTCATGATGGCCATCTGGAAGTTCGCTCCGGCATTGGCCGCCGGCAACACCATGGTCCTGAAGCCGTCGGACACCACGCCCGTGACGTCGTTGCTCATGGCGGAGATCATGGCGGAGTACCTCCCGCCCGGCGTCTTCAACGTCATCTGCGGAGACCGCGACACCGGCCGTGCTCTCGTGGCCCATCCGACGCCGGGCATGGTGTCGGTGACCGGTTCGGTGCGTGCCGGCATGGAGGTGGCCGCGACCGCAGCGCCCACGCTCAAGCGCGTCCACCTGGAGCTCGGGGGCAAGGCGCCGGTCATCGTGTTCGATGACGCCGATCTCTCCCTCGCGGCTGCCGGCATCGCGGGGGCCGGTTACTTCAACGCCGGGCAGGACTGCACTGCGGCGACACGGGTGTTGGCCGGGCCCCGAGTGCACGACGACTTTCTTGCCGCCTTGGTGGAACAAGCGGAAGGGACCGTCGTGGGCGGAACGGATGTGGACGGCGCCGACTTCGGGCCATTGAACAATCCCACCCAGCTCGAGCGGGTGAGTGGATTCGTCGAGCGGGTGCCCGCCCACGCATGGGTGGTGACGGGCGGTACCGCGGTGGGGGAGCGCGGCTTTTGCTTCGCGCCCACCGTTGTCGCCGGGCTCCGGCAGGATGACGAATTGGTGCAGTCCGAGGTGTTCGGACCGGTCATCACCGTGCAGAAGTTCAGCGACGAAGCAGAGGCGTTGCGGTGGGCCAATGGCGTCGAATACGGGCTGGCGTCTTCGGTGTGGACGCGCGACCACGGACGCGCCATGCGGATGGCGAGGGATCTGGACTACGGCTGCGTGTGGATCAACACCCACATCCCGCTCGTGGCGGAAATGCCGCACGGCGGTTTCAAGCGTTCGGGCTATGGCAAGGATCTCTCGTCGTACGGGTTCGAGGACTACACCCGGATCAAGCATGTGATGAGCAACATTGAGGAGTGAGCGGTGATCATCGGAATCCCCAGCGAAGTGAAGGATGACGAGTACCGGGTGGCCATCACTCCGGCCGGTGTGCGGGAGCTGACGTCGGCCGGCCACACCGTCTACGTGCAGGCGGGCGCCGGCGAGGGATCGTCGATGTCGGATGAGGAATTCGAGCGCACGGGCGCGCAGATCATCGCCGAGGCGGACGACGTATGGGCCGCGTCGGATCTGGTGTGCAAGGTGAAGGAGCCGGTGCCCTCGGAGTACGAGCGGCTCGGGGCGCGTCCGGGCCAGACCCTGTTCACCTACCTGCACCTGGCCGCCTCGCGGGAATGCACCGATGCCCTCGTGGCCGGGGGCAACGTGGCGATTGCCTACGAGACGGTCCGCCAGCCCGACAATTCGCTCCCGCTCCTGGCACCGATGAGCGAGGTGGCCGGCCGGATGGCACCGCTCATGGGGGCGCACCACCTCATGCGCCCCGGTGGCGGCCGCGGTGTGCTGGTGGCGGGCGTTCCCGGCGTGCGCGCAGCCAGGATCGTCATTCTCGGAGCAGGGGTCTCGGGGATGGCAGCCGCCACGCTCGCAGTGGGAATGCACTCCGACGTGTACGTGCTCGACCGCAACCTGGACAGGTTGCGCGATGTCGACCACCATTTCCGCGGCGCACTGGAAACGGTGGCGTCGTCGCAACACGCGATCGAGGAGGTATGCATCGACGCCGACATCGTGATCGGCGCCGTGCTCGTCGTAGGCGCCCGTGCCCCGCGGCTGGTCTCCGACGCCCTGGTCGAGAAGATGCGCGCGGGCTCGGTTCTGGTGGACATCTCGGTCGATCAAGGCGGCTGCTTCGAGTCGACCCGCCCGACGACGCATTCGAACCCCACCTTCGAGGTGCACGGGTCGATCTTCTACTGTGTTGCCAACATGCCGGGGGCGGTTCCGCATACCTCGACGCATGCCTTGGCCAATGCCACGCTCCCCTACACCCTCAGCATCGCCGCCCACGGCTGGAGAAACGCGGTCCGCGATGATCCCGCGCTGGCCGAGGGCGTCAACGTGGCGGCGGGGCACGTGGTCTACGAACCGGTCGCGGAGGCCCACGGGCTGCCGTTCACTCCTCTGTCGAGCTTGATCGCATAGCGACGATCACGCGCAGGGTCCTCGTGCGGACCCGTCCCCGAGGAGTGGTCAGTGTGGCGGGTGCGGGGCTGCTGAGCACGTCGGGATACGGCGTGTTCCGGCTGCTCCAGGGGCGGTGTATCGTGGCCGGGTGCGACGTTGAGCCCGTGTGAGAGTTCCTGCGCGAGCGCGCTGTCGAACTCCACATGTGCGCACATGGGCGACCGCCCCGCTTCAGAAATTCCTTGCGGCGCCCGGTTCACCTTCGACAACGCTGACAAGAGAACCGCACATGCCACCCGACACCACACACGCCGCACGACCTGGCCGCCCGCTGCGGATCGCCACCGCGCTCGGTGTCATGGTCGCCGCCGGGAACGGCCTGGCGTACGTCGCGCTGTCGCTGCGCGTCTACCAGGAGACGCACTCGACCCTGGCGGTGACGATGGTCTTGCTGGCGGGTGGCCTGCCCGTGGTCCTGCTGGCTCCCGTCTCGGGCCTGCTCCTCGACCGCGTACCCATGGGACGCTTGCTTGCAGCCGCGGGACTGGTGGTGGCGGCAGCCCTCACGGGTTTGGCCTTTGCCCACTCCCTGACTGCGACCGTGCTCCTCGTCCTCGGCTTCGGCGTGGCGGACAGCGTCCTTCAGCCCGGGCTGACCGCAGCCGTTCCCCAGTTGGCGGGTGACGTCTCGTTGGTTCGTGCCACCAGCCGCCTCCAAGGCGCCACCATGGGCGGCACGGCCATAGGGCCTCTGCTCGCCGGTCTCGTCGGCAGCATCGGTGGTACGAGCACCGCCCTCCTGCTCGATGCCGCGGTGTCCATCCTCTTCAGCGTCGGCGTCTCGACCCTCGGCCTCCGGCGCACCAGGGCCCCGGTGCCCCACGGCGCCGACGACGGCGTAGCAGCGGGACTCCGCTACCTGCGCCGGGATCGCCCCATGGGACTGCTCGTCCTCGTGGTCTCGGCCATCATCGCGTGCATGGGCGTCACCATGGTGGCCGAACTGTTTCTGGCGGAGAAGGTGCTGCACGGGGGGACCACCGGTTACGCACTCCTCATTACCGCCTGGACCGGCGGGATGACGCTCGGCACCGTCGTGGCCGGGCGTCTTCCGCCGCGCGTCCTGGCGCCGGGGATCGTCATCGGCCTGGTGGTGCTCGGACTGGGTGTCGCCGGTGGCGCATGGTCGCCCACCATGTGGATGGCCATCGCCGCCTACGGCATCGGCGGCATCGGCGACGGGATACAGGTGGTGGGTGCGCGCACGCTCTTGCTCCAGCGTGCCCCGGAGCACATCGCAGGTCGCTCCAGCGCGGTGTTCCTGGGCCTGACCTTTGGCGCCGTCTCCATCGGCATGGCAGTCTCGGCGCCCCTGATGGCTCTCTTCGGTATCCGGGGGGCGTTGTTCGCTGCCGGAGCGGCCAGCATTGTGGCGGCGTGTGTCGCGTGGGGCCTCAGGCTGCACCGACTCCGGGGAGAGCCCGTGCGCGACCTGGGGGTAGCCGTCGCGAATCCGATCGCTCCCGAAGGTCACGTCGCGCGTTGACGCGGGTGGGGACCAGCCACGGCCGGTACCCGCGGGCATCGCCAGTAGGTTGAGCCGCCATGTCGGCACCACCGATGACCATGTCCGCCGACGAAGCGCGACGGGTGACGCTCTTTGCCCAGGGGCTTCTGGGGCCACGGCCGAGGGGAGGCCCTGCCACGACCTTGCGCCGGCTCGGCGGCGTGCAGCTGGACACCATCTCGGTGCTGGCCCGCTCGCACGAGTTGGTTGCGTACGCCCGTCATGGCGCCATCCCTCGCACGTCGATCGAAGCTGCGTACTGGGGTCCGAGGTCCGCCACCTTCGAATATTGGTCACATGCGGCGTGCGTGCTTCCCCTCGAGGAATGGCCCTTGTACGAATTCAGGCGCCGCGCCTTCCGGGTTCGGGGGCGTCGCTGGCACTACCTCGAAGATGCCGCAGCCAGCTGCGCCGACGTGATGGCTCGATTGCGCAACGAAGGACCCCTCACGGCGCGAGAGCTCGGAGGTGCCAAGAAGGGCGGGACGTGGTGGGACTGGTCGGAGATCAAGATCGCCGCCGAGTGGTTGCTCGACACGGGCGAGCTCGTATGTCGGGAACGGCGTGGGTTTCAGCGCGTGTACGACCTGGCCGAGCGAGCCATCCCACCCGACGTGGCGCAGGTGGATTGGAGCGATGAGGAATGCGCCACGCTGCTCGTGCAATCCGCCGGCCGATCACTCGGCGTGGCCACTGCACGTGACCTGGCTGTCTACAAGGGGTTGCCGGCCACGTTGGTGCAACGAGTCCTGCGCGACACGGACCTCGAGCCGGTGCTGGTGCAGGGATGGGAGCGCCCGGCATTCGTCGCGCCGGGTGCCACTGACGTCCTCACGCGGCGCGTCACGAGTCGCAACCTGCTGATCTCTCCCTTCGACTCGTTGACGTGGGATCGGGAGCGCACCAAGCGCGTCTTCGGGTTTGAGCACCGGCTCGAGGCCTATGTCCCACGGCACATGCGACAACACGGGTATTTCGCCATGCCGGTGTTGGGCGGCAATGTACTGGTGGGACTGGTCGATCCCGGTCGCCGTGGTCACACCTTGGTGGCCAAGCAGATCACGCTACGGAGGAAGGGCGCCGCCCGCAGCGTGGCTGCGGCGCTCGTTGAAGCCGCGTCATGGGTTGATTGCCACGACGTCGCGATCGAACGCGTGGACCCGGTCGAGCGGACGTCGGAAGTGCAGGCCTTCGTCGCCGACTACGGCTGAGGACCTCGCGGTCCTTCGCTCGCTCCCGCCCGCGCGCCGATCTGTTCAAAGACACGGAGTGATCCTCCGTAGGGGCCTGTCTGTTGCGGATGGTGGAGCACCAGTTGGTCGAACCCCAACTCCTCGTAGGGAGCGGCGAGCTCGTCGAACTGGGCGATGGAGGTGAGGACCGTCTCCACCGGTGTCCACAGCAGCACCTTGCGCAGCGTCGCGGGGTCGCGCCCGTGCGCCGCGCATGCGTCTCCGAGCAGCGCGCTCTGCTGGCGCACGGCGGCCAGGACACTCTCCCCGGTACGCGCCCCGGGCCCGCTCGGCCCGATCGTCACCCACTGCTGGCCGTAGCGCACCGCGAGGTCGAGTCCCCGTGGGCCACCTGCGGCCACCGTGAGTGGAAAGGGTGACTGGAGGGCCCCCGGCGTGCTCGGTGTCTCGACCGATGCGTAGTGACGACCGGTGATGGTGGTGCGAGTGGTGGCGCCGCCGTCGAGTACCCGTCGCAACATCGCGAGGAACTCCGCGAACCGGTCCATGCGTTCCGCCGCGCTCCACGGGGACTGGCCGAGGGCGGTGGCATCGGGGCCCGCGCTCCCCGGTCCGACGCCCAGGTCGAGGCGACCCTCGCTCAGGTCGTCGAGCGTGATCGCGTCCCTGGCCAGGGTCACCGGGTGACGGAAATTGGGGGTAGCCACCAATGTCCCGATCCTGACGTTTCGCGTCACTCCGGCGGCGGCCGCGAGCACCGGGATGGCGGCGTGCCAGGGGCCGTCCGGCATGCCGGCCCACCTGATGTGGTCATAGGTCCAGGCCGTGCTGAAGCCGACCGTATCGGCCCACTCCCATTGGCGGCGAGCGTCTTTCCAGCGGTCGGACGGAAGGATGACCAGTCCCACGCGCACGCGGGTCACGCTAGTGCAACGCCCCGCGGGCTAAGGGGCCCGCCAGTCGAGTTGCCCACCGTGTTCTTGGGCGAATGCGAGCAGCTGTGCACGCCGCTGCCCATGGTCGAAGATCATCGCGCCGAGGACGTCGGGCACTTCATCCTCATCGTGCGCCTAATGCACCGCCGCGAGCAGTGCAGGAGGCAGATGGGCCGAAGGAGGTGCGGCGCGTACGAGGTCGAGGAGTTCGTGATTTCCGGCAACCGCCAGCGAGATGCGCGCGTAGAGCGGTGAGGTCGTCCGGCAATGGGCGTAGAAGAACCACTCCCACATGTGGGCGAATTCTTCCGTGGGGCCGCTCATGGGTTCTCCTCGGGCGGCCTCGGTGGCCACCTAGAAGAAATGTATCCGGGATAGCGGCCAGAAGCGGAGGTCGACCTTGCCGACGATGGACGATTCGAGGATGGGGCCCCAATACCTGCTGTCGCAGGAGACCGTTCGATTGTCACCCATGACGTAGACGTGCCCGGCCGGGACCTTGAAAGGATGCCTCAGTGCATAGGGCTCCTGCGACGGGCCAGGGGTGGTCGGCGGTTCCGTACCGGGGGTGAACCAGGGCTCGGGCAAGCGCTTTCCGTCGATGTACACCGCTCCATCCGAGAGCGAGACCGTTTCGCCCGGCAGGCCGATCACCCGCTTCACGAGATCGGCCACCGGTGGTCCACCACAATTCTCGGCGGGCGGCGTGGAGAACACGACGATGTCACCCCGATGGGTGCCGTGGAGGTGATAGCTCAGCTTGTCGACCAAAATCCGGTCGTTGATCATCAGCGTCGGTTCCATCGATCCCGACGGGATCAGATAGGTCCCGACGACGAAGGTACGCAGGACGATGGCGATGATGACGGCCAGCGCGACGACGACGGAGGCCTCGAGCAGGACGCGTCTGCGGGAAGGCTTGGGCGCGCCGGCCTGATCGCCCTGGGTCTCTTGGCGTGTCGGTTCTCGTGCTCCGGTCTGGGTGATCACGGTGCCACGCAGTATGGCCGCGCGTCCGTCCTCACCTGTGGCGGGGCGCGCCGACAGGCGGCCGTCCATGGTCCGATAGCCCGGCTGCGAAGGTGGCACAGTCGTGCGGCGAAAGCAGACGGTAGGCGTCGCCGGGTGAGGGTCGCCACCAGACCGGGTCGGTGCAGATCCAGGCCTCTTCTCGGAGTTCGACCTTGGTCACCTTTCCGGTGGCGGTCTGAGGGAGGGCGTCAGAGATCCGGACGAAGCGCGGACCCCATTTCGTGCCCATGTCGGGTTGTGCCGCCAACCATCCGGCGAAGGCGCCAGGCGCGAACACGGCGCCGGGCACGAGTTCCAGCGCGGCCATGACCTGGTCCCCCGCCCCCGATCCGGTGTCGGGCACGGGGTAGACGGCGGCGACGGACACGTCCGGATGCCGGGCGACAATGGCCTCGATCGGTCCCGCCGCGAAGTTCTCGGAGTCAACGCGGAGCCAATCACCAGCTCGGCCGGCGAAGAAGAAGAACCCCTCCGGATCGACGTAGCCCAGATCGCCCGTCCAATACCACCCGTTACGGAGTCGCTCCTCCTCGGCGGCCGCTTGCCGGTAGTACCCTTCGAACTTCCCCCGCCCGCTCTTGTTGACGATCTCCCCGATGGCCTCACCGGCGTTGAGAAGGCGGCCGTGCTCGTCCAGTCGGGCCGGCGGGCACTCTTGACCCGACAGGGGATTGATCACGGCCATAGTGACGCCGGGCGCGGGCTTGCCCAATGCATTCTTGGGCATGCCAACAGTGGGATTGAGGGTCGCACCTCCTTCGCTCTGGCCGTAGCCCTCAATGAGGACGCAGCCAAAGCGGGCCTCAAATCGCTCGCGGTCGCGCACCGAGGCTTCCGTGCCGAACGCGCTCTTCAGCGTGTTGTCGGCGTCGTCCGGCCGTTCGGGGGTGGCCAGTATGTAGGCAATGGCCTTGCCGACATAGCTGAACTTCGTGGCACCGAACCGGCGGACGTCGTCGAGAAATGCGGAGGCACTGAAGCGGGGGCGCACGGCGATGGCCGCCCCCACCATGACGGCAGGGCCCCACAAGGCCATGAGTGCGTTGCCGTGGAAGAGCGGCATCGGGCAGTAGCAGATGTCATCGGCGGTGTAGCCATATCCGGGAGCCGCCACCTGGGCGATCCCGGCCAGTCGACCTTGGGTACACCGCACCGCTTTGGGCGCTCCGGTCGTGCCCGACGTGAAGATCAGCTGGAACAACGAATCCTCTCCGATGCGATCGGCATCGGCGATGCGACGATGTGCGGCGGCACCGCCGACGTCGTCGGCAATCGAGAGCGCGCTGAGGAGCGATCGATAGCGCGCGGTGTCGGTCACGAGCAGGTCGTCGGGCTCGACGCCTGTCGCCAGATCCCGCACCATGTCCGCACCTTCCGCGTCGGTCACGATGAGCGCGCAATCGGTGGACCGGATGTCGGCGGCCAGGGCATCGCCCCGCCGGGTGGGATTGATGCCGACAATGGCCGCGCCGGCCAACGCCGCACCGTTCAGCCAGAAGAGGTATTCCGGCCCGTTGGGGAGGAGAACGCCGATATGCAACGGGCCGTGGCGATGCGACGAGCCGTGATGCAGGGCGGCAGCCAATGCCCCCCGAGCGGCTCCTTCCGCGACGGCTTGGCGCCATGTCCACGTGCCCGAACTGTCGAGCACCCCGGGCCGGTCGTCTTCCGCGCGCGCCGCCAGCATGGCGGCAACCGTGGTCATGTGCCGTGGTCCAGCGACCAGCCCGGGGCGCGTCGCACGAGAGAACGTTCGAGCTGGCTCACTGTCGCTGCACCGCAGAGGGCCATGGTCCGGCGGAGTTCGGATTCGTACCATTGGAGCAGCGACGCCACGCCATCCGCGCCCCCGGCCGCCAACGCCCACAGCGAGGGACGTCCGACCAACACCGCCCGCGCTCCCAGTGCGAGTGCCTTGACGACGTCGGGCGCCCTGCGCAACCCACCATCGACATAGACCTCGGCCCGACCTCCAACGGCATCGACCACTTCCCGCAAGATGTCAGCAGTCGGTGGCGCGTCGGACAGTTGGCGCGCGCCGTGATTGGACACCACCAGGGCGGCCGCGCCCGCGTCGACACACCGCACGGCGTCGTCGGCACGTTGCACCCCCTTGACCACCACCGGGAGGGAGGTGAGACCGGCCAGCCACCCGATGTCATCGGGTGTCAGCGCGGGCTCGAACTCTCGGGTTACCACCGCCATGAACCCGCCCTCGTGGGCACTCTCGGTGCTGTCGCCGGCCAGGTTCGGCAGGGCCAGGTCGTGCGGGAGGTGGACCCCGCCCCGTAGCTCGCGCAGCCGGAGCCCCGCGACGGGTGCGTCGACAGTAAGGACGAGCGCGCCATAGCCGTGGGTCGCGGCCCGCTGGGCCAAGTCGACCGTACGGGCCCGGTCGCGCAAGATGTAGACCTGCATCCAGCGGGGACCCCCGGGAGCACCTGCGGCCACCTCCTCGAGCGAGCAGGTGGCGAGGGAGGAGAGCACCATCAATGCTCCCCGTGTAGCCGCGCCCCGTGCCGTCGCGACCTCTCCGTCGACGTGCGCCAGGCCCTGGATTGCCGTGGGCGCGATCGCCACCGGTGAGCTCACCGCCGTTCCCAGCAGCGTGGTGCCCAGGTCGACGGCGGATATGCCGGCCAGCACCTTGGGGTGGAGCTGCCAGTGCGCCCACGCCGTCACGTTCTCCTCCAGCAACCGCTCGTCCTCCGCGCCGCCGGCGTAGTAGGCGTAGGCCATCTCCCCGATGACATGCCTGGCCTCTCGCTCCAGGTCTTCGAGCGAGAGATCGATGGCCAACGGTGTCCCGCCCGCGACGTGAGGTTCGCCGGTGACCGGGTTGTGCCCGGTGTCGTCGGTGCTGGCAGGATGAGCGGGCACGAGCCGCATGGTAGGCGGCGGCGGTGCCCCATCTCATTTCGGCCAGGTCGGAGGTTCCATGCGGTTCTCGTACGCGGAGTCCATGACCGATCCGTCGTACTACCTGCCCTTGGCCCGGGCCGCAGAGGATGCGGGCTACGACTCGATGATCGTCCCCGACAGCATCTGCTATCCCGAAGTGTCCGACACCCGGTACCCGTTCAATCCCGATGGCACCCGGGAGTTCCTCGACGGCAAGCCGTTTCTCGAGCCGTTCTCCCTCATTCCGGCCATGGGGGCGGTGACCGAGAGGCTCCGCTTCGTCACCTTCGTCCTGAAGCTCCCCGTCCGGCACCCGGTCCTGGTCGCCAAGCAGGTCAGCTCGACCGCGGTGCTCACGAACAACCGCCTGGTGCTCGGCGTGGGCACGAGTCCCTGGCCCGAGGACTACGCGGTGTGTGGGGTCCCGTGGGAAGGTCGTGGGAAGCGGATGGACGAGCAGATGGACGTCCTACGGGGGCTGATGGGCGGAGGCTATTTCGACTATCACGGCGACGTGTTCGACATTCCTTCGATCAAGATCAGCCCGGTCCCGACCCAGCCGGTCCCGATCCTCATCGGCGGGCACCATGAAGCGGCCCTGCGCCGTGCCGCGGCCGCCGGGGACGGCTGGCTGCACGGGGGTGGCGACCCCGCTGACCTCCCTGCCCTTCTGGCTCGTCTGGCCGAGCTCCGCCGGGAACATGGCACCGAGAACAAGCCGTTCGAGGTATTCGCCATCTCGCTCGACGCCTACAGCCCGGCCGGGGTACGGCGACTGGAGGAGTGGGGGGTGACCGATGTCATCGTCGGCTTTCGATGGCCCTACGATTCCGGGCCGGACACCGAACCGTTGCAGGCCAAGATCGACAGCCTGCGCCGCTTCAGTGACGATGTCATCGACAAGGCATCATGATGGGCGAGCGGAGGAACGGGGATTCATGACCGAAGAAGCGTTGACGGCACGAGAGTTGGGCAGACGATCTCGCGCTGCGGTGTACGCCAGGGACCGCGATGGTTGGCTCTTCACCGACGACGCCGTGGTCCAGGATCCGATCGGCCCGTCGCCGTTCGACCCCGACGGAAACGGCCACCAGGGCCGTTTGGCGGCCCTGCGCGCGTTCTGGGAATACGACGCGCTCGAGCTCGTCGAGATCTCCAACTGATGCCGATGTCCGAACGCGTCATGGTGCGACAGGGGCTCTTCACGGACGGGGAGGCCCCGGCCCTCCTCGGGAGCCGGTGCACGGTCTGCGGTGCGCACCACTTCCCCCGCCACGACACCTGCCCCTACTGCTCGACCGAGGACCCGGTGCCGACCGAGCTCTCGGCCTCGGGAACCCTGTGGGCGTGGACCGCGGTCACGTCCGCGCCGCCCGGCTATCAGGGGGAGATCCCCTATGGTCTGGGCGTGGTCGAGCTCCCGGAAGGTATTCGGGTCATCGCGCGCCTGACGGAGGGCAACCCGGCGGCACTGGTCTCCGGGCAGGCCATGCAATTGCGCATCGTCCCGTTGCATACCGACGCCGATGGCCGCGACGTGGTGACGTTCGCCTTCGCTCCGGCGGACGCATCGTGACCGGCGTCGTCATTGCCGGAGTGGGGATCCATCCCTTTGGTCGTTTCGAGGGTGTCTCCACCACAGACATGGGCGTCAAGGCCGTGCGGGCTGCATTGCGCGAGGCCGGTGTGGGCAAGGGTGGGTTCCAGGCCGCATTCTGCGGGACCGCCTATGGGGGAGTGGCCACGGGCCACAAGGTGCTGAGCCGTCTCGGGATGACGGGTATGCCCATCGTCGACGTCGAGGCCGGATGTGCCAGTGGCGGAGCCGCGCTCATGCTGGCCGCGGGAGCGATCAAGGCCGGCCAGTACGACACCGTGCTTGTGTTCGGGACCGAGAAGATGCCCAAGGGCATCATCCGCTCGTCGTTCTTCGAACCGTGGCAAGAAGAGGCGGGGCTGGCGGCCACTCCGTCGTTCTTCGCCTTGCGGGCCCAGCGCGTGGCCATGACCTCGGGGGTGACCAAGGACCACCTGGCCCAGGTGGTGGTCAAGAACCGTCGCCACGGGGCTGCGAATCCGGATGCGATGTACCAGAAGGAGATCTCCGCCGAGGAAGTCCTGGCCTCGCGCGTCATCTGTGAGCCGCTCCATCTGTTCATGTTGTGCTCGCCCAATGAGGGCGCGGCTGCGGTCGTGCTGACGCGTGCAGATCGGGTGGCTGCGCCGGCCGTGCCACCGATCGCGCTCGCCGGGGCCGTGCTGCGCTCCCATTTGCCCGGGTCCGTGTTGAGCGAGTCCACGCCGTTGTCGGGTCTCACCGATGACTCGGTTCCCGCTCCGACCACTCTGGCCGCCCGCGCTGCGTTCGAGGAGGCCGGTCTCGGGCCGGACGATCTCGATGTCGTCGAGTGCCAGGACACCGATGCCGCACGCGAGCTCATCTCCTACGAGGAGATCGGGCTGTGCGATCCGGGCGGCTCAGCCGAGCTGCTCGTCTCGGGCGCCACGGCGCTGGGGGGGCGGCTGCCGGTCAATCCGAGTGGAGGGCTTCTCTCCAAGGGCGAGCCCCTCGGTGCCTCCGCACTGGGCCAGGTGGTCGAGTTGGTGCGCCAGCTTCGCGGCGAGTGCGGTCCACGTCAGGTGGAGGGCGCGCGCGTGGCGCTGTCGCACACCGTTGGCCGTGGCGCCAACGCAGGAGTCGTCATCCTGACCCGCTGACGTTCGTCAGGGCTTGACCAGGACGACCTTGCCCAACTTCCCGCCGGCAGTGAACCGCTCGTAGGCCGCGCCCGCGTCGGGCAGTTGAAACGTGGCGCAGATCGGCACGCGGATGCGGCCCGAGGAGAGCAACGGGAGCACGTGGGTGGCCACGGCGGTGGTCACGTTGGCCTTTTCGCGCCGGCTGCGCCCGCGCAACGTAGCCCCGCCGATGCGCGCCCGCGCGCCCATGAGCGCGAGCAGGTTGATCTCCACCTTGGCGCCCGAGCCCACCCCGATCACGACGACGCGGGCTCCGGTGGCCAGGTGGGGCAGGACGCTGGGCAGACTGGCCGCACCCACCAACTCGAGCACGACGTCATAGGGTCCATGGGCGGCTACATCGTCAGGGTCGACGACGGCGGATGCACCGAGGAGGGCGACCTCTTCCCGGCGAGCCGGATCGCGCACGGTGGCCACCACTGAAGCGCCCACGGCTGCCGCCAGCTGGACTCCTGCCGTTCCGACACCGCCGGCCCCGCCCGAGACCAGGACGCGCTCTGCCATCGAGAGCTCCGCGTGGGTGAAGAGGGCGTCAAAGGCGGTGGAGAAGACCTCGGGGAACCCCCCGGCCTCGGCCCAGGGGATCGAGTCGGGGACGGCCAATGCGTGGGCCTCCTCGATCACGGCCATGGTCGCCTGGGCGCCGCCACCCACGAGACCCATGACGCGGTCTCCGGGTGCGAACCGGCTCACCCGTGACCCCACGGCGACCACCTCGCCGGCCAACTCCATCCCGGGGATATCGGCCGGGGCCCCCGGTGGGGCCGGGTAGCGCCCCAGGCGCTGCATCATGTCGGCGCCGTTGAGCCCGGCGGCGTGGACGGCCACCAGGAGCTCGGTGTCCCCGGGCACTGGGGTGTCCCGCTCCTCCCAGTGCAGCCGGGTGTCGCGAATGACCACAGCGTGCACGCTGCCCACCATAGACACCCCGGAACCAACGTGATCCCTGGGCGTGTATGTGCCGTCCCCGGTATCCTCGGCGGTATGGCCCTTCTTGACATCCCCGTCCATACGCTCCAAGGCGACGACTCGTCGTTGGGCGCCTACGCAGGCAAGACGCTCCTCGTGGTCAACGTGGCCTCGAAGTGTGGGCTCACACCGCAGTACGAGGGACTCGAGCGGCTCCAGCAGACCTACGGCGACCGCGGCTTCACCGTGCTCGGCTTTCCCAGCAACCAGTTCATGGGGCAGGAACCGGGCACGCCCGAAGAGATACAGCAGTTCTGCTCCACCACCTACGGAGTGAGCTTCCCGCTCTTCGAGAAGATCGACGTGAACGGCGAGGATCGCCACCCCATCTACGAGGAGCTGACGGCCGCACCCGACGCCGACGGGAATGCCGGCGATATCACCTGGAACTTCGAGAAGTTCCTCGTCTCGGCCACGGGCGAGGTCATCGGGCGCTTCCGGCCCCAGGTCGAACCCGAGGATCCCGCGGTGATCGACGCCATCGAGGCTTCGCTGACGGCTTGACGGGATCCGCGCCCCGAACGGCAGGGTTTGCGGCGTCCATCTTCGACATGGACGGGCTGCTCCTCGACTCGGAGATCCTGTGGCACGAGGCCGAGATAGAGATTCTGGGCGACCTCGGGGTGCCGCTGTCCGGTGACGGATGCCGTCGCACCAAGGGCATGTTCGTCGGTGAGGTGACCGAGTACTGGCACGCCCGCTATCCGTGGGCGGGCCCCACCCCGGCCGAGGTGGCGGTGACGATCGTGGATCGGGTCATCGCGCTGCTCTTGTCGAAGGGGGAGCTCAAGCCGGGAGCCGAGCATGCGATCGCGCTGTGCACCGAGCGCGACCTCCCCATGGCCATCGCCTCGTCGTCGCAATACCGCCTCATCGACACGGCCTTGGCGCACTTCGGCTTGCGCCGGCACTTCCTGCTCGTCCACTCGGCCGAGGACGAACAATGGGGGAAGCCGCATCCAGCCGTCTTCCTCACCGCGGCGGCCAAGTTGGGCGCGCCCCCCCGCCGCTGTCTCGTCTGGGAGGACGCCCCCGCCGGGGTGGTGGCCGCCAAGGCAGCCTCCATGGCCTGTATCGCCGTGCCCGAGCATGGAGAGGAACACCATCCGGCCTTCGCTCTGGCCGATCTGGTGCTCGGTTCGCTGCTCGACATGGACGAGGAGCGCTTCGACGCACTCGCGGCCCGTTATGCGCGGTAGATTTCCCTTCGGGGCGCAAATTCCGTGGACGGGGAAGCGGCGGCCGACAAGGGCGGGGGCCCAGTTCCCCCGCCATTAGTCTTTCCCCCACGCCACGGGTGCCTCGGCCCGGCGACAACCATTGAGCGTGCGTGTTCACACCTGTCCCCCCCGATACTGACTTCGTCGCCCTCGAGCAGGCCGAGCTGGCCCGCTGGGCGAAGCATCGCGTCTTCGAACGCTCCGTCGAGCAGCGAGAGGGTGCGCCCCCATGGATCTTCTACGAGGGCCCTCCCACCGCCAACGGGATGCCGGGTCTGCATCACGTATGGGCCCGGGTCTACAAGGACCTCTTTTGCCGGTTTCATGCCATGCGAGGCTCCTACGTCGCCCGGCGTGGCGGTTGGGACACCCATGGCCTCCCCGTCGAGGTCGAGGTGGAGAAGAAGCTGGGCATCACCGGGAAGAAGCAGATCGAAGATCAGGTCGGTATCGCGGAGTTCGTCCGTCTCTGCCGTG
>ODAK010001846.1_pt1 | contig 22643 bp, 18 predicted proteins | sample 1539591 | NCBI WGS metagenome assembly ODAK01 (sample SAMEA3539303, study PRJEB22396) | soil metagenome | biome: tundra; feature: field; material: soil | place: USA | collected 2010-05 | depth 0.15 m | reverse complement strand
ACATCTGCTCTCAGCATCCTGGAGGCGGCCGGGTCTGCGTCAAGGCCTACGGCCTGATCCAGAAGACCTACAACCCGAACCGCGTGAAGCAGCCGATGAAGCGTACCAACCCGAAAAAGGGCCGCAGCGAGGACCCCGGGTTTGTGCCGATCAGCTGGGAGGAGGCGTTCGACATCGTCGGCGCCAAGCTGCGCGGGCTGCGCGCCAAGGGCCTCACCGACGAATCGGGCTTCCCCCGGCTTGCGATCACCACCGGCGGCGGCGGCACCCCGGTCCAATACATGGGCACGCTGCCCGCCTTCATGTCGGCCTGGGGAAAGGTGGACCAGGGAATCGGCGCAGGGCAGGGCGTCAAGTGCTATCACTCAGAGCACCTATACGGCGAATTCTGGCACCGCTCCTTCATCGTTTCGCCCGACACGCCGTACGTGAACTACATCATCAACTGCGGCAACAACGTCGAGGCCGCGGGCGGCGTGGCCGGCACTTGGCGCGAAGCCGATGCGCGCGCGCGCGGCTGCAAGCGCGTGCAGGTCGAGCCGCACCTTTCCATTACCGGTGCGGTCTCCGCCGAATGGGTGCCGATCCGGCCCAAGACGGATGCCGCCTTCCTGTTCGGCCTGATCCACCGCATCCTGCACGAGCGCAAGTGGGAGGAAGTCTGCGATCTTCCCTATCTCAAGGAGCGCACCAACTCGCCTTACCTGATCGGGCCGAACGGCTGGTTCCTGCGCGACGCGGAGACGGAAAAGCCGTTGATCTACGACCTCGCCGAGGGCAGGGCCAGGCCCTACGACGCCGAAATCGCGCAGCCCGCGCTGACCGGGTCTTTCCGGATCGCGGGAATCGAGCTTGGCCCGGACGGCGAGCGCTGGGACCACGATGCCGCGGAAGCCAGGCCAAGTTTCCAGTGCATGCTCGACCACATGAAGCCGTTCAATCCAGACTGGGCAGCGGATGAGTGCGGCGTGCCGGCGGCAACCATTCGGCGCATCGCAGACGAGTTCGTCGCCGCCGCGTGCATCGGCCAAACGATCGTAATCGAAGGCCAGACGCTGCCGTTCAGGCCGGTCGCGGTGATGCTCGGCAAGGGCGTGTGCAACGGCTGGGGCGCGTACCAGTGCGTCTGGTCACAGAAAATTCTCGCCATCCTCATGGGCGCGCTCGAAGTGCCCGGGGGCACGCTCGGCACTACTGTCAAGCTGGTGCGCCCCGCGGTTTCGCGGGTGGGCTCGGTGCTGCCCGGGGTTGACGGCTTCATGCAATACCAGTTCAACGAAACCTCCGCCACGGGCTGGATGAAAGACCCGCACATCCGCAATGCTTACAAGACGCTGGTGCCGCTGGTATCGGACTCTCCCTGGTCGCCGGCCCTCGGCCCGGCGCACCTGCCGTGGCTGTTCCTCAAGCACCAGCCCGAAAACTGGCCGCGCGCGACCATGCCTGACGTCTGGATCTGCTATCGCACGAACCCTGCGATCTCTTCCTGGAATGCACCGGAAATCGCGAACCGCCTGGCCGAATTTCCGTTCATCGTCGCCTTTGCCTATACTGACGACGAGACCAACCATTTCGCCGACGTGCTGCTGCCCGAGTCCACCGATTTCGAAAGCATGCAGCTGATTCGTATCGGCAGCACCAAGTTCAACGAGCAGTACTGGAAGCACCAGGGGTGGGCGATCCGCCAGCCCGCGATCGAGCCGGTCAACGACACCCGGGACATGACCGACATCGCCACCGAACTCGCGCGACAGTCCGGCATTCTCGACAAATATGTCGAGGCGATCAATCGCGGGGCCGCCGGCGCGGGGCTGCGCGACCGCGATGGCCGGTTCGACTACTCGCTCGATCCTGCCGTGGCGCCGAAACGCGACGATATCTGGAATCGCATCTGCAAGGCCGCAAGCGACGACCTGACTCGCGGCGAAGAGGTGCGTGATCTTGCCTGGTTCAGGGAGCACGGCTTCCTGCTGCGGCCGTTTCCGCAACTCGACTGGTACATTTACCCGGCGCTGAAGCGCCAGAATCTGCGCTTCGAGCTGCCCTACCAGGAGCGCCTGACGCGCCACGGCCGGCAGCTTGCGCACCGCCTCAAGGGAATCGGCGTCACCTGGTGGGACAAGCAGCTCACCGAGTACGAATTCCTGCCTGGTTACGAGCGCTACGCCGATATCTGGATCGATTACGTGAGCGATGCCGGGCGCGACCCGAAGGACTATCCACTGTGGGCGCTGACCGCGCGCTCGATGCAGTATTCCTGGGGCGCGAACGTCGGGCTGCCTATCATCAACGAAGTGGCGGACAACATTTCCGGGCACCGCGGCGTTATCATCAATCGCAGCGCCGCGAAAAAAATGGGCATCGCCGAAGGCGACGACGTGGTGATCGAATCGGTGTCCGGCATCACCGAGGGCAACGCGGTGCTGCGCGAGGGCATACGTCCCGACACGGTGCTGATGATAGGCCAGTTCGGCCACTGGAAGACGCCCTACGCGAAGGACCTGAATCGGCCGAGCCTGAATTCGCTCACCGATCTCTCCCTCAAGCTGACCGACAACACCGGCAGCGGCGCGGACCTGATGCGGGTCAAGCTCTACAAGGCGAGCGATCGCCACCTGCACGTGGAGGCGCGATGAGCACGGCGGCGCACACCCCGCGCTGGGGCATGGTGGTCGACATCAACCGCTGCGTCGGCTGCCAGACCTGCACCGTCGCCTGCAAGCATGCCAATGACACACTGCCGGGCGTGCAGTGGCGGCGTGTGCTCGACGTCGAAACCGGAGCCTTTCCTAACGTCCAGCGCCTGTTTTTGGTCACCGGCTGCCAGCACTGCGCCGAGCCGCCGTGCGTGCCGGTGTGCCCGACGGGCGCCACCACGCAGCGTGCCGACGGCCTCGTGGTGCAGAACTACGATATCTGCATCGGCTGCTCCTATTGCGCCGTGGCCTGTCCCTATCAGGCACGCACCATCGCTTACGACCAGCGTTGGTATTATGGGCACGAAACCACTCAGGAGCGCGCCGTCGAACATGCGGACCGGCTCGGCGTGGCGCAGAAGTGCAGCTTCTGCAAGGACAGAATCGACGACGGTCTCGCCCGCGGCCTCACGCCGGGTGTGGATCTGGAGGCGACACCGGCCTGCGCGTCGTCTTGCATTACGCGGGCCATCTATTTCGGCGATTTCAAGGATCCGGAGAGCAACGTTGCCAGGCTGGTTCGCGAGCAGCCTACTTTCCAGCTGAATTCAGAACTGGGGACCGATCCGCAGATCAAGTACCTTTACACCACGCCGGCTGTTCCGGGCCGCGCCGCAGGCGCGGCCGAAGCCGACGAGGAACGGCTTTCCGATCCGGCGAATGCGCTGGTCGGCCAGCTGCAAAGGTTCTGGGATTGGCGTGCCGCGATGAATTGGATTTTCGGAGGCATCGGTTCCGGCATGGCGGTGGCTGCGTGGCTCGCTTCGCGTGCCGGAATCTTTGCCGGCGAGAACCTGCCAGCGGCGCACGCAGCAGCAGCAGGCCTGATGGCGATCGGGCTGTTCTTCGTCTTCCTGAAGATCGGGCGCAAGACCCGGTTCTGGCGCGCAGCGTCCCGCCCGCAGACGAGCTGGATGTCGCGCGAGATTTATGTGGTCGGTGCGTTCTATGCGGTGGTGCTCGCCAATCTCGTTTCGCCGGGCGCATGGCTGTCGCTCGCGGGCGGCGTACTCTCGTTTGCGTTCCTGGTCTGCCAGGCGAAGATACTGCATCGGGCGCGCGGCATTCCGGCGTGGCGGGCGCCATTAATTCCGTGGATGATCGTGGCAAGCGGCCTGCTCGAGGGCGTCTGCATGTTCGTCGTCTTGCTGGTCTGGCGGCACGAATCCGGCCGGGCCGGGCCGCTGCTTTCGCCCGCAGTGCTGGCTCTGTTAGCGCTAAATGCGGCGTTGTGGATCGCTTTCCGTACAAGCGCGGCCGTAAATGGCATCGTTCCGCTTGCGCGCCGGGTCATCGCAGGGATCAGTTCGCCGTTGCATATGCTCGGACATGTTTTGCCTGCGGTCCTGTTTGCGCTCGCGCTCGCTAGTCCCGGCATCGCCCCGGCTTGCCTGCTGGCTGGCGCCGCGGCGGCGATCGCCGGCGGCGCCTACTGGAAGTTCATGGTCATCGCGCGCGGCGGTTTCCAGCAGGGCTTTGCCATGCCGATGCTGCCGCAGAAAGGCTCGGGCAGCTATGCCGCACCGGTGCGGCTCTGACGAGCTGGCGATGATGCAGGTCGGCTATTGAACTTGTCTCATGCCGGCTGCAGCCAGCCGATGACCGTGGCGCGCAGGCTGGCGATGAAACGGTCCCAGGCGTCGGGGTTCTGCACCACCTCGGCGCGATAGAAGGAGGGGCACAGGATCGCGGCATGCGCGACTTCGCCGCACAGGCCGCAGCCGACGCAACTGTGGTTCACGTGCGCCACCGGGTCCACCTTGAGCGGGTCGGAGGACGCCTTGAGCGTGAGCGAGGGACAGCCGGAGAGCCGGATGCAGGAATGATCCCCGGAGCAGGTATCGTCATCGACGCCGAAGCGAGTGCGCACCACGCGCGCACCCAACCCGAGCAGGCGCGCGAGTATCGGGCGGATGCGCCGCTGGCGCTCGAGCTGGCACTCGCCCTCGGCGACGATGACTTTCAGTCCCGGCTCATCGGTGGTGAAGGCTTCGCGCAAGGTCTTGGCCATGTCGGCGACGTGGTAGGTTTAGACGTTGCGCAGCCAGGTCACACCGGCCCCGCGCGGCGTGTTCACTATGGTGCGCTCGGCGCGCACCGTGCTCTTGTCTTGCGCCAGTTCCGCCGATCACGACGTTGCCAATGTTGGTAGTCAGTGGAAATGGCAAATGCACAAGGAAAGCATCGACGTTGTACAGAATCGCGAGCTTCCGGCCTCAGGGCCAAATGGAACGATCCTAGTCTAAGTCACCCTGTTTCAACTTCCGTTGACACCCGCCACTGCCGGGGTATACAGTTTTACCTACAAACTACCTCAAGGCATTCGATTAAGCCTATCGGTCATTATCTGCAGGAAGACGTATGCCAAAGCAAATCATCACTTCGCCCGACGCGCCGACCACGGGGTTCACCGACAAGGGTATTCCCTCGCCACTGGCGCAGGCGATCCGCGCCGGCAATCTGCTGTTTGTCTCCGGCCAGGGCCCGCTCGACCCGAAAACGCGCGACGTGGTGTCAGCGGAGATCCGGGAGCAAACGCGCCAGACCCTGGCCAACTTGAGCAACATTCTCGCCGTGGCGGGCCTCTCCATGGCGAGCGTGGTAAACATGCGCGTCGTCCTGCGCAATACCGAGGACTTTGCCGCATTCAACGAAACCTTCCGCGAGTTTCTGGCCGGCGAGAAGGTGACGCGCACCTGCATCGGTGGCACGCCTCACCGCAAGGGCGTGAACGTCGAGATCGACTGCATTGCAAGCTTTGATTAGGAGCATTCTGGCGCCGCTCGACGAATGTCTCCACGTTGGCGCAGCGATACGCCTCTGCGCAGAGAAGACCGGTCAGCGGTTCGCGGTGGTGGGCAGCACCAGTTTTGCGCACAAGATCGAGCGCGGGATGGAGAAATGGCCGTCAAAGGAAATTATGGAGTTCGACCGCGAGTACATCGAACTGCTCACCGCCGGCGGGATCAAAGAGGCCAAGCAGCGGCTGCCAGAATCGGGGAAACAGGCCCCTATGGGGAGTATTCCGCGAGCGGCAATGCGTCGGTCTGCATCTGCCCGGTTCCCTGAACCGGTCTGTTGACAAGATTCCTGGCAATGGCGGCAATCGATCTCGCGGGCCCGGTCCCCAACAACGTCGGGCTGGCGGAAAAGCCCGGGCTGAGAAAGTCCCTCGAATGGTTTGACGCAGAATTTCGCAAATGGTGGTTCGACTGCGGGCCGGCCGGCATCCGGGACAACGAAGTCTACCTGCGCACCCCGGTGAGCGTCGACCCCGGCGGCTGGGCCCGGTACGGATTCGTGCCGCTCTCGCAGTACCGGTGGGGTGTGTTTCAGGCGCCGGCAAAGCCCGGCCGTGTTGCTCTGTTCGGCGCCATTGCCGGCCAGCCCGTGTGGCAGGCATTGCCGCCGGAGCATCGCGACTACATCCGCAAACTGCTTGTCACGCAGGGCGATACCGAGCCCGGTTCGGTCGAGCAAAGCCGGCACCTAGCGCTTACCGCCCCCTCGCTCTACGACCTGAGGAACTTGCTGCAGTTCTCGGTCGAAGAAGGCCGCCACCTGTGGGCCATGGTACATCTGCTCTTAGAGCATTTCGGCGCCGACGGACGCGACGACGCGGAGGGGCTGCTCGCGCGTCGTTCGGGCGCGGTAGACAATCCGCGTATCCTCGACGCATTCAACAACCCGCTGCAGGACTGGCTGTCGTACTTCATGTGGTGTTTTCTGGCCGACCGCGACGGCAAGTTCCAGCTGCTTTCGGTGTCGGAGTCCGCATTCGACCCGCTCGCGCGCAGCGCCCGGTTCATGCTCTACGAGGAAGCGCACCACATGTTCATCGGCCACGACGGACTGCGGCGCGTAATCCAGAGAACCATCGACCTCATGCGCGAGCACGACACCAGCGACGTCGAGCCGCATGGTGGCATCAACCTAGCCACCGTGCAACGATGTTTCAATTTCTGGGCGCCGCGCATCTACGACTTGTTCGGAAGCGATGAGTCGGCGCGCGCCTCCGACGCATTCTTCGCTGGCATCAAGGGTCGGGTGAACGAATCGAACTGCGACGAGCACGTTCAACTGGAGGGCATGGTGAACATCGAGCGGCGCGTCCCCGGCCGCAGCGGCGAATTCGAGGCGGTGGAGGTCCCGGTGAAGGACGCGCTGAACGGCGTCATGCGGCAGGCGTACCTGCACGAAGTCACCCAGCTCATGAGCCGCTGGAATAGACTGCTGGCAGAGGCAGGCATCGAGTTCGAATTGCGCCTGCCGAGCCAGCGTTTTAACCGCCGCTTCGGCGTCTACGCCGGCCAGCGTTTCTCGCCGGCCGGCGACCCCGTGGACGAGACAGCTTTCGAGGCACGCCGCGGCGAGTGGCTGCCCACGGAGGCCGATCGCGCACATCTGCGCGCAGTTCAGCAGCCAGTGCGCTCGCGCGGCCTACTTGCGGGATGGCTCGCGCCGCCCGCCCGCGGCATCAACAACATGCCCGCGCTGGATTTCGATTACGTCCGTCTTTAGAGAAACTTTGGTCAAGCCCATGACGCGATCGCAGCTTCTGCTGACTTCGGGAATCGGCAAGGGCGCTTGGCCCCCTGGTTCGACTCTCCTTAAATGGCCCATGAAAACCGGGCGTGCGGCGGGAAGCGGGGCCCGCACGCGCAGCCCCTCCGGTGCGGGTCGGAGCCGGAAGCGTTTCATTTCAATCAAGCAACGGCCGCATTTGCTGAGACACTGCGACGCATGCGCCTTTCGCGCAATGGCAAAGGACGTTATCATGGACAGTGAGCTTGGAGCGTCACTGTTCATTCTTAAAGGGAGCGAGACCGCATGAAATCACCATTCCTTCGAAGCATAAGCGGCGCCATGGCCACTTTTATGTTGGCCGCGGCCGGCGCCGTGCATGCGCAAACCCCGATAAAGATCGGCGTAATCGTGCCGCTGTCCGGGCCGCAGGCGGAATACGGCGCCCAGATCACCGGCGGCATAAAGGTCTACATGAAGGAGGCGGGCGATGTTGTCGCCGGTCGCAAGATCGAACTGGTAATACGCGATTCTGGCAGTCCGCCCTCGCCGGACGTCGCTAAACGGCTTGCCACCGAGCTGGTTACCCGTGAAAAGGTCGAGCTGTTGGCAGGCTTTGGCTTCACGCCGGACGCACTGTCGGCGGCGCCGATCGCCACCGAGGCCAAAGTGCCCATGGTGGTGATGAACGCAGCCACCTCGGTTATTACCACCCGCTCGCCGTACATCGTCCGCATCTCGATGACCTTACCGCAGGTGACAGCACCTGTGGCGCAGTGGGCACTCAAGAACGGCATCAAGAGGGTGTTCTCGCTGGTGTCCGACTACGGTCCGGGGATCGACGCCGAAGGCCAGTTCAAGAAGACATTCACGGCCGGCGGCGGCGAGATCATCGGCGATGCGCGCGTGCCTCTGAGCAATCCCGACTTTTCGCCTTTTACGCAACGCATCAAGGATACCAAGCCGGATGCGGTGTTCCTGTTTCTGCCCTCCGGCGAGCAGCCGACCGCGTTCTTCAAGAGCTTCGTCGAGCGCGGCCTCGCCCAGGCCGGGATCAAGCTGATTGGCACCGGCGATGCCACCGACGATACGGTGCTAAACACCATGGGTGACTCGGCGATCGGCCTCATTACCACGCACCAGTATTCGGCAGCGCACGATTCGGCCAAGAACAAGGCCTATGTTAAGAGCTACGCCGACGTGAACGGCAACGCAATGCGCCCGAACTTCATGTCGGTCGCCGGCTACGACGGCATGGCGGTGATCTACGAAATGATCAAGAAAGGCGGAGGCAAAATCGATGGGCTGAAATCGGTGGACGCGGTCAAGGGCCTCAAGCTCGATAGCCCCCGGGGCCCGATCATGATCGACCCCGACACCCGCGACATCGTGCAGACCGTTTATGTACGCCGGGTGCAGAAGGTCGGCAAGGAACTCTACAACATCGAGATCGACAAATTCGAGAACGTCAAAGATCCGGCCAAGTAAGCAGCATGCCGTGCGGCGCGCAGCCCTGTCGCCAGTGGTGCGACCATTTCATCCGGAAGTTGTGAGGACCGCGCGCCGGCGGGCGCGCGTGGGCTATTGTCTCTTTTTCTGACTTTATCAATATGATGAGCAGTTTTGCCGTGGTCCTGTTCGACGGACTCGCTTATGGCATTCTCCTGTTCCTTATCAGCCTCGGATTGTCGGTAACGCTCGGGCTGATGAATTTCATCAACCTCGCGCACGGCGCATTTGCCATGATCGGCGGCTACATCGCCGCTATCTGCATGAGCCGGATCGGGGTGCCGTTCCTCGCCACGCTGCCACTCGCATTTTTGGGTGCTGCGGCTGTCGGCCTCGTGCTCGAAGCCACGCTCTACCGCCGGCTCTACGGGGCGAGCCATCTCGACCAGGTCCTGTTCACCATCGGCCTCACGTTCATCATGGTCGCGGCCGCGTCTTACGTCTTCGGGCCGTCGCAGCAGCCGGTGCGGCTACCGGCCTTCCTTACCGGTCAGACCGCAATCCTCGGCATCGAGGTTAGCGGCTATCGGCTGTTCCTGATTGGGTGTGGTGTGTTGCTCACCGTCGGGCTCGGCGCGCTATTTACGCGCACGCGCTTTGGCGCCCGCATTCGCGCTGCGGTGGAAAACCAACGCGTTGCCGGCGCGCTCGGCATTCACGTCGACCGGGTGTTCTCCGCCGCTTTCGTGCTCGGCAGCGGCTTGGCTGGGTTGGGTGGCGCGCTCGGCATCGACGTGCTCGGGCTCGATCCGACGTTTCCGCTCAAGTATCTGGTCTATTTTCTGATCGTGGTCGCGGTCGGCGGTGCCGGCACCATCACCGGGCCGCTCTATGCGGCACTGCTGATAGGCGTGGCCGATGTCGGCGGCAAGTATTACTTTCCGCAGATCGGCGGCTTTATCGTCTACGCGGTGATGATTGCGATCCTAATATTGCGGCCGGCGGGGCTGGTCGGCGCGCGGGGTAGGGCTTGAAATGACGACGGCGGGCGTCCGCATTGCCGAGGCGGCATTCTGGCTGGGCGCGCTGGCGGCGTACTTCATGTTCCCGGATTATCTGTTGCTCGGCAGCCAAATCATGGTCACTGCGCTGTTCGCGCTGTCGATCGATCTGATCCTTGGCTACGCCGGCATCGTTTCGCTCGGCCACGCCGCCTTCTTCGGCGTCGGCGCCTACAGCGCCGGCCTGTTGGCGACGCACGGCTGGGGCGAGCCGTTCTCCGGCCTGCTGGTCGCGGGGGCCGCGGCCGGCATAGTCGGTTACCTCACGAGTTTCCTGGTGGTGCGCGGCCAAGACCTGACGCGGCTGATGATTACGCTCGGCGTTTGCATGCTGCTGCTCCAGACTGCGAACCGCTTCTCCGGCATCACTGGCGGCGCAGACGGCCTGCAGGGCATGCAGATGGGCAAGGTGCTGGGATTGTTTGCATTCGATCTTTACGGCCGCACCGCCTATCTTTACGCGCTGGCCGTGCTGTTCGCGCTGTTTTGTTTCGCACGGCGGCTAATCGGCTCATCCTTCGGCCTGGCGCTGCGCGGCATTCGCGAGAACCCACGCCGCATGCCGGCGATCGGGTCGCCGGTGGCGCGCCGCCTGATCACGGTCTACACCATCGCGGCGGTGATCGCCGGCGTCGCCGGCGCGTTGCTGGCGCAGACCACACAGTTCGTCGCGCTCGACGTGCTCGGCTTCAACCGCTCGGCGGAGATACTGATCATCCTGATCCTCGGCGGCACCGGCAGACTTTACGGCGGGTTGATCGGCGCGCTGGTGTTCATGGTGGCGCAGGATCATTTCTCCGGTGTCGATCCGAAATACTGGCAATTCTGGCTGGGCAGTTTCCTGGTCCTAGTTGTCCTGTTCGCGCGTGGGGGCGTTCTCGGCGGCATCGACCGCCTGCAGCGGATGTTTCGGAAAAAATGACGGCGGCGCTGCAAACCCGGGAACTTTGCAGGTCGTTCGGCGCGTTCCGCGCGCTCAGCAGTGTCAATCTCACGCTGCCGACCGGCGCCCGCCACGCGCTTATCGGACCCAACGGCGCGGGCAAGACAACCCTAATCAACCTGCTGACGGGCACTTTGCAGCCGTCCTTTGGCGAAGTGTTTCTGGGCGGGGACAACGTCACCAGATTGCGCGCGGACATGCGGGTGAAAAGAGGGCTGGCGCGCACTTTCCAGATCAATACCTTGTTTCCCGATCTCACCGCGCTGGAAACGGTGCTGCTCGCCGTCGCCGAGCGCAGCGGCGCCGCCGGCAACTGGTGGAGCAGCCAGTCGCGGCAGACCGCCACGACCGAAGAGGCGATGGGGGTGCTCGCAAGCCTCGGGCTCAATGGTGTCGCCGGCGTCAAGACGCGCGAGTTGCCCTACGGCCGGCAACGGCTGCTCGAAATTGCACTCGCCTTGGCCTGCAAGCCCCGTATCCTGCTGCTAGATGAGCCGGCCGCGGGCGTGCCCTCCGGCGAGAGCGTCGAACTGTTCGACGCCATCGCGCGCTTGCCGCGCAATGTGACGGTGCTGTTTATCGAGCACGATATGAACCTCGTGTTCCGTTTCGCCGAGCGAATTACCGTGCTGGTGGCCGGCGAAATCCTGGTCGAGGGCACTCCCGCCGAAATCGCCGCCGATCCGAAAGTGCGCGAAGTCTATCTGGGCGACGCCTGCCATGTCTGAACCGCTGCTGGTGCTCAATCATGTCAGCGCCGGCTACGACGAAGGCATGGTGCTGGAAAGCATTTCGCTGCAGCTCGCCGAGGGCGGGAGGCTTGCGGTGCTTGGACGCAACGGCATGGGCAAGACCACGCTGCTGACCACGCTGATGGGCCTGACGCGGCTGATTGGCGGCAGTCTACGCTGGCGGGGCATGGATCTGGGTTCGCTGCCGCCGCATCGCCGCGCTCTGGCCGGTTTGGGCTGGGTACCACAGGAGCGTGTTATTTTTTCGACGCTAACGGTCGAGGAGAACCTGACCGTTGCCGCGCGCCCCGGGCACTGGGATCTGGCGCGGGTCTACCGCTTTTTTCCCAGGATCAAGGAACGTTGCCGCAACATGGGTGGCCAGCTATCAGGCGGCGAGCAGCAGATGCTTGCCATCGCCCGCGCACTGATGCTGAACCCGAAGTTGCTGCTGCTAGACGAACCGATGGAAGGTCTGTCTCCAATAATTGTGCAGGAACTGGCCGCTGCCATTCCGCGGTTGGCGACTGAAAGCGGGCTGTCGGTGATCTTGGTCGAACAGCACGCGGAGCAGGCGCTTCGGCTCACCGATAACGCGATTGTCTTAGAACGCGGCCGAATCGTGTATCAAGCGCCAAGCCACCAACTGTTGCAGGACAAGGAAACCTTGAACGCCACCATCGGCGTGGCTGTGCGTGCGTAGACGCGCAGATTACCGTTGGTACCGAAACCGCCAGAAGGTGCGGTGATCTGCGTCGGACGTTTTCGCGTCAGACGGTTGACGTCCTTGACCCACCGCCATATAGTTTGAATCGCAAACTACAGTCCTTTTGCCGCTTGGCGGCAGACAATCGAAGAGACCGAAAATGCTCGACCGCAGCTTTATCCGGCAGATTGAGAACCTGCAGCACGAGGGGATTCCTTTTTGTGTTGCTACCATCGTCGACGCGCGCGGCAGTATTCCGCAGGTCACCGGTGCGCGGGCGATATTCACCGGCAAGGGCTTAGTGCATGGGACCGTAGGCGGCGGTACCCTGGAGGTGACGTGCCAGAAAAATGCGATTGAGCTTCTCGATGGCGATAAAGCCGTAAGCACCGACTTCCAACGCTACAACCTGCAGAAGGACCTCGGCATGACCTGCGGCGGGGAGCTGGCGCTATTTTTCGAGGTACATCGGCCGGAACTCACCTGGAACATTGTAATCTTCGGGGCCGGTCACGTCGCGCAAACACTGTGCCGGTTTCTGGTCGAGCTTGACTGCCACGTGGTCTGTGTGGACACGCGCGCCGAATGGCTGGAGCGCTTGCCACGCAACGACAAGCTGGAAGCCTGCCGTGTCGGCAACTATTTTGAGGGCGTCGACCGGATTCCCCCGGGGGCAGATGTCATCCTGATGACCATGGGCCACGGCTCCGACCTGCCTGTCCTCAAGGCGATCGAGAAAAGGAAAATGGCGATTGCGCACCTGGGTGTGATTGGCAGCGACGCGAAATCGGGCATCGTCCGCAAGCAACTCGCCGCTGACGGCCTGCCACGGGCATTCATTGACGGCATAGTCTGCCCGCTCGGCGACAAGGTCGGCAACAACACCCCGGCTGAAATTGCGGTCGGCATCGTCAGTCAGCTCTTGCGGTTGCGCAATGCCAAATAAGCGGACGCCCGCCCGGGGCGCGGGTGGAAAGAATACCAAGAGCGCGACGCGGCAAAAGATGACACAGGAGTTGGCCGAGGTCGATTTCGGGAGACTTCCCGGCTACATCGGCTACCAGTTGCGTCAGGCGCAGTCGGCCGCGTTTCGCGATCTCTCGCGAAACCTGCGGCAGACCGGTGTCACGCCGGGTGAGTTTAGCCTGCTAACCATGGTCAAGGCCAATCCCGGCATTAACTCGATCACGCTTACCCGCATCTACCAGCTCGACAAGGCGACGCTTTCCTTGTCGATCAAGGGGCTTGCGAAGCGCGGACTTCTATCGAGCACTCGCCACGCGAACGACCGCCGGTACTATGCGCTGGGCCTGACAAGCGAAGGGCGCGCACTCTTGCAGGGTATGACCCGGCGCATCGAGCGCCAGGAACGCGCGATGGACTTCGTACTCAAGCCGGGTGAGCGAGCGCTGCTACTGGACCTTCTGCAGCGCATATCACGCGCCTTCGACAGTTAAGCCTGCACCAGCCGAGTCTCGATGATCCGCTGTGATCCGGCATTCGCTTTTCGCTAGCGTACTTCATGCACAGGGCAGGACCCGCAGCAAGCGCGCCAGACGCGGCGACTGGTGCCGGAACACCGCGCCAATCGCGATGCGATGCCATTCCCGACCCACCGTAGCGCGCTTTTCGTCGCGCCCATTTGGCGCGAGTGCGAGGGAATCGTGCCGCAGTTCTTGCGCGAACGGGGTGATCTCGACCTTGCCCAATCTTATGCGCCGGCTGTTACTTCGCGGCGGCGCCGGAGGACTGCGCCTCGGCCATCCCATTAGGCATCACGTGGCCGCACTTTCTGCACGTGCGGTGGCTTTCATTGTAGAAGAAGTTCCGGTAGGCCTTTGTGACCGGATCGGCCGTATAGTCGGCGACCACGAACTCCTCTTCGTGCAGCAGATTGTCGCAGGCCGGACAGAACCACTGGAAGCGGTCGATCTCCCCCGGACGGCGCTTGCGCTCGATGATCATCGCGAACGCATCCGGTGGAAAACGCGGCGAATGCGGAATGCCGGCCGGCGTGTGAATCACCGAACCCTCCGCAATCACGGCGACCTCTTCCTTGCCTTCGCGTGTGCGGTAATGTAGCCGCATCTCGCCCTTGATCTGGTACATTACCTCGTCGCTGGGGTTGATGTGAAACTCGCTTCGGTACTCGCGGCCGCGCGCAACAAAGACTAACGACTCCGGCTCCTGCCACAGCACGCTGACGCGTTCGCCACTCGCATCGAGGTAACGGACACGGTCGGCTAGGCTAACGATGGGCATCTGATCCATGACATTCTCCTTCGTGGTTGCGCCTCGGTTTCAGCCGAGGTGGGCAGCGCATTTGATCTAGACGCGCAGACCCTTGCTGATTATTGACTTCGTTGCGCAATTATCTGTGCTTCACGCCTACCTATGCGCCAGCGCCCGTCCGTACATTCAGTAAATCCATCCAAAAAGCGTCCCATCATGCAGACGTGCACCCCGAGGTCCGGAGTCGAGTCAAATGCGCCAATAAGCGAGGTCACGCGGGCGTTAGTGCCGTTGATGTCGATGTCTGGAGCCATGACCCAGTGACGCATTGAAGGCGAAGCCTGTTTAATATCGGCAGCAAACTTGGTTAGCACGCCCGCTCCCCTAACTTTGCCGACGCTTCCGAGGACGGCTTCTTCATAGACACCTTCTCGCGTGAAACAGTCGGCCCAATTCGAAATTATCTCAAGGCGTCGAAATGATCTTAGAGCGAGAGGAAGATACGGCCCTTGACTGCTCTTCCATCCAGAATGCTGAAGATGGTCAAGCTGCACGCTCGAAGACGGTCTTACCCTGAACAATCGTGTGCATGACTACTATGTTTTTTAGTTCTTCCTCGGAAGCAGTGAGAGGATCGTTCGACAACACGATCATGTCAGCGAGCTTACCTGGCTCGATAGAGCCGGTGAGGTTTTCGGAGAAGGAGTAGCGAGCGGCAGCGCTTGTGTACAGACGTACGGCCTCCTGGCGCGAGACCGCTTGATCTCGCCCGTAGCTTGTCCCGTTCATGTCTTTTCTGACGATCATCACGTACATATTGATGAACGGGTTGAGTTTGTTGATCGGGTAGTCCGTTCCTTGCGCCAAATTGTCGAGACCCATTTTGTCTATGAGGGTACGCAGGGGAAAAGCCCTGTCGGCTGTTTCCTTTCCGAGATACCTCGCGACGATAGCAGCTTTGTCCCATAAGAATGTGCTCTGGGCATCCACCCGTACGCCGAGGGCTTTGGCGCGGTCCATTTGGTCTGGTCGTATGAGACTGGCGTGGATGATGACGAATCGTCTGCTCCGGATCGAGCGCTCCTGGTCCGCGCGGGCGAACGCGTCAAGAACCCGATCGATCGCCGCGTCGCCGACAGCATGAACCCCAACTCGCCAACCGTAGCGATTGGCAATCGCTACGAGTTCATAGAATCGCTCCTTATCCATGACCTCGATACCGTGGTACGCGGGTTCGTCCGGATAGCCGTCTCGCATGAATGCCGTTCGCAGAGTCATGCCTCCGTCCACTTGAAGTTTCACGCCGGAGAAGCTCAGCCATTCATCACCGAAATCCGAGGTGGCCCCTATCTTAGAGAAGAACGTCTCCCATTCAGACAATGACATGGTGGGATTCAGGCTTCCGTTGGGGGCAAACATCGCGCTGACACGCAGCGTCGCTTCACCGCGGCGTCGAAGCGCCTGGTGAGCGCGCATGTCGGCGGGTTCAACCGCGGCGCTAATGGCGCCGGTCAGACCGAAGCTGTTGAAGTAGAGCATCGCAGCCTTGAGTTGCACGATGCGCTCCTCGTGCGACGGCTCAGGTATCACGGACGAAACAAGCAGTTCCGCACTCTCCGCAAGCGTCCCGTCTGGCTCCCCGGTAAGCTTGTCACGATGAATCGCTCCGCCCTCGGGATCGAGCGTATCCTTCGTGATGTTGGCCAAGGCGAGGGCATGACTGTTTACCAAAGCGAAATGCCCGATCGGAAGAAACACCGGATGGTCGGGCGCGGCGCGATCCATCTCCGCGCGCGTCAGAAAACGCTTCTCCGCGAGTTGCGATACAGGATGCCACATTCCGCCGCGGATCCAGGTTCCGTGCGGAGTTCGCTCTGCCATGGCGCTAATCCGAACCAGCGCCTCCTTAATATTTGATACGTCGTCGAGCTTGACCGTCAGGCTCAAGAGACCGGCTTTTTCGACATGCGCATGTGTATCGATGAGGCCCGGCAAGACGGCGCGCCCATTGAGGTCAATGCGTTCGGTTTTGGGACCTGCCAGGCTTTCAATGTCGAGATCGCTGCCGACAGCCAGAAACTTACCATCGCGAATGGCCACGGCTTGCGCGAAAGCGAAATGCGGGTCAACGGTGATGATCTTGGCGTTGACGAATATGCGATCCGGATAGCCCAATCCGGCGCAAACTTCCCTCATCTGCTGTGTCGGGGCAGCAGCACCTGTCGCGGTCATGTTTGCCTCCAATGGCACCATTCTAGCAAAGCCGAAACGAGGAACAGATGATACCTGAAGGCGTTTTGATTGCGGTATCGAGGCTCCGAGGTCACCGTTCCATGCCCCGCGTTTGAGCGATGTTATCAGGAACACGAAATTGCGGGAAACGATCTAGCAATGTCGACGCCGTTCCTTGCTATCGGATCGCGAGCCGATTCAACGTCTTGCCGGCGTGAGATCGGTGGAGCAGTTCGAGCGCAGCGACCGCCGCTGGCAAGCGAATTTCCAAGTGCAATGCCGTTGACATCTGACACCTCCGAGCATATAGTTTTATTTGCAAACTATAGAAGTATGCCGTGTCCTGACTTCGTGTGGCGCGGTCCCCGAAGAAGACAAATCCGGATTTATTCTTCTGCAGGTGCTGGAACCGCGATAGCCGGTTCGAGTAGCATTTGCGGCTGATCGGAGAATCGAGCATGATCTTATTCGATTTTGGCTACGAGCGAGCAGCCACGCTGGAGGACGCCGTGGCGGTTCTCGCGCGCTCGCAGGGCGATGCACGCGCGCTGGCCGGAGGCACCGATCTTCTGCCCAGCATGCGCATGGAGAACGTCACACCAGGCCTGCTCGTGAGTATCAGCGGGATCACGCCGAGCGAGCCGGAGGTGCTCGCCGACGGCTCCATCCGCATCGATGCGTTGTCGCGTCTCGCCAGCCTGGAGAACTCGGGCTTGCTGCGAGACAAAGTCCCCATGCTCGTCGAGAGCGCCCACGTCGTTGGCGGCAACCAGATCCGGCAGATGGGCACGCTCGGCGGCAATCTGTGCCAGGAAAACCGCTGCATGCAGCTGGACCAGAAGCACGACTACCAGTTCGTCGCGCCGTGCTTCAAACGCGGCGGCGACTGCTGTTACCCCTTTCCGCGCAACAAACGCGATGTTTGCTGGTCGGTCTTCATGTCGGACATTGCGCCCGCGCTCATCGTGCTGGATGCCGAGCTCGAGATCCTGGGCGCAGCCGGAACCCGACGCATCCGGGTCGAGGAGCTATACACCGGAAACGGGCTGAAGCCCTTCAGACTCGGCCAGGCTGAACTTCTGCGCGCTGTGCTTATTCCGCCGGCGCCCGGCGGATTCACTTGGGGTTACCACAAGTCGACCGTGCGCGGCGGGCTGGAATTCGGCATGGCCGTAATCGCGGTGGCGCTGCGCCTCGCAGCAGACGGAAAGACCTGTGCCGACGCACGCATCGTCATCGGCGCGGTGCGCGAGGGACCGGTCCGCCCATCCGCGGCGGAGCGTTCGCTCAATGGAGCCGAGCTCGACGAGAAGCGGCTGGCGCAGGTGGCTGCCGCGGCGGCGAAGGAGATCAACCCGCTGCCGCATCACGGTTTCACCAAGCGCCACCTAACGGACAACATCAGGGTGTATCTGCGGCGAACCATGGCGCAGGCCATCGAGCGCGCGCGCAGCCCCGATCACTCAGCCTGAAAGGAATCCAAGCAATGGGGATTGCCACGTTAGAATCCGCCAAGGGTGGCGTTGCCACCAAGACAAAATCCAGGACGCGACTGATCTCGCTTTGTGTGAATGGCGAGTGGCGCGAGGTGGCGGTCCAGCCGCGGAACATGCTGGTCGAGGTGCTCCGCGACAGCATTGGCCTGACCGGCACCAAGGCGAGCTGCGAATCGGGCACCTGCGGCGCCTGCACCGTGCTGGTCGAGGGCCGGCCGGTGCTCGGCTGCATTACGCTGGCGGTGGAATGCGACGGCAAGCAGGTGCAGACGGTGGAAGGCCTGGCCGAGGGCGAGACGTTGAGCGCCATCCAGGAGGCGTTCCTGGACCAGGGCGCGGTCCAGTGCGGCTTTTGCACGCCGGGGATGCTGATGTCCGCCACGGCGCTGCTGCGGCGCAATCCCAAGCCTAGCCGCCAGGATATCAACAAGGCGCTCGAAGGAAATTTGTGCCGCTGCACAGGATACAACGCCATCGTCGATGCCGTGCTGCAGGCTTCCGGGCAGGGCGGCGTCAAGCCGGTAATGGAATAGGCGGCCCCGGCCGCCGGGTTCAAGGACGGCGCGTGAAGCGCCGAGGAGTTTCCAAATGAGCGAATTGAAATACGTCGGCAAGAGCTTCAAGCGCAAGGACGGCCCTGACAAGGTCACCGGCAAGGCCGTCTATACGCAGGACGTCAAGCTTCCCAACACCCTGATCGGCCGCATTCTGCGCAGCCCCCACGCGCATGCGCGCATCGTGCGCATCGACACCTCCCGCGCCAAGGCGCTGCCCGGCGTCAAGGCGGTGATCACGATCGACGACACCAAAGGGATCAAGCACGGCTTCGTGGAGACACCGCGCTATCCGCCCGATCAGGAAGTGCTCGCTCGGGGCAAGGTGGTGCACGTGGGTGAGGAAATCGCCGCGGTTGCTGCGATTGACCAGATCACCGCGCAGAAAGCCCTCGGACAAATCGATATCGAATGGGAGGTGCTGCCGGCGGTGTTCGACCCGGAGGAGGCGATGAAACCGGGTGCGCCCGAGATTCATCCGAGCCATCCGAAGGCACCCGGCAAGCATTCAAACATCGGCGGCAGCACCGAAACAGAATGGGGCGATGTGGAGAAAGGTTTCGCGGAATCGGACTATGTGCGCGAGGACCGCTTCGAATGCCAGCTGCGCACGCACGGTTATCTGGAGCCCCACGCCACCCTCGCGCATTGGGAAAGTGACAAGCTGAACGTGTGGACCTCCTCGATGGGCGTTTTCGTCAAGCGCGCCAAACTGGCAAAGGTACTCGACCTGCCCTACTCGTCGGTGCGCATCCACAAGACCTACGTCGGCGGCACTTTCGGCGGCAAGATAGACCTGTACTCGCACGAATATTGCGCATCGCGGCTTTCCATGATCACCGGCCGGCCGGTGCAGATCACCGCGAGCCGCGAAGAGATTTTTTCCGCCTACCGCCACGCGCAGCCGCTGATTCTGGAAATCAAGACTGGCGTGAAAAAGGACGGCACCATCGTCGCCCAACGCATCCGCGCGATCAACAACGCCGGAGCGTTCCGCGGCAGCGGCGTGGTGGTGATCTTCCTCGCCTGGGGCTTCACCATGATTCCCTACCGCATCCCGAACCTGAAGTACGAGGGGTTCTCGGTCTACACCAACAACACCGTGCGTGCGCCTCAGCGCGGCCACGGCGCACCGAAAGTTCGCTTCGCCATCGAGTCGCAGATGGACATGATCGCGGAGGCCCTCGGCATCGATCCAATCGCGATTCGGATGCGCAACGCGCGCGAACCGGGCGAAGCGCTGCCGAACGGCGACAACACACACCGCGGCGGGCTCGCCGCCTGCGTAGCGCTGGCGGCGGAGAAGTCCGATTTCCTTGCCAAGGTCGGTTGCAACCTCGGTTCCCCTCCAAAGGGCAGCATACGCAGGGGGATCGGCATCGGCGCCTCCGCCTATATGGGCGGCACGCTGATCTACCCCAACGGCTCCGGCGTCATCGTGAAAATGAACGATGACGGCTCGGCGATCGTTCTGACCGGCGCGATCGACATCGGCCAGGGCTCGGAAACGGTAATTACCCAGATCGTGGCCGAGGAACTCTCCATCGGCATGGACGACATAAAGATCATATCCGCCGACACCGACGTCACGCCGCAGGACATCGGCGCCTGGATCAGCGGCAACACGTACGTGACCGGCAACGCCGCGCGCCAGGCCGCGGGAAATGCACGCGAGAAACTGCTGCAGGTCGCTGCGGAAAAGATGGATGTCCCGGTGGAGCATTTGCTGTGCCGGGACAAGGTGGTCTATCACCGACTCAATCCCGAATTGAAAATGACCTACCGCGAGATCATCGCCGCCAGCGTCGCCACCCATCGGGGCGACACCATCATCGGCGAGGGCTTCTGGCGCACCATGCGCGACGAACCGACGCACCCGAGCCTTGCGACCACCAAGGGCCGCTGGACGGAAAACTACGCCTTCAGCGCGCAGGTAGCCGAAGTCGAAGTTGACATAGAGACCGGCGAGGCGAAACTGGTGAAAGCGCTCACCGTGCACGACTGCGGTTTTCCGATCAACCCAGCGCTGGTGAAGGGCCAGATCGACGGCCAGATCTCCATGGCGCTCGGTCACGCCTTCATGGAAGAGGTAATGATGAAGGACGGCTACACGCTGAACCCGAACTGGCTGGATTACCGCATGCCGACCATCCACAACATGGCGATCTCCGAGGATGCGGACGTCATCACCGAGCAGTACCGTGTCGGCCATTCCTACCGCACCAAAGAGGTCGGCGAGGGGCTGATCTCCGGCATTCTCGCGGCGATGGGCAACGCCGTCTACGACGCCACGGGCGTGAGGCTGTACTCGACGCCCTTCTCAGCGGAGAAAATACTCGCCGGCCTGAGGGCTCTCGAAAAGATCGGGCAGAAGGACGCGCGGCAGGCAGAGAAAGCCCGCGGATGACGACCGAAGAGGTCTTCTACTGGGACCAGCGGCAGGAATGCATGCCGCGTCCCGAACTCGAAGAGCACCAGTTGCAGACTTTGCGCGGGCAACTGGCGCATGTGCACGCGCGCAGCACCTTCTATCGACGCAAGCTCGACGCCGCAGGCATCCGGCCCGACGATGTTCGCAGCATGGAGGACGTGCGGCGGATACCGTTCACCGACAAGGAAGACCTGCGCTTGAGCCAGGCGAATAACCCGCCCTGGGGAGATTTCGGCTGCATCACGCCGAGGGAGGCGGTGCGGGTGTTCCAGACCTCGGGCACCACCGGCCGGCCGGTGCGTATCATGTTGAGCCGCAAGGACTGGTACGAGACCTTCTACCAGCAGTTCATGCATTTCCGCTGCGGCTACGGGCTGACCGAGGATGACGTCCTGTTCGTGCCCTTCAACTACGGCCTGTACATCGCCTGGTGGGGTTTCCAGACAACGATGGAGAAGGCCGGCCTGATGATCATACCGGGCGGCGGCCTCTCGTCCAAGGACCGGCTGCGCGCGATGCTCGATTGGGGCGCGACCGCGATCTGCGGCACGCCCTCCTACCTGCTCTATCTGGCGGAAACGGCGCGCAAGAACGGCTTCGACCTGCCCGGCTCGGCCATACGCAAGATGGTGGCCGCGGGCGAGCCCGGCGCGAGCATTCTGTCGACCAAGAAGGCGATGGAGTCCCAATGGGGCGCCGAATGCTTCGACGACATCGGTTCGACCGAGATCAGCAATTTCGGCTACGAATGCGTCAAACACGAGGGAACGCACGTCGTGGAGAGCATGTTCCTCGCCGAGGTGCTGGACCCGGAGACACTGGCGCCGCTTCCGGACGGCGAGGTCGGCGAACTGGTGCTCACCAACCTTGGCTGCGAGAGCATGCCGCTGATCCGCTACCGCACGCGCGACCTGGTGCGTTTCAACCGCAGCACCTGCGCCTGCGGGCGCACCAATCTGCGGCTCCAGGGCGGAATATTGGGCCGGTCGGATGACATGTTTCATTTCGCCGGGGTCAATATATTCCCCGGCCAGATCCAGCACCTGCTGCACGAAATAAACGAGTTCTCGCAGGAATACCAGCTCGTGGTTCCGGCGCTGGGCAGCGGCAGGCATTTGCGGATTCGCGTGGAGCCGGCCAACGAGCACCTGACCCAGGCACAACTCGAAAACGCCCGCGAATTCCTGGTCGAAGCCGTCAAATACCGCATCACCGTGACGCCCGAGGTAGAAGTATGCGCGATCGGCAGCCTGCCCCGCGTCGAGGGCAAGGCGAAACGCCTCATCCGCGAAGCCTAGTCCCCGGGCGCTGGTACACTGCATTATTCGACAAGCCTCGAGCCGGCCAATGACAACTGCGGACCATTCGGATCCTCGGGGCAGCGCCTACCTGCAAATTCAGGGCGTAAGCAAATCCTACGGCACCGAAGCCGACGGCGTGACGCTCGCGCTCGGCAATATCAGCCTCGACGTAGCCGACGGAGAGTTTCTGGCCGTGGTCGGGCCGTCGGGATGCGGCAAATCCACGTTCCTGCAGATCGTTGCCGGCCTGATTGCGCCCACGGCGGGTCGCGTCACCCTAGACCGCC
>ODAK010001844.1_pt1 | contig 22654 bp, 20 predicted proteins | sample 1539591 | NCBI WGS metagenome assembly ODAK01 (sample SAMEA3539303, study PRJEB22396) | soil metagenome | biome: tundra; feature: field; material: soil | place: USA | collected 2010-05 | depth 0.15 m | reverse complement strand
AGATTCGCTCATCGATTAGCTATCGAGAAGCTTACGCTCGGGATCGGTGGAGGCCTAGCCGGTGACGATCAGCCAGGTCGTCGGGTCGACGTTCTGCTTGGTGAGGTCCTGCTCGACCGCAAAAGACCTGCGAAGGCGTCGCGTGGCGAACAAGCAAGGCTGCCCCGCCAACCTAGGGTGCTGGGAGGTACGGCGTCACGAGTGGCTGTTCGCCGCCGTGCTTTGATGGCTGCCGGTAGGGTCTCGGTCGCGCTCGGCGTCGAGATGCTCAGCCCAAAGCGAGAAAGACAACAGTCCCCAGAGCTGCCGGCTGTAATCCTCTCGCCTGGCCACGTGGTCGTCGAGGATCCGGGTCACGGTCCGGGGATCGAAGTACCCCTGGCTGCGGGTGCGCTCCGGCGCAAGCAGCTCTCGGGCGAACGGCTCGAGCTCCCCACGCAGCCACGCTGCGGCGGGGATCGAAAAGCCACGTTTGCGGGCACTCGTGATGCGGCGTGGCAATAGTGGAGCAGCAGCCGCTCGCAGCAGGCGCTTCTTCGACATGCCCCGGACCTTGAGCTTCGTCGGCAGCGCAAGCGCGAGCTCGGCGACCACCGGGTCGAGGTAGGGGACGCGCGCCTCGAGCCCGTGGACCATGCTCATGCGATCGGTCTTCACGAGCAGGTCGTCGGCAAGGTAAATGCCGAGGTCGATGTCCTGCAGCCGGGCCAGGAGCGGAGCGCCATCCGTTTCGGCCAGGCGTTCGCGGGACCGCGCCAGCGGGTCGAAGTCGGGGTCGCGCCACTCTGGGCGCAGCACCTCCGCTCGCTGCGTCGCCGAGAAGATCTCCTTCCAGCCGTGGTGGCGCTCGAGCGGCGGAAGGCTCGCGGCGCGCACGAAGCGCTTGGCGCGATAGTCGAGACTGACGCGTGCGCTCGAGCTGGGCAGGCGCTCGACCAGCGGTCCTAGACGTGCCGCGGCGGGGCCGATCTTCAGTGCAAGCTGATCGGCGGCGTACGTTTCATAGCCGCCGAACAGCTCATCGCCGCCTTCGCCTGAGAGCACGACCTTGACGTGTTCCGCCGCCAGTTTGGAGACGAGATACGTCGGGACCGCCGAGGAGTCGGCGAACGGCTCATCGAAGGCGGCGACGAGCTTGGGCAGCAACTCCGATATCTGCGGCGAGACGATCAGCTCGTGGTGGTCGGTGTTGTAGCGCCGTGCCACCTCTCGCGCCAGGGCGAGCTCGTTGAATGAGCGCTCGCGAAACCCGATCGAGAACGTCGCGATCCGCTCGGAGGACTGCCGGGCGCTGAGAGCCGCCAAGGCCGAGGAATCGACCCCGCCGGAAAGCAGCACTCCGACGGGCACGTCGGCGAGTAGGTGCGCCTGCACGGAGTCGCTCAGTCGCTCGCGCAACTCTTCAGCGAGGTACGCCGCTGGTTCGCGGCGTAGGTCGCTCTCGGGCGCCGGCAATGGGCGCGCGAACCGCTCGATCGTGACCCCCGATGGAGTGCAGCTCAGGATGTGTCCGGGAAGCAGCTTGTGCGCGACCGCGAAGATCGTGAGCGGCGCCGGGATCGAGTTGAAGGCGAGAAACGAGTGAAGGGCGGCGGGATCCACCTCGGTCGAGAAGCCAGGCTGTTGCAGCAGTCCCTTGAGCTCGGATGCGAAGCTGATCTGTCCGTCTTGCAGCTCGTAGTAGAGCGGCTTTATGCCGAAGCGGTCCCGCGCCAGCAGCAGCCGGCGTTCTCGCCGGTCCCACAGCGCGATCGCGAACATGCCCCGCAGTTGTGAGACAAAGCCCGGCCCGTCGCGCAGATACAGGTGGAGCAGCACCTCGGTGTCGCAGTTCGTACGAAACCGCACCCCGGTGCGATCGAGGCCTGCGCGCAGCTCGCGGTGGTTCAGGATCTCCCCGTTCTGCACCACGCACACGTCGCCGTCTGCGGCAACCATCGGCTGATCGCCGTGGGCGATGTCGATGATCGCAAGGCGCCTCGCGGCTAGCCCGGCAGTTCCGTCGATGTGAACCCCGCCGCCGTCGGGACCGCGATGAATGAGCGAGGCGTTCATCCGCTCCAGCACGGTCGCATCCACAGGCTGTCCGCCGGAGAACCTATAGATGCCGCAGATGCCGCACATATCTCAGGGCAGGCGGTGAAGTACGGCTTGGTCTGTCGGGCGCAGGACCATCAGACGGGCCGTGGTGAAGATCACCGATAGGTAGAGCCTGACGGACTGGTCGGCGATGTATTCGAGGTCGTGGGCGAGCTTTTCCGCCCAGGTCATCTCGCGCGTGAGCCGCAGTTGCGCGAGACCCGTCACCCCGGGTCGGACGACTAGGCGTTGCCAGTATTGCGGTATCTCGGTGCACAGCTCGGCGAAGAACGCGGGCCTGATCGGGCGCGGGCCCACGAGACTCATGTCCCCGCGCACGACGTTGTACAGCTGCGGCAGCTCGTCGAGCTTGGAAGCGCGCAGCAGACGGCCAAGACGTGTCACCTCGCTCGCGGTCAACAGCGTCAGCTCCGGACCCAGATAGGGACCCAGCCGCTGCTCGGCATCAGGCGCGAGGGTGCGGAACTTGAGCATCAGGAAGAGATGGCCGCCGCGGCCAACCCGCGGGCCGCGGTAGAGAACCGGACCGCGCAGCGAGCTCAGCCTGAGCGCAAGCGCGATCACCAGCCATAGCGGCGCCGTGAGCGCCAGGCCAAGGCCGCCGAGGATGACGTCGAGCAGGCGCAGCAGGGCGCCGACCGCGCGCGGCTCAAACGCGTGCGCCATCGACGAGTACTGCTCGACCAGCGAGTCTTGATCAACGGCCGGAGCCGCCGCCGGCTCTGAACGGGCCGGCGGCCGTGTCCGCCGCTCGGTCGAGTTGCGCCTGGAGAAGGTCCGCGTCATGCGACCGCAGAGAGGATCATGTCGACGAGCAGATCCGGGTCGCGCCGTGGCCAGTCAAGTGTCTGAGTCCGTTTTGCGATCTCTAGCGCGCGTGGGTCGGTCAGGGGACGCAGGCGGCCGCTCCTGATCAGCGACTCATCGACCCCGCCCAGCCGCCCACCATAGGTCGTATAGACCGGGACTCCGAGCGCAACCGCCTCGCGGTTCATGCTTCCACCGGCGGACACGACCAGATCTGAAGCTGCGATCAAGCTTTGCGCATCGACGGCGTGCTCGGCCAACATCACGGACGGGAGTCGCAGCAAGCTGACGTGCTGACGCTGGGCTTCAGTGCGCGGCAGCACGATCGCCTGGACGTCCTCGCGATGCCCTAAGTGCTCAAGCACCCGCGGAAACAAGGGGTTCGATTTGCGGTGATATAGCGATACATCTGGAGGTGGCCGCACCACGACGACCACGCGCCCGGAATCAATGCCGAGCTTCTCGAGGATCGCCGGGTCGGGCTCGAAGTCAGCGAGGTAATAGTCCTCCTTGAGACCCGGATACTGCCGGACCTTCTCGCGGGTTGCGCCGAAGCGCTCGAGCCGGGACGGTGGAATCGCGTCTGGTGTGATCACGCGCCGGGCGAGTCGGCAGCCGATGTTGTGCTGCTGGATCGCGAACTCGTAGTCGAACATGTTCACGGCTGGGATGCGCGCCCAGGCGGCCGCAAGCGCCAGGTCGTTGGAGCCATGTGCAACCGCGAGGTCGAACGAGCCGCGTGCCCAGCGATGCAGCTTCGCCGTACGGTGTCCGAGTGCCAGGAGCTTCTTCCCGCGGGATGCGCCCGCGTGGCGACCGATGGTGATGTGGTCGAGGCCATGCAGATCAAGGAGCTCCAGCGTCTGCGCGTAGTCTCGAGCGGTGATTTGAACCTCGTGACCGCGCTGCCGCAGCCGCGAAATCACCGGGCGGAAGACAACTGGGTGGGCCGAAGCCGTCATGTCGAACCAGATCCTCATCCGGTGTCCCCGCGCAATCAACCCTCTCCAGGGACTGGCTCGCCGCGAGCCACAAGCAAGGCGGCAGTCTACCAGCGTCATCCCCCGCCAGGACGGCGGGAAGTGACGTAGTATCCCGGAAGGAACCTGGGTTGGGCTGAAGGAGAGCGCGATGGAGACGTCGATCACCGCTAGCAGGGTCGTGGGCAAGCTGGTCGGGAACGCGAGGGAGCACCTGGGCGGCGAGGATGTGCTCGCAGTCTTCCGCGGGCAGACTCGTGTTTCGCCGGTGCTGGTTCCGTTAGTGGGAGCCGTCCTGGGCCTGTCGGTGGCAGAACCTCGCGCGGTGATGGTCACGAGCACATCGCTGGTGACCGTCCAGACGAGTAGGTGGAGTCAATCCACCGTGGTGCGGCTCATCTCCCGCCACGACTGCGGTTCCGTCCCCGTGGAGCTCACCCGATGGGGATTGAAGATCGCCGACGATGACACCATCTTTGCGCTGCCCAGCACGTTCGCGACGATGAAGGAAGTCGCGCGGCGCGCGCAGGCGGCGTCTGGGATCGCGAGCTTCGGTCTGAGCTGAACGCGAGCGGCGAGCGGATCGAAGGCGGCGCTGACGCTACGCTCGGCGCCTCTTGCGCGCGCTGGTCATCACCAACATGTACCCCAGTCCGGAGCGCCCCGCACTTGGCAGCTTTGTGCGCGACCAGGTCATGGCGCTCGCGCGGCTCCCCGGCGTGGAGATCGACCTGTTCGCGTTCCGATCCGGCGGTTCGGCGCCGTACGTCCGCGCGGCTCGCGACTTGCGACGGCGCCACCGCGGGACGCACTTCGACGTAATCCACGCGCATTTCGGACTGACCGCGTGGCCAGCGCTGACACTGCGCGGCGCGCCGCACGCGGTAACGCTCCACGGCACTGATCTGGTTCACCCACGCTCGCGTGCGATCACGCTGGCCGCGCTGCCGTTCGTCGATCTGGTGGCGCCCGTGTCCTCGGAGCTGGCGCGCCAGCTGCCGCGTGGTTTTCGCGCCCACGTCACCGTATTGCCCTGCGGAGTCGATCTCGGTCGCTTCGAGCCGATCGACCGCCGAGATGCGCGCCGGGCTCTTGGGCTGAAACGAGACGGCCGGTACTTGCTGTTTCCAGCGGACCCCGCTCGGCCGGAGAAGCGCTATGACCGAGCGCTTGCCGTAGCCGGTGATCTGCCGCTGCTTGCCCTCGGGCAGGTCGATCCAAGCGAGGTGCCGTTATGGGTGAATGCCGCTGATGCGGTCTTGGTTCCATCCGAGCGGGAGAGTTTTGGGTTGGCGGTTCTGGAGGCGCTGGCATGCGACGTCCCGGTGCTGGCGACGCCGGTTGGGGTGGCGCCGGAGGCTCTCCGAGGCATCGCCGACACCTATTGCGGGCCGTACGATCCCGCTCTGTGGCGCGGGGCACTGGAGTCGTCGCTATCTCAGCCGGATCCGCGCGTGTGCGGGCGCGCGCGAGCCGAGTCCTACTCCGTCGAGCGCATGGCCGAGCGTGTCCTTGCAGCGTGGCGGTCGTTGGCGTGACGTCTAGCCCGAGGGGCCGCTCGGGTGCTTCCACAGCGGGGCGATCAACGATCCGAGTCGAGCAGCCGTACCATCAGCTCTAACAGGTCATCGGCCAGCGCGGTCAATCGGTCCCCGCGCCCAGCGCGAGGTGCCGGGTGACGATCTAGGTGATCGCGCATACGAGCGCAAGGGGGGACGGGCCCGGGCAGCGGCGGGAGGGCTGGGTGCTCCCAGCAGGGCGCGCGGTCACCCGACCCCCGTCTCCAAACGCTGTGCGACCTCTCGTGTGATCGGGGCAGACGGAGCCGGCGTGGAAGCGTCCGAGGCCGCGATGGCGGCTGGAAATGCCGTCAGATGACCATCAAGACAAACAGGCTGCAGCAGAAATCCGCAGACGTCAGTGAGCGGTCAGCATCCGCGCTTCCCTGATAAGGAAGAGGTCCCAGGTTCGAGTCCTGGATCGCCCACTGGGGACTGCCTGCAAATGATCTGGTTTTTGCGGGCAGGAACGTTGCCTCCAGGTCCGTCCGGCGTGCGTTCGCCTCAGGGCTTCGCCGTGCGGTTGACGTACGCCTGGTAGGTGCGGCAAGGCTCGCCCCTGAGGCCCGGGCAGGGCGGCAGCCCGGTCGGAACGCTGACGCCCGGCACCACCGGGAGGATCAGGCTCGACGGCATCTTCTTGGAGTCGGCGATCGCGACTGTGGCGTGGCCCTTCGGGCTCGTCTCGCTGAACGACCAGATCGGCTGGTCGCCGTTGGGGGCCGCGATCGTGATCCGGATTCGCGAGCCGGCGCGGTAAGCGTGGCCCTCGTAGTAGAGCGGGATAGTGACCTCGGCGAAGCGCTTGCGCGGGAGCGGCGACACGTCGGATTTCCTGAGGCTCAGGACGGGCTCGAGCAGGGTGCTCTTGCGCGGGTCGAGCTTGCGCTCGTTGCCTACCACCCACCCGTTCTGCACAAAAGTCTCATTGCCGTCGGGCCTGACTTCGGAGATCGTCGCCTGCAGATCAACGTTCGGAGTCGAGGAGCGGACCCACACGTGGATCGCACCTGCGCCGATCACCGTCGTGTCACTGCTCAACGGGTTTGACACATATGACACTGCGCTGCCCGCTGGTGGGTTCAGCCAGTTGTACGGGGGCGTTGCGGTCCAGATGCCCCCAGAGCTTCCGTCGGTGGGTCCGCTGAAGTCATTGAGCGGTAGGGCGTGGGCGTTCCAGGTGAACGAGTTGGCTCCCGCTCGCGCGGGTGGGCGCTCGCCGAGCCCACCGCCGGCCGAGAGGTACCAGTAGCGGGCGGTGGTGCCCGGGACCGGGAAGCTCGGGAAGGACTGCTCGAAGCCCGGATACGGCTGCCCGGCGCTCTGGCCCCCGGCGCCGTTGTCGAACATCACGCGGATCGGCTGGAGCTGCTCGAACGCCGCCAGAGCCCCGGCGTAGGTCGGCTGCTGCTGGATCGGATCGGGGGGCAGCGTGACCCCGCTTATCCCCATCGCCGACTGATAGATCACCGGCGCGGCGGCCTGCATCGACGCGCAGTTCGTGATCGGCGCCTGCTGGGCGACGTAGAGATCGAGGAAGTCGCACCAGCGGTTGAAGGTCTGCGGATCGAGCGAGTCGACGTGCGCGCCGTTGGTGAACGTGAACCACTTGTGCTGCGTACCGGTGAAGTGCTGGGCGAGGTCCGCGCAGTGACCGCCGGTCTGCTCGTCGGTCCACTGGCAGGCCATGTACACCGGCACCTTGATCTTGTTGACGAACGTGATCGGCGCCAGCGGGTCGGCGACCCTGGGCACGTAGTGGTTGTTGGCGCGGATCTTGGTCAGCAGGTTGGCCGCCTCGCCGTGGAGGACCTGGTTTGCGTTGCAGGTCTGGTCGCCGTTCTGGATCTGCTGGTAGGCCCAGCTCTGACCGCCGTTCGGCGACGCCGGCTCGGCGTCGTGGATCCGCTCCTTGGCCCACGCGACCGCAAATCCGGTATTGAGGACCCCGCCGGGATAGAGCGTCGTCTGCGTCTGGTCGAGCACCGAGAGCGGCGAGATCGCCGCCAGGCTCGGCGGGTCGGTCTGGGCAGTGAAGAGCTGGCTGATGCCTCCGTACGAGATGCCCATCATCCCGACCTTGTGATGGAGAACCCAGGGCTGGCGCGCGATCGTCTCGATCACGTCGTATCCATCGAGGTTCTGGAGCGGCTCGAAGAAGTCGTAGGCGCCGCCCGAGCAGCCGGTGCCGCGCATGTTGACGTCGACCACCGCGAAGCCCATCAGGTTGGCGATCACCGCGATCCCGTTCTGAGGACCGGCTGGGTCCGCGTACCCGTAGCCCGAGTACTCGATCAAGGTTGGATAGGGCGGCCCGGCCCCCGCGCCCGCGGGCAGGTTGACTCCCGGCGGTAAGGTCGGCTCGGGAAGACCGGGCGGTAGCCCCGGCTCGCCTGCCGGGCTCTGGGGGGTCCACACGTTGATCGCCAGCTTGATCCCGTCGCGCATCGTCAGATAGCCGTACCCGCTCGACGGGATGCTCTGGTTGTAGATGTCCGTGCTCGGCGGCGACGGCCGGGTCGAGAGGACCGTCACAGGAGCCGACCGCGGTCCGCCCGAGGCTGGACGCACGCGGTAGCCGGCTCCCGGCCTGACGTTGCGAAACAGGAGCCCTCCCAGCGAGTCCGCTCGCTTCGTGGCGATCCTCCGGCCCGCGTGATTCAGGAGCGACATCCGCGCGCCGGCGCCGAGACCGGTCACGTAGACCTGCTCGACACTGCCGTGGGCGACGTACCCCGCCGCAGCCGCCGCCGACGTCATGCACGCCGATGCCAGCACCACGCCGATCAGCGCGACGCACACGCGGACGCGCCTCCCAGGCGCCCAACCTCTCCCGTTCACATTCGACACTTTCTCAGGTCTTGCGGGCCGGTGTCGCAGTTCCCTGGCCCGTCAGCCCGGCACCTCAATCCGCAGGACCGGATCAGTAAAGGGCTCGCCCGCCGCTTAGCGAACGGTTAGGCCGGGCAGCGAACATACGTGCTCTGCGATCGACCGAGCATCGACAGCACGCCGGAACCGCCGCCCGAGCGCCACGCCAATGCGTTGCCAGCACACGCCCCGACTAATCGACGTTGAGCCGTCCGCGACCCGGTCGCGGCGTTGCCAACAAGCATCCGGCAGCCGAGTCGGGCATCCTCTCTGAGATGAGCGTAAGAGGGCCGCTCGGTGCCACGCCGCAAGGCGGGGCCTTTGATCTAACTGCGCCGTCGCGAGCCGCGCGCCGGCCGCTGTCCGCGCGCCGCTCGCTATCCGGGCGCCAGGGCCGGCTCGGGTTGGCGGGACTGCTCGTGACAGTTTTCGTGATCTCGATCGCGGCGGCACGGACCAACGTGCTGCTGCCGCAGTCCGTGGCAATCGGTGTGCCCGGCTCGCTCGCCGGCGTGTTCGGTGGTATCGGACTCAACCTCGGACTCGCCGGTGCGATCGCGGTGTTCATGCTGATGTTCGTCTCCTACGTGCTGACGATCCGCGCCGTCGATCAGCTCTCGCCGCGGGCGGTGCTGATCAGCATCGCTGCTCTGACTGCGCTGGTACTGCTCGCACCGCCGCTGCTCTCAACCGATGTCTTCAGCTACGGCGCGTACGGGCGCATGGGCGCGCTCTATGGCGCCAACCCCTATCTCTACGGGCCCAGTGCGATCGCGCTGGACCCCGTGTACCCGTTCATCGGGTCGCAATGGGTCACGATCCCGACCGCGTATGGGCCGGTGTTCACCGCGCTCAGCTATCTGCTCGCCCCACTCGGCATCGCTGCGAGCGTATTTGCGTTCAAGTCGATCGCGGCGATCTCGACGCTCGCGCTCGTCGCGGTGGTCTGGAACGCCGCTCGTCTGCGTGGCCTGGATCCGATCAAAGCGGTGGCGTTCGTGGGCCTCAACCCGGTGATCCTTGTCTACGGCGTCGGGGGCGGCCACAACGACCTGTTGATGCTTGCCCTGCTGCTGACAGGCGTGTACATGCTGCTCCAGCGCCGGGAGCGCGCCGGCGGTGCGTTGATCGTGGCCGCCACAGCGGTCAAGCTGACCGCGGGGCTGCTGCTGCCGTTCGCCTTCGCCGGCGGGGTTGGCCGGCGAGCCGGTTTGGGTGGCCGGCGCGGTGTTCTCGCCGGCGCGGGTCTCGCGGCCGCGGTGATTGCCGCCCTCGGCTTCGCGCTGTTCGGTATCGGGCCCCTGTACCTGCTCAGCACGCTGGGAAAGATTCAGAACCAGGACGGCCTGGAGAGCATCCCGGGATCGATCTCGGCTGCGCTCGGGCTGGGGGAGCTCGGCATCGCCGCCGAGCTCGTGCTCGCCTCGGGGTTCGTGGTCAGCTTCCTGTGGCTCCTGCGGCGTGTGTGGATCGGCGAGCTCGATTGGATCACCGGCGCCGGCTGGGCGACGGTCGCGCTGCTGATCACGACCGGATCGCTACTTCCCTGGTATGTCGGCTGGCTCGTCCCGCTCGCGGCGCTCAGCTCCGACCGCCGCCTATGGCTCACCACGATCGCGTTGACCGCGGTCGGCCTTACATCTTTGTAGGTGGCCGGTCGCTCAGCTTCTGCTCGAGCGCGTCGATCCGATCCAGCACGGCGCGGATCCCGCCGGTCGTGTGCTCGTCCAACCGGTCCATGATCACTTCGGTGTCGGCGAACTCCTTCGCGCCCCGCGCGTCCGACGTCCCGGCCTGAACCGACTGGCCGACCATGATGATGCTCAGCAGAACGAGCTGCAGGAAGGTCTGCGCGATCCACGAGATGATCGCTGGACGCCCGGCCTTGAGCGCGTCAGGCAGACTGATCAGTGCGATCCCGGCGAACACATAGGCGCAGACCATCGTGCCGACGCCGCGGGTGATCAGGAGCGCGAGCTTGGCGTTGAAGCCCTCGACCTGCTTGATCGCGGCCCTGATCTCGCTCGGCCTCGGCGTTACGACGCGCATCAACTGTTGGCGGCGCAGATGGATTTGCTGCTCGAGCGTGTGGGGAGGAGGCTCGGTCATCGTCTTCTCCTTGTGAGAGGGCGCCAGACGCTATTCCCCCCCGATGACGACGGCAACCATCGCGCGGTTCCCCAAGCGCTGCGCGGGTGATCCACCGCGCTACCTAAACTGCGCGCTCGTGGAATCCGCCTCGGAGAGCATCGAGCCGCTTTCGGACACGGTGATCGAGCCGGCCGGCGACGGGATCGCTTCGCGCGCTCACGTCGCCCCGCCGCTGACCGGGCCGCGCGCGGGCATCGATGCCAGCTTGTGGCGCCGCCGCGCCGCCGCGGCGCTTCACCGTGCCCGCTTCGCGATTCTGATCTACCTGGGAACGCGGGGCCTGCTGCTTGTCGTGGCGCTCGTAAACGGAGCGCTGCGCCACCACCCGTTGTTGAACGAGCTGGCCAACTGGGACGGCATGTGGTACCGCTGGGTGGCCAACCACGGGTACCCGACGCATGTCTCGCACCTGCAGACGAGGCTCGGCTTCTTCCCGCTCTATCCAATGGTCACGTGGGGAGTCTCGCGGGTCTTCCTGCTGAGCGCACACTCGGCGATCTGGGCGGTCACGATCGCGGGGGTCGTCGTCTCGGGCATCGGCGGCCTGGTGGCAACGGTGCTCGTGGAACGCGTGGCCGCCGGCTGGTGGGGCCGGGAGGCCGGCCGGCGTGCGGTACTGCTGTTCTGCCTGTTTCCCGGTTCGGTGGTGTTCTCGATGGTGTACGCCGAGGGAATCCTGATCCCGCTGGCGGCCGGCTGCATCCTCGCGCTGCAGCGGCGCCGGTGGCTGCTTGCCGGGATCCTGGCCGCGTTCGCGACCGCCAGCGAGCCCGAGGCGCTGATCCTCGTGCTCGTTTGCGCCGTGTCGGCCGCGCGCGAGCTGCGCCGTGCCGGCTGGCGCGTGCCCAGCGCCCGCAGAAGCCTGCTGGCCCCGCTGCTCTCGCTGACTGGGATCTCGGCCGTCGCGGGATTCTTCTGGGCGTGGACCGGGACTCCGTTCGCAAACTTCATCGCGCAGCACTACGGGTGGCATGAGCGCACTAACCCGCTCGCGTTGGTGGACCTCATAAAAATGCTGGTGAACCAGATCTCATTCACCCACTTCAACCACCCGACGATCAACCTCAACCTCGTCCTCGGCCTGGTCGGCGCGATCTTCCTGATCGTGATGCTGGTCCTGCTGGTCAAAGTGCGCCGCTCGGTCTCGATCGAGGCATGGATATGGACGCTTGGGATCAGCTTCCTGGCGATCACCTCCGAGTACACGCCGCCGAACCCGAGGCTGTTGATCACCGCTTTCCCGGCGGCGGTCGTGCTCGCCCGCTACCTCAAGCAGAGAGCATTCACGCTGCTGCTGGTGGTCAACGGCGTTCTGCTGGTCGGGTTGAGCGCGATCACCTTCGTCGGTGTCACGCTGCGTCCCTGAGCGGAGCGCTCAGCGGGAGAACAGTTCCACGACGATCGCGCCGGAGTAGGCGAAGGCGGTACGGCGCGAGCGGGCATACTCGGCTCGCAGCCCGGCCCTGAGCTGGAGGAAGCGCGCGTGGTTGCCCTGCGAGACAGGCGGTCCGCCGACCCGGCCTTCGTGGCTCGAGACCAGCCACACGCGCCGGCAGCGCGACGGCAGCTGTGACAGCCGGCTGCGCGAGAGCGACGCGTACTGCTCGACGTACGGGCGCACGCGAGCCCACGGCGCCGGCGGCAGGATCGGCGTGAGCGCCGCGTCGCTGGTGCCCAGGTAGTACTGAAACGGCATCCGGGCGTCGAGCGGGTAGAACGCGGCGCAATCCCCGGCCTGCGTTTGGCTGCGCACATACGAGGCCGCCGCTCGCCAGCTCTCGGGTGAGACGCCATAGGCCGGCGCGAGCTGCAACGTGCGCAGCACGATCAGCGCCGCGAGGGTCGCGAGCGTGAGCACGCGCGGGACTTGCCGGTCGACGAGCGTCCAGGCCAGCAGCAGCGCGACTGCGGGCAGCGAGACGAGCACATAGCGCGCCTGGAAGATCGACTGGCCAACCGCCGACTCGATCAGCGCCAGCAGCACTGGCACGAGCAGCCATGAGATCACCAGTGCCGGGCCCCAGGCGGTCCTTCGCGGGTCGGCTCGCAGCAGGCGCCCGAACTTCCACGCGCCGGCGCCGGCCACCAGCACGGTGAGCAGCAGCAGCGCCGTGGCGCTCGAGGTGTAGAAGCGCGGCTGCAGCGACGACGAGGTCAGTGCCTGCAGGACCTGCTTGGCGATCCGGAAGCTCGGCCGCGGGACCCAGAAGAGCTGGCCCGAGCCGCGGTTGGCGGCGAGCACCGCCAGCGGGATGCAGCAGAGCGCCTCCACGGCTACTGCCCAGAGGACCGGACGCAGGCGGTCGCGGTACCAGAGCAGCACGACCAGTTGCGCGGGCACCACCAGCACCGCCTCGAGGCCCGCATACACGGCGGCCGTCGTGAGCAGCACGTACGCGATCCAAGCGCGCCAACCCGCGCGTCCTTCGAGCAGCGCGAGCAACGCCAGGAAGGAGCCGGCGATCAGCGCGATCATCAGCGCATATCCACGTGCGTCCTGCCCCCAGTAGACGAGCGACAGGCTGACCGCCGTAAGCGAGCACGCCGCGAGCGCGACGCGGCGATCGAACAGCCGCAGCCCGATCAGCCCCACGATCGCGACTGTGCCGGCGGCCGCGATCGCGGAAGCCAGCCGGATCGCGAAAGCGCCGCTTCCGAACGCACCGATCAGGACGTGCAACAGCGCGTAGTAGCCGAGCATGTTGCCGCCGTCGTGCGCCAGCGCCGAGCCGAGTGCGGCTCCATGCTGACTGGCGATTGCGACGCTCGCGGCCTCATCCAGCCACAAGCTGCGCGTGGTGATGTCGTACAGGCAGAGCGCTGCGGCGAGCAGCGCCGGCAGCCCGACCACGAGCGCGTCGGTGAGCCGCTGGCGGCGCCCGGCGCCGCCTTGACCACGAGCGTTCGAGGAGCCTGATCGAACCGCGCCCGGGGTGGTGGCGGCATCGGAAACGGCGTCGGTGGACATCGCCTCAGTGCTCAGCGAACGCCGATCGAGTCGGCCCCAGATTGTCGCTGCGCTCGGGGACGTGGCCGATGCGCGCTCTGCGCCGCCACGAATACCAGGCGAGGGCCGCGAGCAGCAGCCACGCGGCCGCGACGATCGGGGAGCTGTCAAGCGGGAGCGCGAGGATCCCGTTCGGCTTCACCAGGAATGAAGCGATCAGCACGGCGCCGACGGTCACCCGCGAAGCTTGGGCCGGCGCCGATGCGGCCAGCAGCACGAATCCCCAGCTCAAGTACCACGGCCATACGGCGGGGCCGCAAAGTGCGAACACGACCAGCGCGGCGCCGAGGTAGCGAGCGGTGGTCTCACGGCGCGCCTTGAGCAGCAGCGCGAGCCCCACGATCACGCTCGCGCCGAAGGCAACCGCTCGCAGCACAGACTCGAGCCCCGTAAAGGAAACCGCCAGGCCCGCGTCGTTCAGCAGCCGGGCGATCGTCCAGCTGATGTCGGTGGCTGGTGTGATCGCAAGCCGCACGCGCGCGGGGGTGGAGAACAGCGCCGTCGAGATCCAGCCGAGGCCGAAGCCGGTGATGACGGTGACGATCGCGGCTGGCGCGATCGCCGCGGCGGCAGCCTTGGCGGCGCCGGCGACCTTCGCCGGTGCGCTGATCTGGACCCGGACCCAGGCGACCGCGATGAAGATCGCCGCCGCGGCCGCGGGCAGCTTGATCGTGGCGGCGACCACGCACACTGCGATTGCGAGCAGCGGCCGGCGCTCGAGCGCGAGCGTCACCCCGGCGACCATCAGCCCGATCATCAGCAGGTCGTTGTGCCCGGGGGCTACCAGCTGAAGCAGCACGAGCGGGCTGAGCACCGCCAGCCAGACGGCGCGGGCGGGATCCGCTCCGAGGCCGCGCGCGAGCCGCGGGACGAAGATCGCCAGCAGCACCAGTCCGAGGAGCTCGAACACCCTCAGCACGAGCACGCCCAGCACGAGGTTTGATCCGGTGAGGCTGACGATCCCGCTGACGACCGTCAGGAACAGCGGCCCGTATGGCGCGGTTGCCGTTCGCCAGAAAGGGTCGACCGCGTTCAGCACCTGCGCATGGCCGAGCCCTCGGAGGACAACCGGGGCGTCGTGATACGGGTTCAGCCCCAGATGCGCGATCGTTCCCTGGGCCAGGTAGGAGTAGACGTCGCGGCTGAACAGCGGAGCCCCGGCCACCAGCGGTAGGCACCAGAGGATCGCAACGATCGAAAGCTGGGAGGGCTTGCAGAAACGCGAGCTTGCGACGCGACCGAGGCCGAGCCAGGCCACTGCCAGGGCAGCCATCCCGGCGTAGAAGACGACCTTGCTGGCGACGGCGTCAGAGAGGACCTTGGGGTGAAACCACCAGCTGAGCGTCCCGCCCCCCAGGCGGGCTCCGGTGATCGTGATCAGAAGCGATCCGCCCACGCCGAGCAACGCCCACCCCGGAGCCAGCTGGAGCGTGCGGAGCACACCGCCTGGGGCGTCGCGCCTGATCGGAGGTCTCACGATCCGATCAGCGTACGCGTGGGCTGCGCCGGAATGCTCTGGTCACGATCAGGTGCACGACCCGGCCCGGGCCCTGGCCGGGTCGTGCTGAACGCGCGCATCGAGCTCGCGCGCATCCGTTGTGGATGGGCCTATGCGTTGGGGCAGTTGTGCGCGCGGCTGCCCGTGGTCCCAGCGCCAGGGTGAGGGCTCTGGGCCGGGGTCGTGCTGCCGGCGCTGCCGGTCGTCGAGGTAGTCGCCGCCGGGGTGCTGGTGGTGGCGGCGGTTGTCGTGGTGGACGTCGCCGCGTTCGCGATCGCCGCCCCACCGCCTGCCAGCGCTCCGGTGGCGACAAGCGTCGTCAGCAGAGCTTTCAATCGGTACATGTTTCACCTCCTTCGGAGTCGGTTGCCACCGACGATCGCGGCAGCCGATCTGAGAACCGTAGGAGCGAGCTAAGAGTTGGGGAAGAGCGGCTTGGCTAGGACTCGGCGTTGTCGGTCAGCTCGCGTACGCGAGTGAGCGCGCGGCGCAGGATCCGCGAGACCTGCATCTGGGAGACACCGATCTCCTGTGCGATCTGCGTCTGCGTCATGTCGTTGATGAACCGCAGTGCGAGCACCCGTCGCTCGCGTGCGGACAGTTGGCGCGCCGCCACCGAGATCGTGGCGGTCTGGTCGACGAGCTCATAGCGCCGATCTTCCTCACCGAACAGGTCCACGAGCGACCCGGACTCATCATCGCGGTCCTCGCGTGGCGCGTCGAGCGAAGTCGCGTGGTGGGCCGCAGCGGTTTCGAGGGCGTCGAGCACCTCCTCGACGCTCAGCTCCAAGTACTCGGCAAGCTCGCTGACCGCCGGCGGGCGCCCGGTCTTGGTCGTCAACCGCTCATGGGCCTCCTGGACCTTCAACGCCTGCTCCTGGGCGCCGCGCGGGACGTGGACGGACCAGCCCAAGTCGCGGAAGTAGCGCTTCAGCTCGCCGAGGATCGTAGGCACCGCGAACGAAGAGAACGCCGCGCCTCGATCGACGTCGAACCGGTCGATTGCTTTCACCAATCCCAGGCTGGCGACCTGTAGCAGGTCGTCAAAGGGCTCCCGGGCCCCCGCATACCGCCGCGCAAGGTTGCGCGCGAGTGGCATGAAGCGGTCAACCAGCTCCTCCCTGGCACGCTGATCGTGTGATCGCTGCCAGCGCACGAACAACTCATTGTTCTCCGTCCCAGTGCGCTCGGGCGGAGACCGTGGATAGTCAAGTTGCATCGATTGCATAAGTAATTCCTACCCGCGTGGGAGCCACTTCAATCGGCGTTGAGGCTGCCCGAAAGACCTGCAAATCACGTATGTGTACGTTTAATGACCAAGCCGGATGGCGGTCAGCGGGCCGCGACGGCACGCTTCAACTCGGCCTTACGATCTTCGATGGCCAGTGACCGGCCGCCGATAGGCTTGGACGAAACACCGAGGTAAGGGGCCACACCATGGCAGAGGAGATCTACACGGCGGAGGCGACGGTCACCGGGGGCCGCGCCGACGGCCACGGTCGCACCAGTGATGGGATGCTCGACGTCCAGTTGCGGCCACCCAAGGAGATGGGCGGCGAGGAGCCTGGCACGAACCCCGAGGAGCTGTTTGCGGTTGGGTTTGCCGCCTGCTTCGAGGGGGCGATCGGAGTTGTCGGACGGCGCGAGCGCGCGGAGGTCGGCGACGTCTCGATTGACAGCCGGGTGAGCCTGCTGCCGACGGAGGAGCGAGGCTTCAAGCTGGCGGTCCAGCTCGACGTGAGCCTGCCCCAGGTGAGCGATCCTGAGCTGGCCAAACGGATCGTCGAGGCGGCGCACCAGGTGTGCCCGTACTCCAATGCGACCCGCGGGAATATCGACGTGCGGCTGACCGCAAACGGACAAGCGGTGGCATAACGGCGGCCTATACTTGGCCGTCCCCAGGCGCGAGGAGCCGCACGTGCAGGAAATGGTGATCTACGGCGTGAGCTTCGACATGGTCGGTAAGCAGCCGATCGTGCTGCTCAAGGCCGTCGAGAGCAACAAGTTCCTGCCGATCTGGATCGGCCATCCCGAAGCGGCGGCGATCCTGATGAAGCTCCAGGGCGCGTCGACGCCGCGTCCGATGACCCACGATCTGCTCTCCGATGTGCTCGGGGAGCTGGAGATCGAATGCACCCGCGTGGCGGTCACCGAGCTGCGCGAGAACACCTTCTACGCCTCCATCAGTCTGAAGGTGAATGGGCGCGAGCTGGAGATCGACTCGCGTCCCAGCGACGCGCTCGCGCTGGCGGTCAGGGCGGGGGCGCCGATCTTCGCCGCCGATGAGGTGATCGCCGAGTCGGCGATCGAGTTCGAGCACGAGGTCGAGGACACCGAAGAGGTCGTGGAGAAGTTCAAGGACTTCCTCGACCATGTCACTCCGGAGGATTTCGCGGGCGGGTCCGAGTAGGTCGCGGCAGCCGAAAGGCTCCGCAGGTCGCGCTCGTGGGCGTTATCCCCCGGCCGCGCCGAGGATCCGGCCGATCAGTTCGTCAAAGCCGATGCCCGCCGCGTCGGCGGCTTGCGGGAGCAGGCTCGTCTCGGTCAGGCCCGGGATCGCATCGGCCTCGAGCACGTACAGCTGATCGCCGGCTGCGTCCAGCATCAGATCCACGCGCCCGAAGCCCCGGCAGCCGAGCAGCGCGTACACCTCGAGCGCGATCTCGCTCGCCCGCGCCGCCACGGCGTCCTCGAGCTCGGCCGGGCACGCGAACTTCGTGCGCCCGATCTCGTAGCGCGACTCGAAGTCATAGAAGTCCTCGTGCTGCGGGATCGCTTCGACGATCGGCAGCGCCCGGGGCGATCCGTCCTCGTCGAGGATCGAGACCGCGAGGTCGCGGCCCTGGACATGACGTTCGAGCAGCACCTTGCGGTCATACGAGAACGCGGCCACCAGCGCCTGCGGCAGATCCGCCGAAGTGCGCGCGAACTTGATTCCAAGCGCCGAGCCCTGGGTGGCCGGCTTGACCACGATCGGGAACTGGAGCCGGTCCTCGACCGCCGGCAGCGCCTGCGCGGCCCCGAGCGCTTGGAATGCCGTATCGCTGAACGAGTAGAAGTCGGGCGTCGGGATCCCCCGGTCGCGCATCGCGTGCTTGGCCAGCACCTTGTCGGCCGCGCGGATACACGCCGAGACGCCGGATCCCGTGTACGGGATCCCCATCGCCTCGAGCAGCTCCTGAACGGTCCCGTCCTCTCCCTCACGGCCGTGGAGTGCCACGAACGCCACGTCGGGAGCTGCCTCTGTCAGGCGGTCGACGAGGTCGGCGCCGACGTCGATCGGGATCGCCTCGTGACCCAAGCGCTCGAGCGCGTCCTGAACTCTCGCACCGGATCGCAGCGACACCTGGCGCTCCAGCGAGCGCCCGCCCTTGAGCACCGCTACGCGCATCAAGCGCGCTTGCGCGGAAGCCTCAACACGTTTGCCAGTCGCTCGTCGGCCAACCGTGGTTCCGGCTCTGCGGGCGGCGCCACCGGCCTGATCTGCGCTCCGGCAGGCTCCACACCCGTCAGCGTTCCGTACAGGGACACCTGCTCACGCACGACTTCGCCGAGCCGCCGCATCCCTTCGCGGATCTGCTCCTCGCCCACGCCGGAGAAGTTCAACCGCATCGAGGATCCGCCACGGCCGTCGAGGAACGCCGCGCGCCCCGGGACGAAGGCCACGTGCTCGTCGAGCGCCCGGGCCAGCAGGTCGGTGGTGTCGATGTAGTCCGGGAGCGTCGCCCAGATGAACAGTCCACCCTCCGGGTGGGTCCATTCCGCCTCGCGCGGGAACTGCTCGGCGAGCGAGTCGAGCATCACGTCCCGGCGGCGGCGGTAGATCTCGGTCAGCGAGCGCACGTACTCCTCCCACGGGCGGGAGTCGAAGTACGCGCTGACGAAGTACTGCGAGATCGAGGACGAGCACAGATCGGAGGACTGCTTGCCGATGTTCATCTTCTCGAGCACGGGGCCGGGCGCCGCGGCCCAGCCCAGCCGCACGCCGGGGGAGAGGATCTTGGAGAACGTGCCGGCGTAGATCACGAAGTCACCGCCGTCGAGCGCGCGCAGCGTTGGCAGCGGGCTGCCCTCGTAGCGAAGCAGCGCGTAGGGGTTGTCCTCGAGCACCAGCAACTCGCGTTCGGAGGCGATCCGGACCAGCTCGCGCCGGCGCTCCAGCGACAGCGTCACGCCGGCGGGGTTGTGGAACGTGGGGACGGTGTAGATGAACTTCGGCGTTCGGCCTGAGCGGTCGAGCTCGTCGAGCGTCGCTTCGAGCTGATCGGTGCGCATCCCGTCGCGGTCCATCGCCACCTGGACGACGTCGGCCTCGTACGCGCAGAAAGTCGGAACAGCGCCGGGGTAGGTGGGCGCTTCGCAGACAACCACGTCACCGAGATCGAGCAGCGTCTTGCAGACCAGGTCGATCACCTGCTGACCGCCGGTGGTGACGAGCAGCTCGTCGGTGTCGATCTCGATCCCCTCGGCCTGCATCACCTCGGCGATGCAGCGCTTGACGACCGATAGGCCTTCGGTCGGGCCGTACTGGAGCGCGCGCGCGCACGACTCACTCGCGACGGTGCTCATCAGCGCGGCGTAGGAATCCGGCGGGAAGGTCGAGGTGTCCGGCCATCCACCGGCCAGCGAGATCACCTCGGGGCGTTCGGTGAGCGCCATCAGATCCCGCATCGCGGATGACTTCATCACCTTGGTCCGCTGGGCGAACAGCGCTGCGTAGCGTTCGATGTCTCGCGCTGCGGACCGAGGCCGCCCGGAGTGGGGCCCCACCCCGCTCAAGCTGCCTTCTCGTCTATCGTCACGCCTCTTCACGGTACACCACTGTGCACCTGGTCCTCGACATCTTCCAAGGGGTCGGCATCGCCGTCGCGGTGGGGCTCCGGCCGTTCCTGCCGGCGCTCGCAGTGGGCGCTCTGGCGGCCGGCGATGTGCAGATCGACTTCAAGGGCACAGATTTCTCCTTCCTGCAGAGCGCGCCGTTCTTGATCGGGGTGCTGATCGCGGTGCTCGCCGTCGCGCTGCTCGAGCGGCGTCTCGGCGCGGAGGTGATCGGGCGCGGCCCGTTCGTACTGGTACTCGGCGGCCTGGCGCTTGCGCTCGGCGCGCTTTTGTTCGCCGGCGCCCTTGCGCAGGATCACTACGCGAGTTGGCCGGGGCTGATCGGCGGCCTGGCGTGTGTCGCGTTCGGGGCCGTCGCCACCCGCCCGCTGCTCGGCCGCGTTCGTGCGCGGCTTGGACGCGAGGGCCCCTCGACCGTACTGGTCTACGCCGAGGGGCTGGCGCTCGCGATCGCGGTGCTGTCGGTGCTGGCGCCACCCGCCGGTCCTGTCTCGCTTGCGCTATTGGCGTGGTTGCTGCTCGCCGGCCGCCGCCGCGATGACAAGAAGTACGCCGGGCTGCGGATCCTGAGGTGAGCACGGAGCGGCCCTCCCCCAAGAAGCTCGTTCTCGTCGTGATCGATGCGCTCAAGCCCTCGATGCTCGAGCGCGCGATCGCTTTGGGCCGCGCGCCGGCGCTGGAGCGAATCCGCGACCAGGGCGTCTACGTCGACGATTGCGTGGCGGCGTTTCCCTCGGTGACGCCGGTGTGCGCGGCCTCGATCACCACCGGGGTCGGGCCTGACAGGCATCTGATCCCGAGCATGAACTGGTACCACCGCGAGGAGGGGCGCTACGTCGAGTACGGCTCGAGCTTCTCCGCGAGCCGCCAGTTTGGCGTGCTGCGCTCGCTGACGGACACCGTCTACCGGATGAACGCCGAGCACCTTTCCCATGACGTCGACACGGTGTTCGAGACGCTCGATGACGCCGGTGTCCGCACCGCCGGCACCACCTACCTGATCTACCGCGGCCGCCATCAGCACGAGGTCTCCAACGAGACGGCGCTCGCCAGGATCGTTACCTCGACCCTGTTCCGCCGCACGATCGACGGCCCGCAGGAGCTGTTCTACGCCGACCTGTACGCGAGTCGCAAGACCGGATGCCGGGGTCAGCTGGGCATGCCCGGGATCCGCGATCAGCACACCGGGTGCGTCGGCGCGTACCTGGTCGAGCATGACCTGTTCGACTTCATGCTGTTCTCGCTGCCCGACAACGACGCCTGGTCACACAACAACGGCCCCCACGCCCAGGTCACCTCGATCGCTGCCGCCGATCGTCAGCTGGAGCGTTTGATGCACGTCGCCGGTGGCCCGGACGCGTTCCTGGAGCAGTACGCGGTGATCGTCGCCTCCGATCACTCGCAGGCTCCCGTCGAGGAGCGGATCCGGCTCGATCGAGCGTTTGCGGACTTCGACGTGGCCACCCAGAGCGCCGCGAGCGCGATCGGGGCCGAGGTGGCGCTCAGCCCCGCGCAGCGCTCGGCGATGGTCTACGCGCTCGACGAGGAGCGCTCGGAGCAGGTGATCGCCCGTTCGATCGAGGCGGCAAGCGGGGTCGAAGGAGTCGATCTGGTGCTGTGGCTGACCGGACCGAACCGCGATGAGGCCGCGGTCCGCTCCAGCCGGGGTGAGCTGCGGTTCGCGGCGGGCGGGGGACTGGAGGATGAGCGCGGACTGCGCTGGAGTGTGAGCGGCGAGCTGGAGACGCTGGGACTGCGCGCCGAGGACGGTCGCCTGACGAGTCCCGAGTATCCGGCCGCACTCTCGCGGATCTGGTCAGCGCTGAAGTGCCCGACGGCCGGCGACGTCCTGCTCTCCGCGGCGCCCGGTTACGAGTTCGTCGACTGGGGCGGCGCCGACCACGTCGGGGGCGGGAGCCACGGATCGCTGCATCGCTCGGACTCGCTCGGCGCGCTGATGTGGTGCGGCACGGGCCCGGGCTCACGCGAGGTCCGCGAGCAGTGGTCGCTGTTCGACATCGTGCCGATGGTGCGCGAGCACTTTGGCGTGAGCCCCACTACCGTGGATTAGCGGGGGGTTAGGAGCGCCGCACGCCTTACCCCTGCCTTACGGCGCCGGTGTAGATTTCTGCTGGATGCCCGAAGAGGCGGCCACCGTCCTCGAGCTAGCGCCCACGGCTCGAGAGCTCTCCACCTCAGCCATCCCGCTCCCGTTTCACGCTCGTGTGCGCCACGGTGTACGCCGTCCGCACAACTGGCTGCAGCTGGTGCGGTTTGGCGCTGTTGGCGCGAGCGGATACGCGGTCAACCTGGGAGTGTTTGCCGGGTGCGTGCACCTGCTTGCGCTCGACTACCGGATCGCGGCGGTGATCGCGTTCGTGGTCTCGGTGGTCAACAACTTCTGGCTCAACCGCCACTGGACGTTCGGTGCCAAGCAGGCACATCCGGCCGTCCAGGGCGCGCGCTTCTTCGCTGTCTCGCTACTTACGTTCGGCTTCACGTATGTGGCACTGATCGGACTGGTGAGCGGCGCGGGGCTGACGAAGGTCTTGGCGCAGGCGATCGCGATCGCTGCGGGCACGCCGCTGAACTTCGTCGGGCAGAAGCTTTGGAGCTTCAAAGCCTAGGAAGCCGGCTCCGGACGCTCGCCCTGTCCGCGGCCGCTGCCGCCGCATTTCTGGTGCTGGGCGCTGCGAGCAGCGCCCAGGCGGCCGGCGCCGGTGCGCTGAGTACCGCCACCGGTGCGCGGACGGGGACCGTGACGACAGCTGTCGCCGATCCCAACACACCGGTGCTCGTCACCTCCCAGGACACGCCGCCCGCCGGCTACCGGCTGACCGCC
>ODAK010001843.1_pt1 | contig 22671 bp, 16 predicted proteins | sample 1539591 | NCBI WGS metagenome assembly ODAK01 (sample SAMEA3539303, study PRJEB22396) | soil metagenome | biome: tundra; feature: field; material: soil | place: USA | collected 2010-05 | depth 0.15 m | reverse complement strand
GATGGTAGGCTCGCATGCCTGCACTATGCCGCCCTTTTGCTCATTCCACCAGTACTTCAAGATATACATCTCCATACGGTCACAGACCTAGTAGTTCTCAACGCCTGTTTCTCTGAGAGCCAGGCATTCCCTCTTAAGGATGTGGTTCCCGCCGTTGTCGGGACGACCACCGCCGTCGGTGAGACAAAGATATCGCGGGGAACAAAACTCTTCAAGCGGCAAAGACAACACTCATGCAGGCACTCGGGGTTACCCCAGAGGGGTTACAGGCTATGGCGGACAGACGTGCCGCGGACAAGAAAGCCGCAGAGAGAACTGACGCACAGAAACCCGCTGACTCTGCACGAATTCAGAACGCCCCTGCTCTAATCAATTCTTCAACACCATACCTCACGCCCGCACAACGAAAGGATTACATTTCCAAACTCCATCCGGGCATGAGTAACGACGAACTGGACAAGGTGCAAAAGGAATCCTCTGACGAAAACGACAGAGGGTTTACACACTCGATGGAACAGCAGAGGCTAGCCCAAGAGAAAGCAACAAAAGGTGACGCTGCAATTGCTAAAGGACAGAAACCAGTCATAGGCGTTGACGCTTCAGGTAATCAAGTGCTTGTCCCTGCCAGCGATGTCACTAAGTACGGCCTGTCACAGGTGCGGGAAGTCGGGCAAGCAGAGAACGAGAAGGTTACGAATGCCCGCAGTCTGCTTACAGTCTTCAACAACAATGATTCAGATGATTTGGGCATCATGCAACTCGCAGCGAAGTTGGACAAAGAAGGAAAACTCGGACCCGCTGCATCCCGGTTCCAAGATTGGCCGAACAGGAGCGGTTCTGTAGTAACAAACCTTGCAGGATTCGATGCGGGCGATCCTGACGTACAGCGCCTGTTTACAAAGTTGGGATTGAGTACTACAGGTTTGATGCAGGTTCACGTCGGTGCACGCGGTTCTGCCCAGATGCTAGAACATTTTGAAGACTTGGCAAAAGCCAAGAGTATGAGTCCGGCTGCATTTAGAGCGGCTATTGATACAGAAAATAGCTACGTAAAAATGAAAGCGATGCTGCCACAGGCTAAAGTACAGCAGACACAGCAACAGCCAAAAACGGTCGCACCTGATGGCACAGTCGTCAATACTGCGAAGGGTCAGATGGTTAAACAGGGCGGGCAGTGGGTTCCGTACCAAGGGGGGCAATAATGGCAAGCCGCACAATCCACACGAAAAATCCAGCTCGATACGAAGACGTGACCGAGTACGGCAAACAAGGTCAAATCATTGCGCCGAGTAACGGCACAATCAATCCGAAGCCTAGCGTAAACCCTAGCGTAACTCTTAGCGTAAATCCTACCGATGTAACATCGCACAATGAAAACGGGATAGTTATGCCGAACAACGGCAGAGACAATCCGAACATCCCTGCATACGCGGATGGTGTCGATAGCGTCCCTGTGACAGGTCCTGCCATCGTCCATCAGGGTGAGAAGATAGTCCCTGCTGCGAGTAATCCCGACAATCCTAACCAGCAGCCACAATTTTCTGACTTGCCAGAAGGTGCCAGCATTGTATCAGTACCAAAGACACCAAAGGCGACTCAGGCACAGACTCAGGCACAGACCTTTTCTGACCTGCCCGAAGGCGCAACGGTTTTACATGTTCCACAACCGACACCGGCTCAGGCTAAACCAGCATATACGCCTACGACTGCGCCAGAAGATATGGGCGGTACGGGTTTTGAAGGCGGGCAATACACTGAAGGCTCAGCTTCACAAATGGCAAAAGGGGCGGGTTCAGAAGCATTAGGTATGGGGGCAGGGCTAGTCACTGGCTCTGTGCCATACCAGTCACTACAAGAGCTTTCACAGATTCCCGCCGAGTATCGTGCTTTTGAGCAGGCGCGGAAACAGGGGAAAGGGTATCTTGAATCCGCCAAGGCTGCTACTGATGTAATCCAGAAAAAGAATGACGCGGTCACGATGTTGAAAGACAGGGTCAAGGAATTTTCTACCAATCCGTCTCACGCAATAGGGAGGGCAATCGTTGACCTAATCCCTATCGCGCTAGGCGTGACATCGTTAGCAGGTGCCCCAGCAGAAGCCGCAGCCGCAGAGACTGCGACAGCAGAAGCCATCGCACCCGAAGCCGCACAGGGAGCGGAAGCAATCACTAATAACCTCACCAAACCGGGTATCGTGCAGCAAGTATTGAAGGGCGAGAAAGTGGCCCAACCTGGAGCACAGGCGGCTGTACGTACTAGTACACAAGCCGCCGCAGAAACGTCGGGTACTGACGCATCCCTGACTGACATCCAAAGCAAACCGCTGGTGAGCGGCCACAATACCGTCTTAGATGAGCACCTATCTAAACTAGGACAGAAAGAGGCAGCGGCTTACAAGGCGATGGATGAGACTGCGGGCTTTGATGTCAAGGCGGAAAAAGCACAGTTGGCGAATGACCAGTACAAACTAAAGCAACTCGGTAATACTGACGCCGATGTCCCTCAAAAAGGCAATCTTATTGACGCGATCAATGATTCGACTGACAGGATCACCGAAGCCGAAAGTAAGATGCAAGATGCGGGCATTGACCCGAAGGCAGCGGACGCATTACATCAGCGGCGGATGGCTGGACAGGATTTCAAGAAGAGTTTGGTCAAGAATACCGACGCATCTGACGGGAGTGTCAAGGTGAGGGGCCTGCTCAATGACGCAAAGAATCTGCGGTTTAGCAAGTACGGTGACAGGCTTGAGCAGTTCTTTGGGAGTAAGGACGTTGCCGATAATTATATGAGTCAGTTACAGAAAGCTGACAAGGCGGGTGTACATGCTTTGAAAGTGCAGACGGTTGCTCACTGGGTCGCGGGGCTTGCGGGAGTGGGGACAGTTGAAGAGGGTGTCCGTCGTCTGCTGTTCTAGGCATAGGAGAAAACTTCAGCAGTCCTCCGCTGCTGAAGATGGTTTTAGAGCATTAGAGCGGAGGTTCAATTTGAACTTCCACAATAACGCTGTCCGATGTCACTCGGACAGTGACTATTACGGTCATGTCCCTCCTTTCTGAGGTCTTTCCTTGAGGAACCTCAGTGATGAGTGTAGCCCGTCACCAGGGCCGCCGTAAACGCACTTCGGTAACGAACGTAGGAGTATTATGAATCTCATTGACAAAATCGTGGCACTGTATCACCGCATAGTCGGCGCAACTGTAGCCGAAGTATCCGCCCTTGAAATCAAGTTATCCGATACGGTACTGGATACAACGAAGGCTCTTGTCGCAGAGATAGGTAGGGCTGAAACAAACCTGCACACCCGCATTGACTGTTTAGAGACTTACCTCAACCCTGTAGTTCTCGAATTGCGAACTGCGGTAAGCGAGTTGCACGTCGAAATCATCAAGCATCAGGCTGAGTTGAAAGCCGACAACGCTGAAGCCGTGAGGTTACGGGATGACGCAGAGCGCAGAATAGAGATGTTAGATGCGAATTTGGTGTATAAGTACAAGGAGATAGGCGAAGAATTAGAACGACATCTAGAAGCCCTGCGCCATCTCGACATGAGCAAACGAGAGTCGCCCAACGTCATCGGTAGCAAACCCGCGTTGCTCAAATAGGAAAAAGAATATGAAAAAACAATCCGCACCGAAAGACACAAACGAAATTCAACACCCGCGTTTACAGAACGTCCAAAACGTCCCGACGCTTTGACCGACATGTTTAACGCTCGTCCGATGTTAGGGCGAAAAATGTCGGGCAGTATGGTTACGAAGGCTGAGGCGGCTGCATTCGGGTACCCAGACGCTGAGAAATAGGAGAACATCATGATTCACACATCACAAATGAACGACGAACAGTTCATCGCATTCGCCACCAGTCATCCCGTAAGCGGCGGCTCTCAGAATATTCGCCAGCAGTTAGGGCTAGAACCCGTCAACGGAATCATCTACGCTCCCGCGCTCGACTTCAACAGGTACGCTGCTAACGCAGACCCCTCGCTTGCCGCGGTAGCAGCGGCAATAATCGCAGAGGAGACGGCAGAAATCCTAAATCATACGCAAGAATGAGCACCTAGGAGATAACATTTTATTATTCGCAGACCCATGCGGAGCCATTTACGCGACTGCCGCTCAAGCCGTCCAGGGAATTTGGTCGGTACTCAAATGTCGGTGCAATTATTACGTCTGGCCTGCCCGCAGGACATGCACGGCCTGTTCGCACCGTCAGGCGTGCGGCACCAATTCGGCAGAGGCATCACACGAGAGCACGCCGCTGAGTTAGGAATCAAGAGCGAGAGGGAGGAGTAGGAGCGTCATTGTGCTCCGCATCCTAAGGGCACTATCCCGAAGAATAGCCCGCTAGCCTTAAGCGAAGCAGTAGAGTAATGTGAAGTGGGGAACCTTTTGAAGAGATTCCCCACGGTTTGTGACTAGTTAACGCTAGTCGGCATTTTTGGTTCTGTCGCTTCCTCGGGTGAACTTTCGTCCACACCGAAGAAAGGTAGTCCGATGATCCATGAATGGAGGGCAAGTCCATTTTCCATGGTCAACGTCCGAACGTATTTCACGTCCGTGGGGGAATTTGTTTCTTGTTGCATATTTACTCCTAATGGGTTGCTGAGACCCGTTTACAACACACCGCCCAGTTCAGCAGTCTGGCGGTGATAGTATGACCCGCCCAAGGTGTAATTGTCAGGATTACGAGCGTCACGGAAATGCCCAAACAATGAGACGAACGCCAACTGCACACGGCTCACTGCCCATCCTTCTTGAATGGCGAGCCGAACAGAATCCCGCGTCAATCAATTTGTCCGTGCGATGCTAGAATGTGTGCCATATGCACTTGAGCCGAGAACGCAAACATGAGCAAGGGGTCATCATCACGCTGGTTGCGGTGTTCATGCTGTTTGTGATCGGAGCGATGGCTGCGCTTTCGATTGACGTGGTGACGCTCTACACCGCACGCAGCGAAGCACAACTGGCAGCGGATTCAGCGGCGCTGGCAGCAGCGCGAGTGCTTGCCAACTCGGGAACGACCTCAGATACGAGTGGTGCGTCGATGCTAAGCGCACAAACCAACGCCCAAACAGTCGCCGTTCAGGTCGCGAAGCAAAACCAAATTGGGGGACAGAACCTGACCGCCGCTAATATTGTTTCCATTGTTTTTGGTGGACCCGATACCAACCCGACTGTCACCGTAAAGGTGCAAAGGACCGATCTTCCCACGTTCTTTGCGCGTATCTGGGGTGTCACGCAGGTAGCCGTAGCTGCGTCAGCCACAGCGGAGGTTTACAATCCTTCGGGCGCAAGTGCTGTCGGTGGGTCGACGCCGCCCGTCGCACCCCTTTGCGTTAAACCGTGGCTGTTGCCAAACTTGGACCCCAGCAGTGGCACTTCTATTTTTGGTCCAAACGGAGCCATCACGACCACGACTCTTTTGGGGTGGACTTCGAACAGCCGCGCTACTCGGCTGAGTGTCGCCTGTGCTGGTGGCGATTGCAGCACACTACCCGCGCCAGCGCCTTGGAAATATTATCCCGGTGACTCAACAACGTCATTCGCGCCGCCACCCTCTGCGCTGCCCGCCTGTGCAGCCGGGTTTACCCCGTATCAGGAAGACATTGCCGGATGTTTCCAGACCCCCATCGCATGTGGTAGCAACCCCCAATCGAACTACAGCGTGAATCTAGACATGTCCGACTACGCCAATCGAGGTCTAGACACAGCGAACGCGGTGAATTGTCTGACGCACTCAAACACCAATCAGGGCGATACCGTCAATCCAGCAGCCATCGCGGGAGGACAGATCTCACCACCATTTGAATTCGTAGCGGGCGGTAGTAATCCGATTCCGGGGCTAGCAACAAACGATGAGATGGTCAGCGATTCGCTGGTCACGGTGCCGGTGTTTAATAGCAGCACCACCGCACCGACCAGCCCGGTGCAGATCATAGGCTTCGTGCAACTATTTCTGAATCCGGAGGGATTCAAAGCGCCGCCGCTTAGCCCACCAAATAATGGCACTGTAAAAACCACCGTCATCAACATGGCAGGTTGTGCAACAGGCTGGACTGGGACGCCGATTGTTGGCAATGGCGCGTCTCCGGTGACGGTGCGGCTGATCTCGCCGTCTTCGTAATTACGCAAGGCGACGAACGGCGGACAAGGGGCAACGCGATACGCTTGCTGTTGGAAGAGGCGTTGCATAGCCGAACCGCAAAGAAGTAAACTACGTCTGCGAGTACGGACCTTCCCATCTGTGTCTGACGTGCCGATACCGATTAGGCAAATGGGATACAGATGGGATACACAAAGTCTGCAAGTCATTGAAGGCCGACGTAGCTCAGTTGGTAGAGCAGCCGATTCGTAATCGGCAGGTCATCGGTTCAAGTCCGATCGTCGGCTCCAACATAACCCCAATCCTCCATTCAGTTTATCGATTCCGGCAGGGCGCTCGGAATCGGCTCAAGTGTCCCGAAGTTCTGAGCATGGGTTTTCGGCCCCTGTTTTTTCGAATTTTGCCACCGCGTTCCGAACGTCATCGGCGGCCGTCTTGCTGTAGTAGTTGGCCGTGGTGCTCACATTCGAGTGGCGAAGGATTCGCTGAATTACCATTGGCGGCACACCCAGGCGATACAGATTGCTGCCTAGGCCGCGTGGTGCTGCGTGCCAACCCTGCCACTGCGGAATCCGCACGTCACGCTGAATCGTAACCCGCTTGTCTGGACGCGGTTGGCTGAGCCGGCCAGCGCGAAGTGAAGCATAGCTCTGCCGCCCGTGCAAATTTCAACCATAACCATGCCGCGGGTACCGAGAGTTTTGGATTTCTTGCTTCTTGCTTTCCGGCGTCAGTAGTCGGAATCGCATGGCCGACCGTAACCCCGCCATGTGGATCTGAGCGCTTTTGGTGAATACAGGCGTGTTTACGCCTGCGAGACAATCCTGGTTGACGGCGGCTCGTACAAAGATCTCTAAGAAATGTTTGGGGGCGAAGCCATAAACCCTATTGCCAAGCTGGGGTTGGCTTTAGTACTCTGAGCCAACCCAATCTCATACGCGGGAGTTGTGTACCCAAATGCCAAACGCTGCAAGCGGGCGCCCTCACCTCTGCACATGCAAGAATGGGCGATTTGTTTGTCTCAGCCTGATGATGGACGATCTTTTTTCATCCGCAGTCCGCTGTTAAATCACATCGGTATCTGTGAAGTGACTCAGGTTCACAAACGGGGAGAGGTGTATGCGGAAATTGGGAGCGAGTCTGGTTTTGGTTGGGGTTCTGCTGGGAGTATCGGTGATTCAAGTTCTCGCCCAAGGCGGCGCAACCGGCGCCATTTCTGGCACCGTGCAGGACGTCACCGGCGCCGTGGTCGCGGGCGCTCAGGTCCAGATCATCAACCAGGGCACTGGTGCCGCTGTCCGCACGGTGAAGACCGATGCGAACGGTGGCTTCAGTGCGCAACTCCTGCCCGTGGGCGTTTACACCATTAGCGTGAAGAGCAGCGGGTTTGCCGAAGAAACCTTTTCGGGCGTCGATGTCCGCATCACGGAAACTACCCGCGTCACCGCGAAGCTGCGTCCGCAGACTCAGCAACAAAAGATAGAAGTCCAGGCGGAAGTGCAGCAGGTGGAAACCTCGACTGCTACTACGGGTCAGGTAATTGAACCCGAAACGATTCGCAGCCTTCCCCTGGCAACGCAAAACTTCCAGCAACTGTTGACGCTCTCCACCGGCGCGCAGGGCGAATTGAACTCGTCGACGCAGTTGGGCCGCGGGAACGTTCGAATCTTTGTGAACGGGCAGCGCGAAGACAACAATAACTACCTGATTGAAGGCATTAGCGCCACCGACTACAACGTCGCCGAGTTGACCACCACACCGCTTCCCAATCCTGACGTGATCGAGGAGTTCAAGGTCCAGACGTCTCTTTACGATGCTACACAAGGACGCAATGGCGGCGGCAACATCAACGCCATTCTCAAGTCGGGAACGAAAGCCTTCCACGGCGATGTGTACGAGTTTTTCCGTAACACCTCTCTGGATGCGAATGAATACTTCCTGAAACAGAATCAGCTTAGCAACGGACAGGCGAACCAACGTCCGGTCATCCAACAGAACATCTTCGGCGGAAGCCTGGGAGGGCCGATCGGTCGCGATGCCAAGCTCGGATTCTTCTTTGCGAATTATCAGGGAACCAGGCAGCGCAGCGGCGATTCCCCCGGAACCTTCATCAGCACGTCGATTCCAATTGTTCCAGCCAGTCTGCGTAGTCTGTCTGCAACGCAGCTGGCAACCGCTCTCGGGGTTCCGAGTATCGATCCAGTCGCCTATGCTTTGCTCCAAGTAAAGAGCAACCAATTTGGGGCTCCCGCCAATGGATACCTTTATCCGGCTTTGTCCGGAAATCCCCTGACCACAAATGGACAGACCAATTTTGGATCGTTCGCCGTCAGCGAGCCCGGCAAATTCACCGACAACCAGTTCACCGGGAGTTGGGACCGCGAGTTCCGGAACGACAACGACAAGATTTCGGCGCGTTTTTTCTACACAAATTTTGAGTCGGACCTGCCGTTCGGCGCCGGAGGTCTGCAGGCTTCGCTCGGGGCTGCGGCGAGTTCCACGGATCTCAATTTTCCGTACCAACTTCCCGTGCATGACCGCGTCTTCACCGTTTCTGAGACGCACTTGTTTTCTCCGACGCTGGTGAACGATTTCCGCTTCGGTTATGTGCATATCAACAACAGTGCCATCAACGTGGACCCGGTAACCGCGACCGATGTCGGCATTAACCGCCCGACAAATAATCTGACCAATAGCATCTACAAGTTCACTTTCGGGACTTCCGGGTTCCAGTTTGGCCCCACACCGCCGGCTAACCAGTACCAGGCACAGAACAACTTCGATTTTGTGGAAACCTTGAGCTGGGTTCACGGCAACCAGACCTGGCGTTTCGGGGGCGAGTTCACTCCGATCAATCTGAACAAGAAATTCCCACAAGTGTTCAACGGGCAGCTTTTCTTTACCAACACCAATCCCACCCCCACCACCACGCTGTCCGATTTTCAGAATTTTCTGCAGGGGGCCCCGGAATTCAGCTTTGGCGGAGGCGGGGTTTACAATCACGAATACCGGCAGAAGGACTACGCCGTTTTTGCGCAGGACGACTGGAGGTTCTTCCCCAATTTGACCGTGAATCTTGGCTTGCGCGCGGAATTCCTGGGCGCATGGAAGGATAATGATTGCCATATCGGAAACATTGAATCAAGCCTGACCAAGTCTGGGACCTTCCCGTTCATCTACCCTAGCTGCGTAAATAAGTTGGGTGTCGCGGGTCTCACCGGAAACGCCGCCGGTTCGACTTTCGGCAATAGTGTGGCCACCGGACTCGGGCCACGGATTGGTTTTGCCTGGGACATAGGCGGAAAACACAACACTACGCTGCGTGCCGGCTATGGAATCTACTACGTGAGGGAAGACGTTGGCGCAGTCGATCAGTTGAGCTTCCAGGCACCGTTCCTTCCGATTGCGGCTGCGGGAGGCGCTCCCGGGAGTCTCGCCAACTTCTTCTCCGGCACCCCTGCGACCAATCCCAATGCGTTGCCCCCTGCCGGTGTGCTGTCGGCGACCTACCTGCCATGCTTGGCGCAGCTTACCAGTTTCCCTGACACCAATGGCGCGGCTACCTATGGCGGTTGCACCGGACCAGGCACCGACTCCACACAAAATCTGTTCGTTCTCGAGGTTCCTCATCATTTTCAGGTTCCGAGCACGCAGCAGTGGAATTTGACGCTGCAGCGGGAACTCCCAAAACAATGGATCGTTGAAATTGGGTACGTGGGAACGAAGGGCACTCATTTGCGCAACACCCGCGACGCGATTCAGTCGCTGAATGCGTCACCCTCAAATCCAGTGGTTGTTAAAGACGTTAATGGCAACAGCTATTCCATCACGACGAACACATTCGCCAATGCGATCGCCAGGACGCCCACTCCAGGATTGAACGGATATTCCGGTTACCAAATATTCGCTAACGATGCGTACTCGATCTACCATTCGTTGCAGACTACCTTGTCACGCCGCTGGAGCCACAATTACGTACAGGTTGCATACACTTTCTCCAAGAACATCGATGCGACTTCTTCGGGCAATACGGCGTTCAACACCGCTTACAACAGCGAAACCACCGTCGATGCCTCGCGGGGTCTCTCGGACTTCGACCGGCCGCATCGTCTCAGCGCCACCTATGTTTACGATCTGCCCTTCTTCACTCACAGCTCCGGCCTTCGCCGCGCAGCACTTGGAGGATGGAGCGTCAGTGGAGTGACCACACTTCAGTCCGGAATTCCATTCTCGATTATCGATTCGAGCGCGGGCACAGCTTTCCTGGGTGCGGGTAGCGCTCCGCTGGTCGGGGCCAGCCTGGCTCCGGGGTTCTCGATTTCGCAGGGATACACAACTGGCGATATCCACCAGCGCTTGAATGGCTATCTAAACCCGGCGGCCTTTACTGCCGCACCGCTCCTGTATCCTGCCCAGTGTCGATCGGGGGATTTAAATTTCTGCACTACCGGCTTCGGAAATCTAGGCCGGAACGTTTATCGTGGTCCCCACCAGCAGAACTGGGACATTTCGTTCCTCAAGCACTTCAAGATCAACGAGCGCAATGATCTGCGGTTTACGGCTGACTTCTTCAACGCATGGAATCATACGAACTTTGCCGGCCCGGCGGTGACCGATATCGAAACGTACATCGCGAACCCGACCAGCAGCAGCCCGTTTGGCAAGATCGAGGGTGCAGTCGGAAATCCGCGCCTAGTTCAATTCTCACTGCGGTGGGCATTCTAAATTGACGGACCTCGCCCCGAAAACGCGGATTCCGTTGCTCGAACGGGACCAAGTTTCGCCCGAGCTTGCCGTTCTGTATGACGCCTTGCTGCAGCAGCGAGGCGTTGTCCCCAACATGTTCAAGACCATTGCTCACACTCCCGGACTGGCTGCGGGTATCGCAGCGCTGCTTAAGCCGCTTTTGAGTGACGGCGCTCTTGCCGGCTGGTATAAGGAATTGATCGCGACCCGCATGTCTGTGTTGAACGGCTCGGAATACGCCGTCTCTGCCCATGCGCTGTCGGCAAGACTGAAGGGCGCAAGCGAAGAGCAGATCGCAGCCGTCAAGAGTGATTTTGAGCAGGGCGCATTCACTCAGACGGAAAAGCTTGGGTTGCGATGTGCCGAAAAGATTCATCGCTCGGGGCGCGATTTGGATGATGCTTCATTTGCCGAGTTGAAAAATGCTTACAACGACGCTCAAATTATCGAACTTATTGCCACCGCTGCGGTCTTTGAATTTTTTCCAAGGTTTGTTGACGGCCTTCGCATCCCGGTCACACCAGTCCCGGCAGCGAGGTAGAGTCGCATGCGTCCGGTAGCCTCGCGCATTTCCGTGATGTCCGGCGAGGGTGCGCTTTCAGTTTTCGCGCGCGCCAAGGAGCTCGAACGCGCGGGCCGCTCGATCATCCATCTGGAGCTGGGCGAACCCGATTTCCATCCTGCCGCTCCGGTGAACGATGCCGCGAAACGCGCTTTGGACGAGGGCAAGGACCGCTATTGCCCCGTCGCCGGAGTTCCCGCGCTGCGCGAGGAGATTGCCCGCTATTTGCGCGAAACGCGCGGGGTGAAGGTGTCTCCCAGCAACATTGTGATTGCGCCCGGCTGCAAAATCGGCCTCTTCATGGCGATGATGGCGCTCATTAATCCCGGAGACGAAGTTCTTTATCCCGAGCCCGGTTTCCCTGCTTACCGGTCTATCACGCAAGGCCTTGGCGGAGTTGCCGTCCCGTTTACGCTCACTGAGCGCAACCACTTGCAGCCGGACCCCGATGAAATCGCCGCGAAAATCACCTCCGGTACAACGGCCATCATCACAAACTCTCCAGGGAATCCCACGGGCACCGTGTATACGGATGATGTTCAGCGCCGCATTGCTGAACTCGCGGTGAAACACGATCTCTTTGTGCTGTCGGACGAAATTTATGCCCGCATCATCTATGGCCAGAACTATATCTCGATGATGAATTATCCAGGTATGGACGAGCGAACCCTCATCATCGATGGTTTTTCGAAGAGCTTTGCTATGACGGGATGGCGGCTAGGCTACAACGTTGCGCCGGCGAGCGTTGCGCCCGCCCTGGAGATGCTCGCGGTGAACAGCTATACCTGCGTGAACGAGTTCATTCAATATGCAGCCATTGAAGCGCTTCGCGATCGCAATGGCAATACGCCACGGATGGTCGATGAGTTCGAAAAACGCCGCCAACAGTTTGCCCGCGAACTGAACAGCATTCCCGGATTCCGGTGCGCTCTTCCGCAGGGAGCTTTCTACGCCTGGGTCAATATCGCGGATACCGGAATCGCCGCCGAAGAAGTCTGCCGCGTCATGCTCGAAGAAGCTGGAGTGGCCGGGATTCCGGGTGCAGCTTTCGGCGACTCGGGCAAGGATTTTGTTCGCTTCTCATTTGCTTCTTCCACCGCGACTCTTCACGAAGCGGTGGAGAGAATCCGTCGTGTCTCCCCGGCGTGGGAGCGAACCGCAGTCGCAAGATAGCTTACGCAATTTGAGGACAAACCTTCATGAGAATGCTTCTAGTGTGGCCTGCTTGCTGTTTTCTGATACTGGGCGGAGTTGCCTTCGGCCAAGCCCGTCCATTTCCCGGCCCCGACGTGCAGCAGATTTATGAACGTCTTCTCCCGCAGATCGAGCAGATTCCGATTTTTGATCACCATGCGCACCCAGGATTTTTCGATGACCCGGATGTTGACGCTATGGCGGCACCTCCGGGCAGTGCCGCTCTGCGCGAGCGTGACGACAATCCCGAATTGGTGGCCGCGGCCAAAGCGCTGTTTGGCTATCCTTACGGCGATTTCTCGCCCGAGCACGCCAAGTGGCTGATCCAGAAAAAGGCCGAACTGAAGAAGAGTCGCGGGACTGCGTACTTTTCCGACATCCTCGACAAATTAAATATCGAGCAGGGCGTTGCCAATCGCGCCATGATGGCCGACTATCTGGATCCCAAGCGTTTCGTGTGGGTATTCTTCGCCGACTCTTTCCTGTGGCCGTTTGACAACGCAAGCGAGCGTTCACGCAATCCGGATGAGCAGGTCTACATTCCTCTGCAGGAAAAAATGCTGCACCGCTGGATGCAGCAGGAAGGAGTTGCCAAGCTCCCGCCAAATTTCTCCGATTACCTGAGTTTCGTGACCCGCACTTTGGAGGACAATCAGAAGAAAGGCGCCATTGCCGAAAAGTTTGAGGTTGCCTATTTCCGGCCCGCGAAGTTCAGCGACCCTTCCCGGGAGGAAGCCGAGGCGATTTACAAGAAATTCGCTGCCGGAGTGCCAACCGAGCCGGAGTATCGCACTTTTCAGGATTACATTTTCCGTTATCTGGTGCGGGAAGGCGGCCGGCTTCATTTGCCGGTGCATATCCACAGTGCGGTCGGGATCGGTGACTACTTCAACCTGAGCCAGGGCAACATCTTCAACCTCGAAAACATTCTTCGCGATCCTCGCTACTCGGCAACCACGTTCGTCATGATCCACGGCGGATATCCCTATGAGCGGGAGGCCATCTGGCTGGCTGCCGTAAAAAACGTCTACATGGACTCATCGCTCATGGAAATCGCCATGTATCCTTCGGAGTTCAAGAAATCTCTGAAGATATGGCTCGAGACATTTCCCGATAAAATCACTTTCGGCACCGATTGCTTCCCTTATAACGAAATCCTGGGCGCAGAGGAAAGCTACTGGCTGGGGGTGCAGTCCTCGCGGACGGCCCTGGCTGCTGCGCTTGCCGAAATGATTTCCAGCGGCGAGGTAAGTGAGGCGCGGGCGCTCCAGTTGGCGCATGGTTATCTGCACGACAACGCCGTGGGAATTTACCAGGGGAAGGTTCACTAGATGGCGCGCTAACTCGGATTCGCACGCGGTAAAGTGCATACTTCCGATTCCTAAAGGGTCCACATCACTCTTTAAGGGGAGCAACGTGGGCCGTCGAGTCATGCCACGCGCGGGGGCCGGCGGGATTCCACCGTCGAGTCGGCCCGGCGCCGTTTGCTACCTGGTTTGCGCGGCGCTCCCGGCGCTCGGGGTTCCGGATCCAAGACCTTTTCGATTTCTTCCCGCAGCCAGCGGTTCGCCGGATCATTCTCCACACTCTCGTGCCAGTACAAATGAGCCTCGAGCCGGGGCGTCTGCAGCGGGAAGGGATGCACCTGATTCATCAAACCCGTGTTCAGCAGCAGCGCATGGCGCCCCGGCAAGGTCAACAGCATGTCCGTCTCACTCACCACCATGCATGCCGTGTAGTTGTGCTGGCTGCGCAGAAACACCTGACGGCGAAGCCCCCGCCGGCTCAGTTCGATATCGACCAGGCTGGGACCGTGGCGCCGGGAAGAGACCTGAATATGGCGCTGCCCCAGATAGGTATCCAAGTCGAGTTTGTCCGCGATCGCCGGGTGACCCTGCCGGGCGATGACCACGAATGGTTCATTCAGGAGCCACTTATGTCGAATACGATCGCTCATCGTCATGGGGATGTCGATGGCCAGATCGACCGATCCACTCGCCAGTTCGGTCTCCAGATCTCTGCGCTTGGCCCGCGATGTCGTGATCGACATTCCCGGGGCGGCATGCGTCAGGCGTCGCAGCAAAGGCGGAAGAATCAGGGCTTCGGCGTATTCCCACAACGACAGGTGAAAGTTCCGCCGCGTGTGTTCGGGAACGAAATTGCGACTCTGGCTGAGGTTCACTTCCAGGATTTGCAGCGCCTGCCGCACTTGCTCAATCATGTTCCGCGTGAACGGCGTCGGCATCATGTGCGCCCCCTGGCGGACGAACAGCGGGTCCTGCAGAAGATCGCGCAGTCTCTTCAGCGCATGGCTGATCGCGGGTTGGGTGAGGTTCAGTTGCTGGCCGGCGCGAGTGACGTTGCCCTCGCGATAGATGGCTTCCAGCACCACGAACAGGTTCAGGTCGACCTGACTTAAATGCACGCCGCATATATTACAGGATTCATAGGATTCATTAGGAGAATTCTGCTGAAATCGCTAGGCTAGAATGCCTGCGGGGTCAGCGCTTACCAATGGATTTTTCTCTGTCACCGAAAGCCCAGAGCTATGTCCAGCGCCTCTCGGCGTTCATGCAAGAGCATGTCCTGCCGGCAGAGCCTGAGTATTGCGCGCAATTGCAGAACCTTCCCGACTGGCGCAACTGGAAGCAGCCTCCGGTTATGGAGACTTTGAAGGCCAAGGCTCGGGCGGCCGGTCTGTGGAACTTGTTCCTCCCCGGCCGGGAGTATGGCGCCGGCCTCACCAATGTGGAATATGCGCCCTTGGCGGAAATCACCGGGCGCTCCTCGATTGCCCCCGAAGTCTTCAACTGCAACGCACCCGACACCGGCAACATGGAAGTGCTGGTGAAGTATGGTTCGGCAGCGCAAAAGCTGCGTTGGCTCACGCCGCTGCTGGCCGGCGAGATTCGTTCCGCGTTCTGCATGACGGAGCCCGGCGTGGCCTCTTCGGATGCCACGAACATGCAAGCTACGGCCCTCATCGAGGGGGATCACGTCGTCCTCAACGGCTTGAAATGGTGGAGTTCCGGAGTCGGCCATCCCCATTGCCGGCTGCTCATCTTCATGGGCATAACCGATCGCTCTGCCAGCAAGTACCAGCGTCATTCCATGATTCTGGTGCCGCTCGACGCACCCGGCGTCAAGATCGAGCGAATGGTGCCCGTGTTTGGATCCTATGACTCGCCCTTCGGTCACGGCGAGGTTAGCTTCACTAATGTCCGGGTACCGCTCGACCACATCATCGCCGGACCGGGCCGCGGTTTCGAAATCGCGCAGGGCCGGCTCGGCCCCGGTCGCATTCATCACTGCATGCGCACGCTGGGAGCGGCCGAACGCGCGCTTGAACTTTTGTGCCGCCGCTCGCTTCATCGGGTGGCCTTCGGCAAACCTTTGGCCGAACTGGGCGCCAACGCCGATGTCATTGCCAACGCCCGCATCATGCTGGAGCAAGCCCGTCTTCTTACCCTCAAGGCCGCCTGGATGCTCGATGAAGTCGGTGCCAAAGGCGCTCGCAGCGAAATCTCCCAGATCAAAGTCGCCGTCCCCAACATTGCCCTGGAGATTATCGACCAGGCGATTCAAATGCACGGAGCCGCCGGCGTGTCCGCCGATGTTCCCCTGGCCGAGCTGTTTGCCACGATCCGCACATTGCGCATCGCGGACGGGCCGGATGAAGTGCATCGCGCCTTGATAGCCAAGCTGGAACTGAAGAAATACAAACCCAAGAGCGTGACCTCGGCCTGAGCCCACTCATCGCAAAAAGCGCGATGAGTGGGGCACCCTGGGCGGTTTCGCGGTTGCTCTACCCGGTCCCGCCGCGCCAGGTGCACGGCGGAGACGGGGCTGCCTCAGAACGTGAAGCGCAGGCCGAGTTGGACCTGGCGCTTGGGGAAGGCGGAGGTGAAGGCTAGCGGCGTGCTGGAATTAGCCGTTCCGCCACCGAGAAGGGCCGTGCCCGGTCGAATCCCACGCACGTTGAACGTCGTGAAGTTAGGGGCAAAACCGAAGAGAGGGCTGACCTCGTTGTTTACGCTGGCATAGTTTGTCCGGTTCGCGAGGTTGAATCCTTCCGCCGTAAACTGGAGGTGAGCATTCTCGCCTAGTTTGTGTCCCCAGCTTAAGCGCATATCGAAGTCGATGTAGTCGGGACCCAGACCCGTGTCGCGCCGGGCTCCGATGGGACGTTCATTGGTGATGTGATTGTTGCCGTTGACCTCTCCTCCGGCGAGCAAGTTGAAAGGATGTCCACTGTGGGCGGAGAAAATCGGAGCTAGCTGGAAACCGGACAAGATAGTCTGTCTCCAGGGGCTGTCGAGCACTCCCGCGATCTCCAGTTTATGCCGCTGATCAAACTCGGAAAGACTACGATCCAAGTTTAGGTTCGTCGGATCTTGCGGCCCGTAGTCAGTGTTGTAATCCGTGGACGTGTCAAAGCCTTTGCTAAAGGTGTAATTCCCGAACAAGGTGAAGTGCTCATTGAAGCGCCTTTTGACTTCCACGATGCCGCCCTCGTAAAGAGCGTATGCCTCAGAGCTATATTGGTTGTTCTGTACAATCAGCGGATTCAGGAAACAGTTAGCGGTTGGGCTTGCACAGGGGAAGACACCGGATGGGAACTCAGTGCCGCCCAGCGGGTCGGTCAACGGGCTCGAATTCCAGTTGCGATAGGAAACCGTCTGGCCATTGGCCAGAGTTACGGTGCTGAACGGAGCCGGCCCCAGATTAGTGTCGATTGCGACTGGGAGTCTCTGGGTATGAGTATAGATTCCGCTCAGAGAAATCGAGAACCCAGGTCCGATCTCGCGTTCAATTCCGAAGGAAGCCTGCTGCGCGATCGGGGGACGATAGCCCGGCTGGTTCACGAAAATTACCTGTAGTGGAGAGAGGGGACCGGTATTGGTAACGTCGAGGCCCAACGCGCCCACAGCAGCCGGGGTGATGCAGGCATTATTGCCTGGGGCCGGGGTGGTGCACTGAATCAGGTTGTTCGGCGCTCCCTGCGCAAAGAGTGTCTGGAAAATCGCCGCCGACCCGGCTATGCCCAAAGCCGGAACTCCAGTGATGGGATCCGCATAGATGGAAATTTCCCGGTTGCAAGGGCTAGTGCCGGTACCGGGGATTATCGGTACCCCGAACTGGGAAACTCCGCAGATCGCGGTAGCATTTGCGACTTGGCCGACTGCGGATCTGTTCTCGACCGCAGACTTATTCTTGTTCACAACCCCCAGGCTCAAGTCGACGTCGGGGATCTGGGCGTCGACGGGTCCGTAGAAGATTCCGTATCCGCCCCGGAAGACGGTCTTGTGATCCTTGAAGGGGTCCCAGGCGAAGGAAACCCGGGGGCCAAAATCCTTCTTATAAGTGGTCAAAGGGGCGAATTGCGTGTCCAGTTCATAGCGGAGACCGTAGTTCAGAGTGAAGTTTGGCGTTATCTTCCAGGAGTCCTGCGCGTATAGCCCGGTCAGCGGCCGGGTGTAATTCCCGTATGTCGGATCTCCGAAGCCCTGCTGGTAGACCTGAGGCAGGCCCAGCGATGCCGATTGCAACGAGTTGATGTTGGCGCCTGATGGTGTAGGTTCTCCGGTGCAGGGATTCGTGCCGGAGGGAGCTAAGCACGGGCTGATCGCACCTCCCGGGAGCGACCCGAACACAAAGCGGCCCGGCATAAAAGTGTGGGATTCGGTGTGATTGCCGCGGAGCAGTTCGTAGGCGCCGAACTTAAGGGTGTGATGGCCGCGGATCACGGTAAAATTGTCCGCGAATTCGTAGCGGCGCAAGATGGTGATGTTAGGCAGGAAAATGTTCGTTCCCAGATTATTGATGAAACCGGGAATCTGGAGCCCCACCTCTCCGGGCTCGTTAGGAATCACGTTAAAGCTGTTGAAATCCCACTGCACCCGGGCCTCGTTCTGAGCTGCTGCACTGAACTGGTGATACCAGGCCGCTTGCAAATTATGATCGTAGTTGTGGATCGAACTTCCCGCCGAAAAAGCTGTCAAAGACTGCACATCCGGCGACTGCTCCAGATCGTGGCCATACCTGTAGGTCAGAGAAAGCTCGTTGTTCGCATCGAAGCGGTGATCCAATCGGACCGACGCCAGGTATTCCCGCGAGTCGAAAGGAAAGACTCCACCCTCGTTTTCAAACTGGCTCACGAGGAAGGCATTCAGCGCTGGATCCACGAGCCCGGGGATGGGGACCGCATTCGGGGTCACCGTAAGGGCGTCTTGGAGAGTAAAAGCGCAATTGATGGCCGGCAGCATCACATATGTTCCCGGCGTCTGTGGATTCGGCAAGCAAGGCACCAGGGCGAGGGGGTTCCCGTTGGGCCCCGCCGCCACCGCGGTGATAATGGCCTGTTGCGCAAACCTTGGATCACTCTGCGGAAAGGGGTTCGTGGTTGCTGTCGCGGAGGGTCCGGCGAAGATCGAACTGTTCGTCAGAAGGGGAACTGAATTCTGTGAGTTCTGCCGCAGACCTTCGAAAGAAGCAAACAGGAAGGTCTTGTCTTTCTGGATGGGGAAGCCGACGGAGCCGCCGTACTGCTGGCGGCTGAGCGAATTCTTGATGGGATCGCCGGTCGAGGTGGTGTTGAAATTAGAGAAGGTCGGGTCCGGCGCCAGGGCCGAGCTGAAGGCGAATGGGTCGCGGGCATCCATGGCATCGTTGCGGAAAAAACCAAAGAGCGTGCCATGCACATTGTTGGTGCCGGACTTGGTCACAATATTGATCGACGCACCGGAGGCTGCCCCCAGGTCCGCGCCGTAGTTGCTGCGATTGATTTGGAATTCCTGCACATCGTCCTGGCCTACCGTCAGGCGCACGCCACCGCTATCGCCTGAGGTCTCGCCACCGTCCACCGTGATGCTGTTTCCCCGGCCATTGCTGCCGTAGAAGGACAGCCCGCTTTGCGGAGTTTGCTTGACTCTGAAATCCTGGTCTCCCGCCAGCCGGGTGGAATCGGAGACACCGGGCGCGAGCAAGGTAAACGTAAGATAATCGCGCCGGTCAACGGGCAGGTCGGTAATGAACTGTTGTGTGATTGTGTCTGCCTGGCTCGATCGTTCCGTTTCCACGACGGGCGGCCGGTCCGTCACCTCGACGACTGTCGCCACCTTTGACGGACTCAGTTTGAAATCGGAGATGACCGTCTGCCCGATGGCGACAGTTACGCCTTTTCGAATCTCAGTCGCAAAACCTGGCATTTCCGCACTGACGTCGTAAGTGGCCGGCGGCAGCCCTGCTACTCGGAACTGACCGGTACTATCCGTCATTGCCGTGCGCTTCAGACCGGTCTGGGTATCCACCACATTGACAGTAGCTTTGAGCACAACACCGCCGGAAGAGTCGGTTACAGTCCCGGTGATCTCTCCCGACGTGCCCACGCCCTGTGCGCGAGCCATCAAGGTTGCGAACAGGAAGCACACAAGAACACATGCGAGTGACTTCATCGTGGAATAGACAAATACCCGCTTCCAGGAACAGGCCCCGTAGCGTGAAGCCGCACGAACATCCAGACTGCTCTGTTCGAAAACCATATTCCCCCTACCTCAGACTTGCCTGAATCACAACAAAAGACCCGGTCGCCTACCAGCATCCAGCCACGTTCTTCCAACCTGCCGAATGGTTTCCAGGTCCGGCATTGTTTTGGGCGAGCTTCCCTGGTTTTTTCGATCTGCTGAATGAAAACGAACAACTCCCCGCGTTCTTGCCGATTCAGAGCGCCGCATCTTCTTATTAATGGGCGCGAGCGTATCCGCGTTCGCGAAATTCATCAAATGAATTGTTTTGATGATGATGTATGCCTGCCGGGAATGGCGGCTAGGTTCGCTTCCGCCAGGAGAATGGCTCATGACTTTCCTGTTTCCGGGCCCGGCTCTCCGCCAGCATGCGACAAAAGAAATTCGAGTATTTCCTTGTGTGCCGCCTGGGCCTGGTCGGTGAGAAACATGTGACTCGCGTGCTCGAGCTGGACTAGTTTTGCGCCCGGAATCCGCTCTGCAATCAACTCCCCGTTGCCGGGGGGCACGAGCGCATCCGACTTTCCATGGATGACCAGCGTCGGCGCCGTGATCTGGGCGATTCGGCTGTAGCCCTCCCATGCCAGGATCCCCTGCAATTGGGCCATGTAGCCGTCCGGGGAGGGGAGCCAGGGCTGGCGCAGGCTGACGTCTTGCTCGATCTTCTCTCGCGGTGTGTTTGCATCGTAGATGTAGGGAAGGATGGCTTCCCGCGCTTGCTCCGGCGTCATGCCGCGCATCAACAGTACGTCGATCACATTACTATCTGCGCGTATCGAAGAAGGTCCGCCGGATGAGGTGCAGCCCAGAATCAACGAGCGCGTCCTCGCCGGATATTGCAGCGCGAATTCTTGCGCAATCATGCCGCCCATCGAAACCCCGAAAACGTGGGCGCGAGTAATGCCAGCGGCATCCAGAACGGCGGCGGCGTCCGATGCCATAGTCGCAATCGAATAAGGCCCGGGGGGCACGTCGCTCCGTCCCACGCCTCGATTGTCGAACGCCACCGTACGGTACCGCGCCAGCGCCGGTCGCGTGCGATGCCACATGACCGACGTATACCCGAGGCCCATGATCAGCAGAACCGGTGCTCCGTGCCCCTGTTCGTCCCAATAAATCTTTGCTCCTTGATTTTCGACGAATGGCATCGAGTCCTTCCTTAGCGACAGAACCTACTCACGCCGCGGAGACGCGGCACGCCGCGTCTCTACCAGAGTCCTAGGCCACTTTCAGCATGAGCTTTCCCGAGTTCTCGCTCTTGAAAAGCTTGAGCAGCGTTTCGGGAAAGGTTGCGAGTCCTTCCACGATATCCTCGCGCGACTTGAGCTTGCCCGCCGCTATCCATGCGGCCATTTCCGCTCCGGCTTGTGCATAGCGATCGACGTAGTCCAGCACCAGCGTGCCCTTCATCGTGGCGCGATTCGACAGCAGAGACAGGTAGTTGCTGGGCCCCGTGATCGGGCCGGTGTTGTTGTATTGGGAGATCGCCCCGCAGATCACAATGCGGGCGCCCAGCCTGAGTTGCGCCAGCGCCGCGTCCAGAATCGCGCCGCCCACGTTGTCAAAATAAACGTCAATGCCCCCCGGGCAATGCCTCCGAAGGAACCCGCTCACGGGTGCGGCCTTGTAGTCGATGGCCGCATCGAAGCCCAGCTCCTGCACGATGTAGCGGCACTTCTCCGCACCTCCGGCGATGCCGACAACATGGCAGTTCTTGATTTTGGCGATCTGTCCCACTACCGCGCCCACGGCTCCCGCTGCCGCCGAGACCACCACCATCTCCCCCGGCTTCGGCTGGCCCGTGTCGAGAAGCCCGAAATACGCGGTCATGCCCGGCATGCCGAGCACGCTGAGATACTTCGGCAGCGGAGCAGCCCTCGCGTCGACCTTCGTCACTCCCCGGCCGTCGGTCAGCGCGTACTCTTGCACGCCGAACAATCCGGAAACGTGATCACCCACCGCGAAGCGCGGGTTGCGCGACGCCGTCACGATCCCCACACCCAGCGCGCGCATCAGTTCTCCAATGCCCACCGGCGGCATATACGAATGCGCGTCATTGATCCAGATGCGCATCGCCGGATCCAGCGAGATGTACAACAACTGGACCAGCAGTTCGCCTTCCTTCGGCTCCCCGACCGGTTCTTCCGTGTAGGTCCAGTCGCTGCGCTTCGGCATTCCTACCGGACGCGCCGCCAGCAGAAACTTGTGATTAGTGATTGCCATGCTGCCTCCTTGGTTAGAGCTGGTTGCAAAAGTACTCTTGAGGATTCAGAAAATGCCCTCAGGGGCTGAAGCCCGCATTGTTGGCCGCTCTTGGCGGCACGGCTGAAGCCGTGCCCTTCCCTACCGCTTTTTTAAACCATCTCTGCCTGTCCCAACTTCAGACCGTGTAGCGCTCATTCGCCAGCTGACGCCCTGCAATCTGGCGCCGTAGTGCGATCGCATTCACTGGATCGTGACTGGCGTACCCGCGCAAGCGGGAAAGGTTTCGCCGCAGTTCGTCGCCCTGTGCGCAGGCGCTCAGCACTGTCCTCGACGAGA
>ODAK010001842.1_pt1 | contig 22674 bp, 23 predicted proteins | sample 1539591 | NCBI WGS metagenome assembly ODAK01 (sample SAMEA3539303, study PRJEB22396) | soil metagenome | biome: tundra; feature: field; material: soil | place: USA | collected 2010-05 | depth 0.15 m | reverse complement strand
TCAATCGTAGCAGGCGCACAGGAGGCGGCATGGGTAGCGGTCGAGGAGCACACGAACAGGAGAATCCTCGACGTCCCTATGCGACAGGTCTTCGGACCCAACCCGCGCTCGTAGTCAGAGGCAGCTCCCGACGGATCACGATTATGCGGCTCGAATCCGCGAATATCAGGGTGATCAACCGTCGACACAGCTACCTCGACCGCGACCCCTGCCGCTTCCCCCGCGCCGGAATAAAACCAAAACCACGCTCCGAGTTGACAGGTCGTTCCATATCAGAGATCGTGATCCTTTTGCTCGACAAGCTTTTCGATCAGACGGCTCCCCACAAACCCAGTGGCTCCTGTGACCAGAATCCGCATTCCGCGCATCTCCTTCAATCAGTGATTTCTCTCGGTGGTTCCCGGTTCATTTTCCAATATCTTCTTGAGCCGCTGACGAAATTTTTCCTCGCTGTACTCCTGGATCACCCAGGCTCGAGCCGCTTGGCCCATTCGATTGGCCTGATCTTTATCTGCCAGAAGTTCCACAAGCGCGTTCGCAACGGCAGATGGGTCCGTCGGATCCACCAGGAGCCCGTGCTCTCCCGAACGGATGAATTCACTAGGAGCACCATTACGCGGCCCCAATACAGGCTTTCCGTGTGCCATCGCCTCCAAAAAAACGATTCCAAATCCTTCGCCGCGCGGCGTTTGCAAATCGAGCTCTGTGCGAGCAGGCATCGCAAAAACTCGGCAGCGACGATAATAGTCCTCGAGTTCGGAAGCGGAAACAGCTCCAGTGAAATGCACGGAATCGGTTACTGTTAGCTCCCGAGCGCGAGCTTGCAGTCTCGCCCGGTCATCGCCATCACCAACAATGCAGTAGACCGCATTGGGGATTTTCTTGCGAACTGTTGCCCATGAATCGAGCATAATATCATGCCCTTTGTATTGTTCCGACGCGGCAAGCCGCCCTACGGTCAGCACCATGGGCGGATCTGTCTCCGCCTCAAACGAAGACGCAGTTGATGTTTGTGCCTCATCAATAGTGAACGCGGGTGGGAGGATAACAGCGTTAACTCCCGACAGTTTATGGTGGGTGCTCGTAGTTTCACTCGTGAACCGGCTAACACTGATCAGCCTTTGAGCGTCACGCAGCGAGTGTTCTTTGCGCCGCGGGAGATCTCCCCAAACTTCGATTCCGTGCAACACGACCCAGTAAGGGACACCGAGAAGCCGGTGAATGACTCGTGCGGCGGGTGCAACCCCAATGTGGGCGCAAATAATGAGCTGTGGGCGCCAAATAAGGGCTTGCATCACGGAGGCCGCGAAGAAACGCACTTTGGTGTCCAGCGAGAGCGCGAGCTCGCCGTCGTCATGCAGTTGAGGTTCGGCGGAAACCGTGACTATGCGGACATTTTTTGTTCCCTGAATGTCCTTAAGGGAGCGAACAAGAGTTGCCGTATAACGTTGTACGCCTCCCGTGGAACCCATCGGTGGCGCAAGAACAAGAGTCTTCATCCGGTCGCTGTGCTCCACGGGACTAGGTCAGAGGATCTGCTCCTCAGCGATGAAAAGAACGCGCATTCAGATGGCAAAGAGGATGCGATCGCAATTGAGTAGCCTACACCAAAACTAAGGGAGGCCAGCAGAATTCATGTGAGACAGATCGCAAGCCGGAACGGGAGAAAATGGCGGGGGCTCGATCGGAGTCATGCGAACGTTATCTCCTTGAAAGATTGGATAGTTGGGCGGCTTGCCATTTCCACTCTCAGGCGAGAAACGGTCTCGGATGGGAAGTCAAAAGCGGGATGTACGGTCAAGAAGGGGGCAAGGTTTGCGTTATGTACATGAGCGGCCTGAAGAAAGTGAGCGGGATTTGAGGTGTCCTGCACATTGAGATGAAGTCGGTCCTCGAAAATTCGCGAACCGTTTTGACCTATGGGAGAAATCTTCTATTCCATATTTATGGCATGTGTGAGATACTCCAGTCGTGAAGCAAGAAGCCGTTCGCACGACCGTTGACATTCCGACCTCCCTCTACCGGAGGTTGAAAGAGCAAGCCGCTCGGCAAGGACGTTCGGTCCGCGAACTGATTCTTGCGGGCGCGAAAAGCACTCTCGTGGAGGGCAAGCGCCCACATCCCAAAAGAGTGCGTTTTCCCCTCATCGTCTCGAAAGGCCCCAAGGTAGATCTGACCAACGAACATATTTATGAATACGTTGAATTTCCTTGATGCGAATGTTTGGCTTGCATTGCTCTGGAGCCGACATGTGCATTCGGGACAAGCCCGACAGTGGTTCGAACGATCCGCCGAGGAACAATTTTTCTTCTGCCGGTTTACCCAAATCACGGTTCTGCGGCTTCTCACAACCAAAGAGATCATGGCCAAGGATACGAAGAACATGTACGAAGCCTGGAACCTTTGGGACAAAGTCTGGGCCGATAACCGCATTGCATTTCTTCCCGAACCAGATGGCTTGGAAAAGGAATTCCGCAAACATTCCCGCCTTTCTAGCCGCTCTCCCAAAGTCTGGGCAGATGCTTATCTTCTTGCCTTCGCCTCCGTCGCGGGTGTAAAGCTCGTGACTTTCGACCGCGCGCTTGAATCACGCGGTGCTGATGTTCTCGTTCTTTGATCGCGCGAGCCGAACTCCAGATCCAAAACTCGCATCTCGCCTCTCTCTAAGGAGAAACTTGAGAAAATTAGTCCTGGGCCGGCGGTCAGGAATTGCGGACTGATCCGCGGATCGAGCGTAAGCGTACGGTCAGTCTTTCAATTACCCACAAGTTTCGCTCCGATGAGGAAACCCATCTCGATATTTGTCAGTCGGGACAGAACACTCCAAATGACCATATTGGCGGGAGGAGAATCGCGCGCACGGCAAGATAGCCGCCAAGTCTGGCGATCTTGGTCAGGTATACTGTAGCCGCGATTGCGCAACCGCCTGCTGAACAGGCCAGCCCGAACAATTAACTCTTTCCAGTTAGCATCCAGTCAGCGCTCTTCCCAAACCTCTCAACAAGTCGAAGCAGCACCTCTGCTGTCGGGCCCCTCCGTTGCCTCCTCGCTTTCCTCCCGCAGCCTCACAGAGACGAATTCCTTGCGCAGATAAAGGTAGCGGAATGACTGCAACGCGTCAGAAGCAGCCACGGACGCAGTTGGCACCGGATGCCTATCGCGAGCTGTGGCTACAAGTTCTAAAACGCGACGGCTGGCGCTGTCAGGAGTGCGGCGCACTAAGGGATCTACAAGTACACCACGTGAAGCCGCGCAGTTCCTTGGGGGACGATGCCGAAACCAATCTGATCACGCTGTGTGTTAATTGCCACCAGGAAATTCAAGGCCTGGAAAAACCAAGAAATCGGATACCGCCTAGACGCTGAGGGCTCTAACGCTTCGATACGACGTCGGCTTCCCGGGGTGGCCCCTACAATGGCAAGAGAACAGGCCGAAACGCTTATTTGACTCCATTGTGTTTCTGGAAGACGAAGAGCCCATGTGTTGCCCAAGTGCTAGGGCAAATCCTTCGAGCAAGCGGTTCTACCCACTCAGATAGCTTGCAAGCGATTCTTCTCCCGCCCCAGTACATGACTCTACCAGCAGACTTGTTTTTGGCGCCTGCAGCCGGATTATCGCACTGGCCAGGTAGCACGGGGCCGGACTTGTGGCCCGCAAAACGCCGAACCGTCTGCGTGAACTGGACGAAAGCTCGATCGAGAAGAAGGTATTCCTGACCTTCGCTACAAACCAGCGATAACCCGGTCGAGGCAGCCATCCTCACCCAGTCCTCCGGGCTTCGAGGGAAAATGTGTGGAGCTTCCCCTCGAATCAGTTCAATTAGTATCAAGTGCCCGCCTGGCCGCAATACTCGCGCCATCTCTTTCAGGACGTCGCGTTGGTCCAGGGACGAAATATGCTGCACGACCGTGACGGCAGAGACGAGCTCAAAAGATCCGTCTCGGAAAGGAAGTCTTTGAGCCTGCGCGGCAACCACCGGACAAGTGAGTCCTCCGGCAATGGCGCGGCGCAGCATATTTTCCGTGGCATCCAATCCCAGGGGGCGGAGCCGTTGTTGCAAATAACGCCGCAGCCAGCGGCCCGTTCCGCAACCAACATCAAGGACGAAGCTGTCTTCCTTGAGTTGGCAACACTTGAGCCCCCGGCGCCACGATTTCTCTTGCAGGCGATCGGTTGTGTAATTGAACCATGAGGGGGCGTCAGGATGAAGCACAGGGGCAAAGCCTTGCGCGTCAACCGATCCATAGGATCTGGCGAGATTCGCCCAGTAGTCTTTCCACGCGTACACGCGGCTCTCCCTAACCAGTCACACAACCATTCGGCCAGTCTAACTGCGGAATGGGCATGGACCCTCGCACTGCTCCATTGCGTACGTTGCTCAATTCGCGCCCCGCTGCCGGACGATGGAATCCAGGGCCTGTTCGAGGTGCCGTGCATTCCGCTCCCAAGTATATTCTCCTGCTGTTCGGTTGGCGTTCTCGCCCATCCGCCGGCGCCACTCCACGTCTTGCGAAAGCCGCTCCAGCCATTCGGCGAGCGTCCGGGAGTCAGCCGGATCTTGCAGAATCAGCCCATCCTCACCGTGGCGCATGATTTCACACACCCCAGCGTTCTGCGAAGTTATCACCGGCAGGCCGCATGACATCGCCTCAATGCAAGGCAAAGAAAAAGAGTCTTCCAAGGATGGGCCGGCGTAAGCATCTGCCGCGGCATAATAGAACTCAACGTCCGGCCGGGGCGCAAGAAAAGTCACCCTTCCGGATAGTCCCAGACGTTGAATCTGTTCCTTGTAAGGAGCGGCGCTGTCATTGCCCACAACTAGCAAGTGCAGCTTCAGATTCAGCAGCCGGCCAGCGGCCTCCAGCAGACAGGGGAGTCCCTTATTCTTCCAACCGTTGCCGATCAGCAAAACGGCAAAGACGTCTTCTGGCAAGGACAGCGCTGCACGCGCAGGTGCACGTAGAGCTCCGCGCCGCTCAGCGGAAAATGTAAGAGTGTCTACACCATAGTAGACAGTCCTCATGCGATCTGATCTTCCGTAGGAAGCAGCGAGGTCACGCGCGATTCTCTGTGACACCGGCAACAGCTCTGCGCACTTTCCTCCATACACTCTGTGTTCCAGAAACTCACAGAGCCGATAGTAGATCCGCCGGTGCAAAATAACCGGCCAATGGCTCAAGGGGTTGCGCCGCAAACTCAGTTCGTCTTTCAACTGCCGGCGCAAATTACCGAACAGGACGTGCACACTCACCAGGTCCGCGTCCAGGCAATTTACGCCCGGTGAATAAACCACGCCGGGCGTCAATCCTCTGAACCGCCTGTCCCACCACCGGCAGAAACGATTCGCCAACAGCCACCAGACATACCGAAACAGGTGCGGACCGCGAGGCATCGGGACGCGATGCCAGGTGATTCTACCCAGGTCAACATCCTCAACACGAGAGCTATAGAGATGAATTTCGTAATCGCCGGCGAGGCGCTCGATCTGCTCCGCCAAACACCGCTCTGTTCCATGGCGCTTGTCCACGAACGGCGATAGAACTGCCACTCTCGGTTTATGGACTGGCTTGGGCATGGCTGACTACAGCAGCAGCGGGCTGCTGTTCGGCCAGCAGACCCGGCAAACGGAACAGCATTCCAATGGTCAGCCACAGGTAGGCGCACGTCATATAGTTCTGATAGGCGTTCAGCCCGTAAAACGTGTAGAGAACAAGCAGCATGAATGCGAACCAGAATATGACGAAGCCTATGGGAAACAAGGGCGTGCGTTTTAGTTTTCGGACCACTTTCCATGCGGCGATCAACAGGCTGACCGTCCAAGCTGTCCATAAAACCGGTCCGATAATGCCGAATTCTAAAATGAGTTGTCCGTAACCAGTCTCTGCGCCTCCCGGTACCATCGGCGCTCCAGTCAACTTGTACACATATTGCCTACCAAGAGACTGTGTGCCTATGCCGGTGCCCCATTGCCAATTCCGTTGCTCGAAAACGGATTCGATTCCTATCACGGGATATTCCCACGCGCGAAAACCCAATTCGGATTTCGAACTCGTCAGTGAAAGCGTTTCCGTATAAAGTGCCCAGCGAGCCCTGATGGCATCTGGAGAAAACTCAGCAGCGGCCAAGATTCCAATCGCTGCAACAACCGCAATTAAGGTGATCGCCTTGCTCATCCGGAAAGCCTGCCGCTGGCGCCGCAGTCCTCCCCACAGAAGAGCCAAACTCAAGACAATCGAGCTCACAATCATCTGAATGAACGTTGATCGAAAGCCGCCCATGAAAGTGGCGAGCACGAGGACTCCGACCGCGCAAAAAGCAACCGTCCGGCCCCGCTTGGTGCGCATCATCAGATAACTCGCCGTGCCAAACGCCAGAATAAACATCAAATCAAGAAAAAGTTCGAATCGGCCGTCACTCACAAACACTGAACTCGGACGCAAGCTCTGGAGGTGCGTTAGAGGAGATACTTTGACGTCATGCGAAAGCACGTACAGCTCAGGTGCTATATCGGTGGGAGTCAAAAAATCCGCTCCCCCAAAAGTTTGTATCACTCCCAGTCCGCCCACGATCAGTGCGATCCACATATTTAACATCAGAATCTTATGCAGATCCGCCTCGGAGGGGAGAAGCGCATAGCCTGCGAACATCAGCGGAATGTAGTAGAAATATGTCTTGATACCCAGGAGCCCGTAAAAAATGTTGGGAGAGTTCGGATTGAACACCTGTGCAACGCCCACCCAAAAGAAAATGACCAGCCAAAACAGGAACGGCGGCTTGAAAATGAGCAGCCGTCCCCGGCGCTGCGTAATCAGCATGGAAACATAGGTCATGCCGATGATTATTTCTTTCCCAAAAAACATGAACAGACTATTGCCTACGTACTTGCGGATCAGATCCTCAAAAACCAGCCAGACGAGGAAAATAAAAACGCCGATGCGCCAGTTCTTCAAGATATAAATCAGAGTCAAAAAGCTCGCACAGGCAACCGCCGTCAGGATCAAATAAATTGAAGAGCCGGAAACAATCCAACCTGAAAGCGTCCACGTCAGGGTAAACAGACCGGCAAGGATCGCCATGACGCGCACTGTCTTTGATTCGAAGGCCTCTGAGCGGACGTTTAACATTCGTCGTTCCGGGGCAAAATAGGAGCAGCAATATTCTCCCACAAACTCGTTTCTAAGGAGCGCTCTACTTGTATAGACGTGTGCATTCGACGGAACTTTAGATAAGACGCCTCAGAATTCCAAAGGATCCCCACATTGGTTTGTCGAGTAAACGCGTAGCCCTGTCGGGATCAATTGTTGCGAGATAATTTGCACGGGGCCAACGCCTGGATCAAAGTGAAGTGGAGAGTAAGCAATCTGTTTAGGCTGGAACAAATTCGGAGTCGCAAAGATTCGCGAAATGCTTTTCGCAGTCAACATGGATCGGACGATAGCATATGACAATTACCTTCGTTGGTGGCGCACTTCCAGTCTTCGAGGCTCTTGCCGAAGAAATTCACGGGTAACCTACTCGATCCACTAACCCCAAAAGATTGTTTTCCATAAAGTACTCCCGTGAGACATTCTCGCACGAAAACAATTAGATGCAAACGTATTTCGTCCCTGAGTGGTGTCCTAATTTGAGAGCCGTCGCCAGATTTGGGATGCCGCGACAGTTCATCCAATGAGATGTGCGAGTTGTTGCGCTGCATTTATACATCGTTGCTTCTTGACCCGTTCTATCGAACGAATGGGTTCTTTGTATATGCGCGTAGTTCAGATAAGACATGACCATCTTCCCTTGGAATGGCAAGGACACCGTTGTTGAACGAGAACGTTTGATATTCAGCGGACTGCAAAAGTTGTATGACATCTTCGGGCGTATGATGATCCCGGCTGAGGCAAACTGAATTTAACTCGGCGGCAATTATCGGACGAAGATCATGCAGTGTACGCGCGGCCCCTTGTAGAACCCTGTACTCCCCGCCCTCAACATCCATTTTTATGAAGTGTAGGGACCGAATACCCTCTCGCAGCATCCAATCGTCTAAGCTGATTAATTGCACAACCGTCGCAAGAGTCAGATCTTTGTCACTCAGCAATGATCCCCAGCCCAACTCATGCTCATTGAAATGAATCGTCGCCATACCCGTGGCGTCTCCAACCGCACACGGATAGGCATGAGACCATCGAAAACTGGAGAGGTTCCGCTGAAGCCGGGCAAAACATTCTGGAACGGGCTCGAAGGCATAAACACTCCCTTCGCTTCCGACGAGCCCCGCAGCAATGGCGGAGAAATATCCGATGTTCGCGCCTACATCGAGAACGGTCATGCCGGGCTTGAGCGTGCTCTTAAACAAATCAACGAGATCGCGCTCATAGGCAGCAGCCCACATCCAACGCTCTATTCTTTGGCTTGGTCTAAGAAAGACTGTTACGTCACGAAGCGGATGACATTCCAGCTCGTTAGGTTTAAGGGCTTGGAGAGCTATGTTGGTCAACCAACCCTTCCCCCGAATCGGTAACAATTCCAGGGTTTTCTGGAGAGCGTTCAAAGCTTTCATCGAGGTAAGTATACGCCTTGAATTTGACGTTGTATGTCGGAATGGATTCGCAGCCCGTTGACCGCCGCGATTCCGGGATGAAATGCTCAAATTGGGACGCTACCAGTCCCTGGCCGCTTCCAAGCGCGTTAACTGTTCGCTATATCGCCGAACAAGAGAGGCATACGGTTTTTCGAGCGGCCGCGGAAGCGTTTTGGCACCATGTTGTGAAGGGGCGCGGCGCTTCCGCTGCCGAACGGGTAGCGAACCAGGAGAGACATCGAACTGACTGTTGAGGAATCATCATCCCGTGGCGAGGAGTGCCTTCGTCGAGTCAGGTAACAGGTCATAGCGGTCAGCAGAACCGTGGAAGGAGCCCGGGTTGCCCCGCAACTGGGGCCAGGGCGATTTGACGTTGACGCGAGAGGGTGGCGGGCGTAAGGTTTTGCGTAGAAATGGAATTGAAATTCCGACTAATCATAAGCATAAACGCATTCATTGTTCTCGCGAGCTGCCAATACGCCGGCCCTTCAATCACTCTACTCGAGGATTCGAGGGATTCCTGTGCTTGGAAAGTGTGCTCACAGGTTGATGCTGCGAATCATCCCGGTCGGCACTCGATTTGCGACTCGCGTGCGCAAAGGCGAGGGGGCGGGACTGCGGCTCTCGCTGGATCCGCGCTACGAGGCGCCTTACGCTGCGGGATTCCACGAAACTGCATTGCTCGCGTGCCTGGTGGCACACCTCAGGCCAGGTGACGTTCTCTATGACGTTGGAGCGCATATCGGGTATATCAGTTTGGTTGCCGCGCGGCTCGTAGGTCCCAGCGGTAGAGTTTTTGCGTTCGAGGCCGATCCAGAGAACGCCGACAGGATTACCGGCCACGTGCAGATGAATGCCCTGCCGCAGGTCGAGCTGGTTCCCGCCGCGGTATGGTCCGAATGCAAGACACTTTCATTTCACAGAGCTTCAGCTTCATCCAGCCGGAACACCGGGGCAGTGGGCGCTTCGAATCAGGACAACAGCGTTGATGGGATCATCGTAGTGGAAGCCGTGACGCTGGATCGTTTTGTTGAGGATCACCGGTCACCGGCCGTTGTGAAGGTCGATGTTGAGGGCGCCGAGGAAGAGGTATTGAAAGGCGCGGAGGAAGTATTTCGCACATCGAAACCGACGTTGATTTGTGAAGTTCACCATGGTCGAGCGGCGGAGGGTGTGGCGGCTTGGTTGGCGAGGATGGGTTATCAATGGAAGTGGCTTGGGGACGACGTTGCATTTCCGCGGCATTTAATTGCACAAGCCGATGACGAAAATGCCCATTGAGATAATTCAGCGACTCGCGAGCCTCAAGGAGGATCCCGCCAATGAGAAATCCGGACAGAACGAAAAAACAGGTCCACGCCCATCCAGCAGAAATCTATAGCCAACTGCACCATCCGAAGCAGTGGTGGAGGACTTTCAGAGATCGGTGCGTTCAAATAATGCATGACGAGGACCAGAGCGATGGCCACGCCGCGCGGGCCGTCCAACTCGGGGATCCGCTGTGGCTAGTGTAGAGGAGAGTGCCGTTCAGGATGAGGTGTCATGGCGCACAGCGTTTTGGATTCGAAGATCTCAGAATGGATGCTTAATTTTCATTGTTCCGAGGCAACGGAGGAACAACAATACTCTCCCATGAATTCGTTTCAAAGGAACGATCTACCGGTATAGACCTACCGTCTCTATTCGCCACGATCCTGATGGTAACGTTTCTTAATATTAAGTATATATGTATTATTCTTTCGTATCGAAAAAGGTATACATCGGAATTAGCTCGTTCAGTAGGTCCCCTTCATACAATCGGTATTTTCGCAGGAACGCTTCCGGATAGAAATTGCTTCATCTCCAGGCGACTTCACTAATCTTGGCTGCTCCCGTATCGCCTGCTGGCCTACAGCCAGGGCAACCTGCAGCGCCGGCTGGCTGTCCTGCGCAATTTCCTTCCCGACTACAACCGTCGCTTCGCTCGCGCGGCCCGCGACACCGAAAAGGCCTGGCGTCCCGCTCCCCAAAATCTGGACCGCATCTTCTGCTTTCATCACCAGCGTTCGGTCAGCAACGACAACGTCGTGCAGTGGGATGGCCGCCGCTTCCAGATCCCTTCCCAGCCGCAACGCTTCAGTTTCGCCGGGGCAAAAGTTCAGATCTACGAATCACTCGAAGGAAAGGTTGCAATCTATTACGGAGAAAACAAACTCCACTACACCGAAGGGGTGACATTTTCATCGGGCCGTTAGGATGACATTTTTACGTTGCTACAACAAGTGCGTATTACACGCCTCCTCGATCGTGGCTTCCCAGTTGAATCACCTGGTCCTGCCGCGGTTTTCAGAGTTTCCGATCCGGGTGATTGTCATATGCACAGTTGGTGCAGTCTTCTGGTACTTCTGCGAGCGCCCTTTCCACAACAAACCGCTTCCCAATAGAGCCTCTGCCCGGCCCCGGAGTGCCGAGTAAAGCACTTTCTCGTTCCGGGGCATTCTTTCACGCTGAAAGGCTCTCTTGTCTGGAGTTGCGGGTTCCTGGTTTTTAGACTTTGTTTGCAGGGCGATCATGTCGGAGCGGCGGATAGTATGCGCCGCCAATGGTTTTCGAATGCTGGGCATTTGTCGGCAATACGTGGCACTGCCTGGGGAATAGCTGACTTGGAAATTCCTTGAACATCCACTGCTGCGTCGCGGAAATGCACTCACGTATTGGCAGTGCCGGTGTCTAAACTGCCGCGAAACCTTTCAGTTGATCATCCCTTTGAGGGTTAAATCCGTATTTAGGAGTCGCTCCCTTTCGCCAGATTCCAAGTGGCGAGAAGCTCCGCCAGGTTACATCACCATAAAATTGTTCTTCGACGGCGAGCGACCCCGAATGCCGTTCAGTCGGGAATTCCGGTCGGGACACAACCCCTCGCCAAGTCCTTATGTGCGACAATTGAAGAGCTACGTTCGCAATGTTTTTTGAGATTAGACGGACGCGGGCCTATACGAAGCTGTAGGGAATCGGTTCATCTACATCGATGGCAACAAATCCAGCGATAGCGACTCGATCCCGCGCGCCCTCTAATTTCGAGCAGCGCATACTTAGCCCCTCGGCTTCTGCCCACCTAGATTTGGTTCGTGCCACTGCGGCATGGGCTGTTATGTGGGGCCATCTGCGAGCTGTCTTTTTTGTGGACTTTTCGAACTTGCACCATGACAGCCGGGCGCTCGATATCATCTATTTCGTCACAGGATTCGGCCATCAGGCGGTGATGGTTTTTTTTGTTTTGAGCGGATTCCTAATATCTACTTCGGTCATGAAAAAGTATGCTGCCGGCGCTTGGTCGTTGCGAAACTACGGGATCGACCGAGCATCTCGGCTTTACGTCGTTTTAATTCCCGGCCTTCTGCTGGGACTGATGTGGGACGAATCTGGCCGTTTACTCTTCGTATCCTCTGGCCTTTACTCGCACCCCCTCGTGGCATTCGGGACAATCATCGCCCAAAACCAGATCAACCTTAAGAACTTTTTAGGTAACTTGTTGTTCTTGCAGACGATTCTATGTCCGACGTTTGGCTCGAATGGACCACTGTGGAGTCTTGCCAACGAATTCTGGTATTACGTACTTTTTCCGCTGGTTCTCCTTGCTGCCTTTGCCTGGAGGAAGTCGCTCCTTCGCGTTGCGATCCCAGTTACGATTCTGGCGTTTTGCGTTGCAGTTTTTGTTGGGTCGAGCATACTTCTAGGGTTTTCTATTTGGCTGGCTGGATGTGGTTTAGTCCTCGCACATCGCCAGTTTCGGCTGCGACGAAAAGCTGTGTTGATCCTCTATCTCCTGGTCTCTTTCTTAGGGCTGTCCATCTGTCTTCTCGCGGCGCGCACCGGCAGGTCAGGCATACTCGGCAGTGATCTTCTCGTTGGCTTGGCCTTCACTTTTTTACTATTCGGCGTCCTCCAAGTGGATTTGACGGCCGGGCATCAGCAATATGCAAGAACTGCGCACTTTTTTTCCAATTTCTCTTACAGTCTTTACGTACTGCATTTCCCGTTTATTCTCTTCCTGCGAGGCTGTATCACTCCATCTGAGCGATGGCAGCCCGATCCAATACATCTCCTCCATGGAGTGTTGATCGGCTCGCTGGTGATCGGTTATGCATGGATCGTAGCCGTTTATACTGAGAATAAGACGCGCGTGGTGAGGAACTGGATGAAAAATGTGATCGGACGCTTCGATTTGGGATCAGGCCGGCCTTAATCTTCACCCGCTGCCGCTCAGCAAAAACAATGAATGCTCAACGCGGCAGGCCATCACCTTTGCGCAAAATTCCCACGCCGCGCATGATGCGAGCCGCAGGTGCGTCGATGCGCGTGGAAAACTCGTTGAATGACGGGTTCCAGAGGGCATCGTCGGCGATAAGGATGCCACTCGGCCGCAGAAACGGAAATGCCTGCTCGAACTCAAACATCATGTGATCCTAAGTGTGCAAACTGTCGTGAATGAAGATGTCAAGCGGGGCAAGTTCTTGAGCGAGCGGCGCAAGCAGCGTGCGCGAATCTCCGAAGTGCATCTTCCAACGATCTCGCAGCCATTCCGGCACCATCCAACCCGCGAGCGCCCCGGAGGCAGGTTCGCGGTATCGCCCAGCTCAATGGAATTGAATGCCCCGCGACCGTTTGTTCTCAGCGCCAGTAACAGGTATGCCGTAGACACGCCGCTTGCCACTCCGGTCTCCAGAATCACCGCGGGCTTCGCAGCGCGGACTAGAGCGTATTGGGCTCTGTTGACATCCTCAGGAAAAGGTGGCGATGCTTCAAGCGGTACAGATTAAAGCTCAGTCCAAGCAGCAGAGCTTGGCGCATCTGCATGCGCAGCGAGCGGCCTGGTGCACGAGCCAAGAGCTTGCGTTTCACCGAACTGAACAGACTCTCGATCAGAGTTCGGCGCCGGTAAAGCCGTCGCGGGAACGCCCGACGCATCTCGGCGCGCACTCCGTGGATGCGCCAGGTTTTCTTCCCGCGTTTGGCGGGGATCACGCTCTGCGTCCCAAGTTGCTGCCGGGTATAAGTGTGATTCCTTTCGCTGTCGAATTCGGCGTCGGCCAGCACCAGCCCGATGTGCGTTTGCTCGGAAGCCGCTTCGACGACCGCGGGCAAATTCGCGCAATCGTTCCACGGGCCGCGTCGCGCGAGCTGCGACAACACGAACTGCTGATCCAAATCCGCCACGACGACCCATTTCAACCAATGTCTCCACGGCAGTGGTTTTTGCCCGTGATGATGCATGCGCCGCACAAAGAACGTACTGACCGCTCCCTGCGCCAAGCCCGTCGCATCGACCGCGACGCGAGCCCGCCGGCGGCTTCGGCGCTGCGCACCGCGCAGCCGACGCACCGTCTCACCGATGGCGTGATCGATGGTCTGGTCGTCCAGGCGCTTGAGGAAGCGATACAAAGTCGTGAAGTCGGGAACGCTCCCCAGTCCCAGCGTCTGGCGCAATTCGCGGTGCTCGCCCAGACGCACCTCGGCTTCGCGAAAAGTCCAGTCCTCGTAGCGCATCAGACAGAGAATGGCCAGCAACTGCGGTTGGTTGAATTGGTGTTTGCTGAAACGGCTTGGGTAGCGCGGAAGCACCGCCCCAGAAACTTGCAAGGCGATGCGAGCAAACGGCAGGAGTCCGACCTCGGCCATCGCACCTCCTGCCCCGGTAGCAAACAACAATTTCAACGGATCGGGTATCTCGAATTCTCATTATCGTAACGAGGATGTCAACAGAGCCAGCGTATTGCAGTACGACTTTCTTGGCATAAAAATCCGCGCTCGCAATCTTCGCTCCGCTGAAAATGTGCTCGGATTGCCGCAGATGCCCATAAAACCCCGCGTCTTGGAATGGCTCCTCTAGATACCCACGCACGCTCGCCACACTCGAGCCGGAAACCTCGGCCAGAAACCTTTCCTCCGTTGCAAGCACTTCACGTGTCAGGGACTGTATCGTGCACCGGGGATTTCGCAGAGCGAAGGTCAACCGCTGCGAGAAATTGATGAAGAGTCTTTTCATGGTCCGGTCTCCTGGCGGGGCGCTTGTCGCGTTCCCACCGTGACATCCAGAAGCTGGACGAAATCCCTGACGTTGGTGCGTGGAGAAAACGCATCCATCTTGCGACGGGCTGCCGTGCCCATCGCCGCGAGGCGTTCCGGGTCGGCCAGCGCACACCGTAGAATTCCTGCCAGTGCATCAACATCACCGCACGGAAATATATAGCCGGTCTTACCCTCGTCAATTTGCTCGCGCCTCCCGCGGATTTCGTCGCTGATCACGGTGGGCACACCGCACAGCATTGCCTCACAAACCACCACTGGGCAAGGGTCATATTCCGACGGAAGGACAAACAGATCCACTGAGCGATAGACCGCCGGAAGCTGCGACTGATTCTGGAATCCAAGGAAGTGAACTCGATCGCGAACACCGAGCTTTTCGGCTTCCTGCTCAAGCGCACCCGCGAGAGATCCGTCTCCTGCGAACACGAGGTGCGAGCCTTCAATCCCGGCGCGCGCAAACGCTCGCAACAAGTCCTGTGGCCGCTTCCAGGGCTGCAGCTTCGCGCAGAAGAGAATGACGCCGGCCCTTTCAGGCACTCCCCAGCCACGGCGCACGCCCGCGCGATCCACTTCCGCGGCGCGCGCCAACCACCAATCGTTATCCACGACCAGCGGTACAATTCCAATGCGTTCGTCCGGCAAACCGAGGCTTTTCAGAAATTCTTTTCCCGCCGCAGAAGTCCCAAACGTGGCGTCAGCGCGATGAAAAATGCGCGACAGAACGAACGGCTTGAACCACAATTTCCATCGGGAACCGCTCCGCATCTGAATTGATGTGGCGTCCGCGCCGAAGATTGCAGCTGTACCGGTGGCTTTAGCAGCAGCCAGCGCAATCCAAAAACTTGCGCAACGGTAGCCCGTATACAGCACGACCGCATCGTAGTGCCCTTTACGAATCATGCGCCACAGCCCGGTATTCACAAGGCCGAAATACCGACCTAAACCCGGACGCAGCGAACGATTCGGCACATGCACCCAGGGATAGCCATCCAGAAGAGGCACATCCCACTTCACTTCGCGGCCGAAATCCTTGTCCATACCGCCTTCCACTCCTTGCAAGCTGCAGTAAGCAACATGAATCTCCAGCCGGGGATGCTGCGCCATCTCTCGAAAAACCGGTGATGCATATTGCACGGCATGGGTCGAGATAAACAACACACGGTAGCGACGGTTAGCCACGATTCAGTACCTGCATATAGCCTTGGGCGATGCGATCCCACGAAAAATACTTATCTCGCGCTGCCAGGCTGCGGCTGCGCAGCTCGGCGCGCAAAGCGTCGTCGGCGAGCACGCGCGCGAGCGCATCGGCCAGGGCGTCGCGGTCGCCCTCTGGCGCCAGCATCACGCCTGCTTCGGTCACCGGCGGCGCGGTCTCCAGGCCTGTGTATGCTACGACCGGCAACCCGCAGATAATGGCCGCAGAAGCGCTGCCGCGTCGGCTGGAAATGGGCCCGCGCACGAACAAGAAAACATCAGCCGCAGCGAAAGCGCGAATGATCTCTTCGGGTGCTAGCATGCCGAGAACCGATAGCTCGACTCCAGCGCCATTGAGCGAGCGGCGCAGCGGTTCGCCTGCCTCCTCGGAGTTGCGCCCGAACACCATCAGCCGCACGCTGGGCAACTGCTTGGCCGCACGCGCAACCACATGAGCAATTTCAGCCGATTCAGGTTCCAGTTGCGGTGCACCGGTCACGCTGAAAATCGCAACTGTTTTCTTGTCATGTCTATTGCAATTCGAATCTACAGGAAGGCTTTCCTGCGGCAGGTTTCCACCGACCGGCACACAAATTGCCTTTTCAGATCGGCCGGGAATCCACGACAAACAGGCGGGAGCAATTGTGGTGATCACGCGGTCCGCGCCGCGAAAAATTGCGCGCATCACGCCTACCTGGCAAATGCGGCGCATCCGGTCCACCAATCGCGTGCCTGGATAGGGCATGGCGTCATGAAATACCACCGCGCGGCGGGCGCCGCGCAGCCGCAGGACCCAGAAAACGGCCAGCGCCCCCACAGGAAATCCTCTGCGCGACCACATCAGCGCCGTGTAGTGAAGAATCACCCACCGGCCGCGCCAGTTGCTTGCTTCGCGCCACAGCCACGCGAGCGCGGAAAACCATCCCCGCTCCACCCAGGGCACATGAAGGATCTGCATGGGCTGGCCTTGCCGCTCCAGTGCGCGGCTCACCCAGGTACAATAGTCTTCAATGGCATCTACAGGTGAATCCCGCATGCCTAGAAGCGAGATCATGTGCGGCGGGTTTCCGCTTCGCGCCGTGTCATGCGACCGGCTTCGCAAAGGATGGAATCGCGAGAGTTCATTTCTTCTCTTACTTCCGCCGCCTTCGAACTCGACTGCGAACGAAATTGGTAAAGGCACCCGGCACAAACAACTCAGCCAGTTTCAGTAAACTGTCTAAGCTAAGTTTGCGGCTACAGGAACGCCGCTCTGGTATTCCCTAATCCTTTTGTACCAGCCTGCTACCACGTTTCAGGAAATTCACGGGGCCTCCACTCGGCTGGAAAGCAAATTCGACAGATCACGCATTCTTCGCTCTTCAGAGAATGTCTCGGCACGAACCCGGGCTCGTTTGCCCATTGAGGAACGAAGTTCTTCGTTTGTCAGCAAGGCAATAATCGCTTCGGCAAGTTTCGTCGCATCGGCCGGGGGTACTAGGAAACCGCAATCCCCATCTACGACGATCTCCTGTAGTCCACCCACGTAGCTGGCCACCACCGGAATACCGCATGCCAGGGCTTCCAGAGCAACCAGTCCGAATGCTTCTACATAGGAGGGCACGACCGCGATATCCAGAGCATTCCAGAAATCTGCCATTTCTGTGCGGCGGTATTCCCCAACGATCTTCGCCCAACCTTCCGCGTTCGCTTCTCTAATCTTCTCTGCAATTTCCGTTGACCCGAGGGTAGGAGAGGTTCCTTTCCACAGCTTGTCGCTGCCAGCGAACCAAAGCTCCGCTTCAGGGAAGCTTTGCCGCACAATTTTCCACGCTTCCAACAAGGTTAGGCAGCCCTTTCCATGTACCCACTGTCCCGCAAAACCTGCTCGCAATGGAGATCGCTCGCCCCTTGGAGATGGGCGAAAGAGTGCCAGATCTACAGAATACGGAATGACAGTAGTTGATGTGGCGGGGATTAACGAATGACTGCCTAGAAACTCCTGCTGATCGCTGTGACTTGCGAACAGGTACCGCGCCCTCTGGAACCGGGGAAGCCAGCCAGGCAGCTTCCAGTAGGCCGGCAAGGGTGTAGAAAAATCAAACCGTACGATGGTCCGATGAGGAGCTAAGCCTGCCACAGTCGGTTCGTTGCAGGAAATCAACAGGCTGCGGCGCTCACGTAACATAAACTGACCGCAATATTCCATGGAGGTAACGAGGCGCGCATTGGTACGAATTCGAATAGTGCGAACAGGCGCGCCTTTTTTGGCGGTGCTCGCATACACATTTACGGACTTCCCAGCTTTTCGGAGTAGCCGAATGTCATCCCAGAGAATCACCTCCGACCCCCCGCAGGGGTCGTGCCCCAAAACACACATCCGCGGGGCCAGTACGGCAATCCGCGACCTGCCGTTCGCAGGCGTTGTACTCACATCAACCTCCCAAGTATATCTGTCCGCTCAATTGAAGAATTCCTAAAACCGCAAGGCCCGGTCCCTTTTAACCGGTCTTCTCAACAAAGGGCACCCTTGCGGGCCGCTAGAACGCGCATATCGGAGAGTCGATTACGATAACGATCGTAAACCTCAGGCAAATACCATGGCCTGAATAGGAGATAATCTTCTTTCATCACGACTGTACAGCTCTCTGCTGCCAGCACCTGTTCGATCTTGTCCCATTCAATATGATCGTCGGGCCAGATATGAATGTCCCCTTCTAGCATATAGCGCGGATTGATCCACAACCGCGCCTTGGATGGCAGGTTCCGCAGTCGAGCCAGATACCTGGAAGGTTCCAGGAAGCGGCGCCACGTCCTCGGCGCTCCGGGCACCGCCAGTTGCCAGAATTCCGAGTATGCGGCATTTGGCTTCACGTAGATCTCAAGAACTTCGTGATCGATATAAACAATTCCTCCGGGCCCGGTGAGACGCACCAATTCCCGCACGGCTGAGAGATAATCCGGAATGTGATGAAGCACAGAATAAGCACCTACAAAATCAAAAGAGTTTTCATCCATCTGGCAAAGGTCGCGTCCATTTAGCTCAACCCTTGTCACCTTGGGCCCATAGCGCTCCGCGATAAGATCCAAAAACTTTCGCGAAACGTCTGCAGCGGTGACGCGGAAACCCAGCTCAAGGAAATGTCGGGGCAGATTTCCCGGTCCACAACCGAAATCCAGTGCAGATTTTATCGAGGAGCTCGTCGACACGTACGCCTTTGCTTGGGCAACGGTTCGATGGAGCCGCTCTTGTTCGACCGGATTATAAATTTTACCATGGCTGCCTTCATATTGGCGATATATCCGGTCATGTGCACGGATATTCTCGCGAATGAGCGCGTCCTCCTGCCTGCGATCCTTATGATTACGAGTCAATGGGAATTTCCTTTTTGACTTTGAAGACTGCGCGTTTCGTACACGCGTCTTGTCTCCCCATAATGCTCGCCTTTGAGCGATCCCAATCCCAGATGTGCATCCAGCACGCCAACTGGAAAGAGCGTTGCCGGATGTCGCCCGCAAATCTTTGGAATCGATCCTCAAAGTTGGCTTTAATGATAGCCGAAAGACCTTGTCTTGCGTGTTACCCACTAAGCCTGACTTTCTTAATGTTTTTTGCTCTTACAATCGCATCCATAGTGGCGCTGGCGCCATCAGAAGGTCACCTGCGCCGGCTTTAAATAGACAACATGAACAAGACTTTCTTTTCGCGTGGCACCGCCAAATAGTTCTTCACCTCGGGATAATGGCTTTGTTTCACGTGGGGGAAAAAGTGCCGTCGGGGCGAAATGAATACCATTCATAGCCTTCCTCTTCCAGAAGCGCTACGATCTCCCTCGCTTGATAGCCCCACCCAGACGTCACTCGATCCAGAACTTCACATATGATGATGGGCCGGTTGGCGGCGAGAAATTTCCGGCCACCCTCGAAAATTTCAAGTTCGCTCCCTTCTGCGTCAATTTTCATGACGTCTACGCGCAGGCCGGGCCTTTTCTCCGCAAAATCATCCAGGCTGATTGCTTCCACGGATATTTCCCGCACTTCACTTGTGGTAGCAGGGCGGCGCAGGCTGTTCATAGTGGTGTTTTCCGACTTAACTTGGAAGAAACGTAGAGGGCCGCTCGAAGAACTCACGGCGTACGGAACCACGCAGACGGAAGAAATCCTGTTCATTCTTAAATGCATCTTCAGTCGCTTCCGGTCTCGCGGAGACGGTTCGAACGCAAAAACGCTGTTTGGCTGTCCCAATTTCCTTCCAGCGATGACTGAATACACTCCGTGGTATGCGCCGACATCCAGGAATACCATGCCAGGTTCCAGGAATCTCCACAGGAACGCCAACTCCCCCAAGTCACTGTCCCAGTAGTCGAAAAAATGCCGGTCTGGATTGAAAGCGGCAACGACCTTGGACCACCAAACACGAAGCTCGGTTTGCGGGGACACTCGAATCCAGACGGGCACCGGCAAATAGGCCAGTTTGGCAATGCCTCTACGGAAGAAATACCGGAACACGACTGACTTGTCGGCCCACGGCTTGCGAACAAACTTTAATGCACGGTCAATCATCTTAAGGACACCGGCGTTTTTCGCCCAAGCGCGAAGCGCCATCCTAACGCATCTGTTCCCACTCGATTCATTCCGTTCTCAGGGCCGCGTGTCTACCCCTAATTCTTCAATTGCTCTTCCAGCCAATAAAATTGTTCCAGCTCACACCAAGGGAAACGAAGTCTTCACGGCGTACAAATCCACATAACAAGACCAGCCCGCTAAAAGCTACAACCGCAATTCCAAGTCTGCCCCAAGCATTCATCGGTAGCAAAAAAGCGCCTCCACAAACGGCTAATGCAATCGCTGTCACCGGAACCAGCGTCCGGAGTCCCACGGCCAGAATGTGCCGTGTCTTCCGAAACGGCAGCAATACCAGAACCCAGCCTGACCAATACGAAACAACTGTGGCCCATGCTGCCCCCATTGCGTTCCAGCGAGGAATCAAATACAGGTTCAGGCCAAGGTTAACCGCCGCGCCCACTATTGTTGTCCACAGAACATATTGTTGGAGCTTGGACGCAAGCAAAGCGTTGGCCACCACGCCGCCAAAAAAAATCGCAACTTCGGACCAAATTAGGACTGCCAGCAGCGGCGCGGAGGCATCATATCGCGGACCATATGCCAGGTGCATGATGGGCCGCGCCCCTACGGTGCACACTACGCTGATCCCGGCTGCTGCAATCAGCATGTAGCGGTATCCGAGGTCGAGGTGCCGTTGAAAACGGGCAGGGTCAACAACCGAAATACACAACAACGGAAACAAAGAGGCAATAAATGCGGCCGGAAGAGCTTCGATCAGTTCACTGACCCGCACGGCAACCGCATACTGCCCCAGGATGCGGTCGCTGGCCATCATGTGCAGCATAACCTGGTCAACGCGCGTGTAGATGCTGGTGGCGAATACGCAAAGCGCCATCGGGAAACCTTGGCGAATCAATTGACGCGCAACCGGTACGTGGAATTTTCGCGGCGGCGCCAAAAATCGATGACTTACGTACCAGTTCAACGCGGTTTCAATTCCTGCCACGGCGAGCCGGCCCAGGACGATGTATAGCAAGGGTGCCCCGGCCCAGTAGAGACCAAGGACAATCAAGAGCATCAGCGCCTGTCGGATCACGCTGAAGCCGGAGCTGAACCATTGCTTCAGATCCACCACAAAAATTACCGATGGCAGGCCAAATGGAACCAAGAGAAGAATTTCCACCGCCGCAATCGCTACAAGGGGATAGAGTTTCCCGCCCAGATGAAGGATCGGGGCCACAACAAGAGAGGCCAATACGGTCGCACCGGCAAACCCGGCGGAAATCCACATGCCGGTGTAGATGATGCTTCCCGCCTGCTCGCGGTTCTGGGCCGCTTCCCGCGTAAGAATTGAGCTAAGTCCAAACGAAGCCAGCCAGGAAAACAGAGTCAGATACGCATAGATCGCACCATATTCGCCCAGCCGCTCTGGTCCCAAATACCGCGCCAGCACAAAACTGCCAGCCGCGGCCATCATCAGCCCCGCGCCACGAGCGACCAACACGACCACTGAGTTCTGCATCACGCGCACACCGTGACTCGTGACGGGCGCGGCCGTCGCGGATGGCTCACTTACCGTTCCAGCCGCAGTCATGTTCTCGATTGCATCGCTCATGGCTATGGATTACTGAGTCTTTCCTTTTGCAGTTCCTGCATATCCTTCTGCTCTATCTGCTGAAGAAGCCGCTTGCGCTCGAACAAGAACGCCTCCGCGGTGTCCCATAGCTTCGCGGGCACGACGCAAAATTGATTGTAGACCATCGTCCGCCACGAAATCGGTCCGCGAACAGGAATCAGATGATCACCCCACTGAAAGATAAAGCCGATATTCCACGCCGCGAACAAACTCACCACCAACGCGGCGCTTATAAATGCTTTCCTTTCACTGACCCATCCGCGCATCAGCCGATCAAACAAGCCCGCAAGCCCAAGAATGAAAGCAGGGCCCAGCGAAATGAAATAACGACTTCCGAACGATGAAAGCCCGGCCCAATTCACCCAGCACGCAATCACGTAGTAGAAAACGACGCATACCGTCCATAAATAAATCGCGAACATGCGGTCATATTGTCGGAATAACGCTAGCCCCACCACCGCGAGCACCAGAATTGGAGTCCATGAAAACAGTCCGTGGTTGGACGAAAACAGTACGCTCCCGAGAACCGGGTGCGTCCAAGGCCAGTCCTGCACTCGCAGATAACCCGTAATCAGAAATCCTCCATAAATGATTTTCAGCGTGATCAGTGTCGGCAACATTCCCGCCAAGAACACAATCACAAATGTCATGTGGGACGCGAAAA
>ODAK010001841.1_pt1 | contig 22696 bp, 20 predicted proteins | sample 1539591 | NCBI WGS metagenome assembly ODAK01 (sample SAMEA3539303, study PRJEB22396) | soil metagenome | biome: tundra; feature: field; material: soil | place: USA | collected 2010-05 | depth 0.15 m | reverse complement strand
TATAATAGTATAAAAACAAGATGACAAAAATACGAATTAAAAATAAAATATAAATTATTTATTCCATAATTACTATACTTACCTTTTCAACATTGCCATTCATAGGCGGATTAAGTTTTGTAATTTTCACTTCTACTTTTTTTAATGTGCTAAATTCTTTTTTAAATTCGTTGATAATGCGTTGTCCAACCGACTCAATTAATTTTGAATGAATTGCCATTTGGGCTTTTACAATATTGAAAACAATAACATAGTCAATCGTTTTGCTTAAGTCATCAGTTTTAGTCGCTTCTATAAAATCAGTTTCCATAATTACATCTACTATATAATTGCCACCAATTTTCGCTTCTTCTTCCAAACAGCCATGGTAGCTGTAAATACTGATTCCCTCTACAATAATTTTATTCATAATTTATATTATTCATAAGTTTCAAATCATAATTGTTATTATTTTTTTTTATTAATAATAACCATTGTCCGAATCGCTCGGTTGCTGTGATGGCGGACGTTTTTTAAATAGTGAAGCATCCACTTTTCCGAAACGTATCATCGCGGTAAATTTCACATACCTGCTTTCTCGCCGTCCCCACTGGCTTTGCAAGTATTGGTCGGTTACATAATTAGTGCCGCTCCCTTTGGTATTAAATATATCACTGACGCTGGCGGTTAGCGTAATAAATTTATGAATCTCTTTGCTCAAGCCGCAATCAGCAAAATAAATTTCTTTGTTGGTTCCTTGCGGAATAATTTTCGGAGATTGGTAGCTGCCGGATAATTGCAATGAATAATTTTTTGGTAAGCGATATACTAAATTAAGTTTCGTAGTATAATTAAATCCCTGATTACTAAAATTAACATTATTATATTTTGCATTAATAAATGTGTAAAATAAATTCATATTCCATGTTGCTTCAAACCCTTTAAACAAAGTATATTTGAAGGTATTGTCCATACCAAAAGTATTGCTTTGTTTACCATTGATTGTCGTTTGCACTAATATAGAAGAGTCGGCTGGTAAAGGATAAATGTAGTTTGTTAGCGGATTTTCCGTATTGCGAAAAAACAGTGTGAAAAACAAATTGCCTTTGGTTAACAATTGGTTAAAATTAAGTTCAGCCATCGTAATAAATTCAGGAGTAAGATTGGGATTACCAATGGTATAATTTTTTGGATTGCTTGCCATAATAAATGGCATCAACTGTCGGAAATTCGGTCTGTTAATTTTACGTGAAATATTAAATTGAATTTCTTGTTTTGTATTAAATTTCTTACTGATGAAAATACTTGGAAACAGTGCATTCTTAAGGTTATTAATATTGCTTGGATAAGAATAATGAAACGATGAATCATTTTTATTTGTCAAAGTTCCTTTGTAATAGGAATCTTCAAAACGCAGCCCAAGCATATAATTTATTTTTTTATACCTCATCGAATAGTTGATGTATGCTGCATTTACAAGGTCTTCAATGTTATAATGATTCGTAAGATATGAATTGGGAACATAATTATTGGAAATATAATTGTATTGACTTACATCTAAAAACTGAGTGCTTGGCTTGTAATTAGAACGCACACCAAGTTCTAATTTTGTACTATCGTTAATCGGATTAACATAATCAGCTTGTGCAGTAAACATTTGATTTACGTTATGTCCAAAATTATTTTGTAATTGCGGATTATCGGGCAAAGGTGTATTAGTGTTGGCAGCATCTGTATTTGTAGTAAAATAACTTGGACTATGAGCATTGGATGTACTATAATTCATATCTGCAGTTAACTCTTTTCCCTTTTTTTGAAATGTTTTTTTGTGATGTAATTTGGTAGTATAATTTTCAAAGTGAGTTAATGCGTTTGTTGTTCTATTGCCATTATTTAATATAGTTGCGGAGGCATCGCTGGTATTAAATAATTGTACATCCTGACTATTAAAATCTCCAACAACTATATTTTCTGAAAGCGATAAAGTATTGTGATTATTAATATAATAATCTAATGTTGCCGTTCCCGCTTGAAAAGTATTTTGAAGTGTATTCCTATCTGTTAAATCATAATAACCCTCTGGAACATTGTTAAGCAAGTTAGTTCTATCAGTATAACCTTTTACGGGATTTTTAAATGTGTTATAATTATATGTTACCGAAAAGCCGATTGGTTTCTGTTTAATATTTAAAGCTACCATACCGTTGTAGCGATTGTTGGTGCCAATACCTCCGGTTACAATACCATTGTACCCCGGTTTAGTATTGCTCTTCATCACTATGTTAATAATTCCTCCCGAGGCGCTTGCTTCAAATTTTGCGGATGGATTGGTAATAATTTCTACTCGGTCTATCTGGTCGGCAGGAATTTGGTCAAGCGTAAGAACAGTTGGTCTGCCATCAACATAAATAGTAGTTCCATTTTGACGAAGCTGCGCGTTGCCGTCTGCGTCAATGGTTACAGAAGGAATATTTTTCATCACATCAGTTGCTGTACCGCCTTTAGAAATAATATTTTTATCTACATTAAAAATTTTGCGGTCGATACTCATCTCAACAGCGCTTTTTTCTGCAACCACTTCTACACTTTTTAAAAGTGTTTCTTCCATTTCTATTTTTATATCTCCCAAATCCTGTTCTTCATTTTGAGGAGTTATAATAATTGTTTGTTGCAAAGGTTTAAATCCAAGGAAAGTTATTTTTAAAGTCAACTTTCCAAAAGGTAAATTTTCAAGATTGAATTCACCATTGTTACCTGCAAAATTACCCGCAACCACACTATCATTTTTGAAAATAGCTACAGAAGCGAAAGGAACAATCTCTTTTGTTTTCGAATCAATAATTCTTCCATAAACACGACCTAGGTTAGGCATTTTAAATTCGCGTTTTCCTTGTTTTTGATCCGGTTGCTGGGCAATAACGCTACTTGTAAAATATACTAAAAGAATAAACACAACAACTTTTATTTTTTTCATGGATATCATACTGTTTTATGGACCTAATAAGAAATGTGTAAAAATTTGGAGGCTGTTTAATTCCACAATTTATTTCAACTTAAATGAAGCGATAGATCGCACTATTATTATGACTGAGTGGAGAGTGTTGCTTTTGATTTCATTAGGTAAAATTAAACTTTTTTTTGCAATACATTGTTTTTTTATTTAGTGATAAAATCTATGTTAATTTATTTTTTGGAAGGCAAATTTCATTTTGACTGTTAATTTATTCGTAGTATAAAGCTCACTGTTACCGGAGGCTTGTCCACCACCACTTCCTCCTCTGTTTCCACTACCACCATGTCCGCCACCTCCATGCATTCCACCACCGCCACCCATTCCGGAACCACCACCACCGCCAGCACCTCTACCGCCGCTGCCTCCAGACGTTGAAGGTGCAGGAAGCCCATTTACTTTAATTTCGTAACTGAATACTTTATTGCTATCAGCAGTTGTCAATTCATTTTTATAAAAGGTGCTGAAGGGAATAATTGCTTCATAATACATTGTGCCCAAGCTATCAAAATTTACTGCCGCTGAAATTCCTGAAGTAGTGTTGAACAATGATAGGATTCCTCCAAGTGGAGGCTTAAAACCAATCAACTGAGCTTCTTTTGATTGACTCAATTTTTTTTGCATCATAAGCGAACGGTATGATTGTGCACCAGAACTTTTTTCAGTTTGCGTTTCGCTTCTTTTATGCTGCATGGTCATTTGTTGATCCGATATTGGAAAAATAAATGCTATAGGAAATGATTTTTTTCCTGTTGTATCTATTCTAAATTCTATTCCGCCACGCAATATTTTTGTCAACATGGTCTCATCGAAAACTTTCATACACAAATATAAATTTTGGCGATCATTAGTAATGTTATAATTGATCTTGCTATCATGGTCATAAAACCTCAATGGGTTAGACCATTCAGGAATCTTACCATCGGCAGTAATCTTGTTACTTTGCCACTTAAGCACACTATATGTTTGATGCGAACAAGAAGAATACACAAATACTATTAATATTGTAATAATAATTTTTTTCATTTTTTTATTTGTATTTCAATCATTATAATAGCATATATGTTATTTGGATTTTAAAATTTATATTTCAGGCTTCAAGATTAATAATTTTTAAAAAAGCACTTCTGTAAAAATCACTTAAAGGAACTTCCGATTCTGCAAGGTGGATGCGGTTTTTACGGAAGGATGTTATTTTATGAATAGAAACAATAAATGATTTATGGACTCTGATGAATTTATTTGAAGGCAGTTTTTCTTCAATAGCTTTCAAGCTCATCCTTGTAATGACAGGTTTTTTAATGTTTGCCAAATGAATTTTAATATAATCTTTTAAACCCTCTATATAAGTAATATCATTGATTAGTATTTTAACTAAATAGTATTCTGAATTTACAAAAATATATTCAGGGTTTATATCAGCTAACGATGTTTGTTTTTGCTTCAGATTATAATATTCAAGTGCTTTGTTTGTCGCTTTTAAAAATCGGTCAAAAGGAACAGGTTTAACCAGATAATCCAATACATCCAAATTAAAACCTTCCAATGCATATTCTTTATAAGCAGTAATAAAAATAATCATCGGTCGCGTTTGCAAACTTTGAAGAAATTGCATCCCCGTTATTCCCGGCATTTGTATATCCAAAAATATCAAATCAATATTCTTATCTTGTAATATCTGCATCGCTTCATAAGCATTTTTACAACGCTTTACCAATTGTAAAAATGGAACCCGAAGAATATTGTCTTCAAGCAAGTCAAGGGCAAGTGTTTCATCATCTACTGCAAGACAGCGTATCATTTTAGTTGTAAATTAAGCGTTGCTGTAAATTGATTGTCTTTATCAGAAATAATAAGTTCATGCTTTTCGGGATACAATAAATTTAAACGTCTTTTCAGGTTATTCAATCCTATGCCAGAGTTATTATCTTTCTTTTCAATAATCTGACTGTTAAATTTATTTAAAACACGCATAACAATAGTTTCTTCATTAATAATCAATTGAATGTTTATTTCCGGTTGTTCAATCATGCCGAATCCGTGTTTAAAGGCATTTTCAACCAAAGGAATAAATAACATCGGTTCAACAAAATTATCTGAAAATGAATTTGTAACCACATTAAAATCAACTTTTATATCATCGCCAAAACGAAGCAATTGCAAGTCTATATAGCTTTTTAAATATTCAACTTCTTTTATTACACTTACTTTTTCTTCACCCGATTCGTATAACATATAACGCATTAAGGTTGATAATTCGATTAAAACAGGCTCTAACCGATCAGATTTTTTTCGGGCAAGCGCCACCATGTTATTTAGAACATTGAACATAAAATGAGGACTTACCTGTGATCGCAAGAAGGATAATTCTGATTTTAAATTTTCGTTTTCCTTTTCTTTCAGTTGTTTTTCATATTTAACATTATCGATAATAAATCGATAAACAGTACTGACTGCAAAATCGGTAAAACATGGAAATAACTTGAAAATAAAAACACGGATAAATGGACGTGTGGAATTATGAGGATGATATAAATCGCTTACAGCAGCATTTATAAAGGTTATTAAAAGAAGTACAAGAAGGGTAAGAAGAATATAAAGAATTGTTTTTTTTTTTGTAAGAAACGCTGGGATTAAATAATAAGCATTGAGATAAAAAAAAATAATGTAAAATAAAAACGCAATGATTTCAGTAATGCTAAAAAAGTTTCTATGATCAGAAGAATGATGATGTAAAGGAAAAGTGCTAAAAAATAAAATTGGAATCAATAACAAAAGTGCCCAAGCAAGTATGTGAAAAACAGGAATAATTATTTTTTTTGAATTCATAAATCAGTACGTTGTTTATCAAAAAAAATACTTGCTTATAAGTAAATTTAAAAATAATGTATTGTTTATTCAGGCCGAACCGCTAATTTAATTTTCACTTTAATATTGCGATTTTGCTGATTTGCAGGAGAGTTACCCATCCCATTAGAATTACTACCAATGGGTATCCGCATGCCCACGCCCATTCCACCCATTCCAAAACCCATTCCGCCCATGCCCATACCCATTCCACCCATACCCATGCTTCCCATACCCATGCCCATACTTAATCCGTTTCCGCCCATCCCTCCTGAACCCATTCCGCCTTGTGTTTGTGCGCTTTGTATTCCGGTAAGCTTTATTGCAATACCAAAAACCTTTGAGCTATCAGCGATAGATAATGATTTTTTATAAAAAGTGGCAAATGGTATAGATGACTGAAATAGCATTGCGTTAGTACTATCCCAGGTAATATTCATTTTGATATTATAATCGTTCGGCAAAGGAATAGCTCCCGAAATTGGGTATTTAAAACCAAAAAGATGTACTGATTTATTTTCTTCTATGAATTTTTGCTTTAATGAACTATAATTGTCCTGATTGTGTGCAGTGCCTTGTCGTCTTCCTCTCGAATTAGCATTTTGAGAACTATAATCTCTATCATTAGAATCACTTTTTTTCACTTGTTTTATTTCAAATGGAAAAAGAATTTTTATTGGCTCTCCAAATTTACCGGTTGTATCAATATTAAACCGTATGCCTGAACGCAGTATACTCAGTTGGGTTTGCTGATTTGTTGTTTTGATAGTAATATAAAAGTTATCCAAATCATTACTGAAAGTATAGTATAAACTACTTTCAGTATCATAAAAATCAAAAATATGAGGCGCATCCTTTGGATTGCCATTAACTTGCAGAGGTTGAGGTTGCCAAAGATCTTTATAAACAATACTGCTACACGAATAAAGTACTGTCATAGCAATAATTGATACGCAATATTTAATAGAACATTTCATTATGAATACCGAAATTTACTATGTTCTACAAACAAACTTTATGCCTAAATTACTTTATCTTGTCCGAAGATTTTTAAAAATGAAATAACATATTATTCAACACAACAATATTTATAAAAAGCAATTGATTGACGTAATGTCATTCCTGTCTATGCTCGTGTTGTTGTTTCATTGCTTCTTTCTTTGCCAAGTATTTATTGAATTGGTCGGCAGACAATATAGCTTTTAATTTGGCTTCTTTGTCTTCTTGAATTTTTTTTCTTTCAGCATGCATCGCTTCTCTGTCGCCTTTGTTTGCTGAAATAGTTTCCATTTTTTGGATAGTTTCTGTATTTATCACTAACACCTTTGCCTTCTGATCTGCCGATAAACCCAGCTCTTGAGCCATTTTATCGGTTTGGACTTGTGGGTCTTGTTTTGGTCGTGAACCATATTCTCCTCCTTTATCACTCTGAGCATTCGAAATAAATGCTGCTGAACTAATTGCTATTGCAATGATGTACTTTTTCATGTGTTTAAATTTTTGAATTATTTATTTGAATGTTTATTAATTTCTTGAATGCCACATACCATCTTCCTTGTTTTCATTAAAAAGTTTAAGTTGTTCGGGAGTAAGTATTTTCTTTATTGCTTCCATTTTTTTGTGATGTTCTTCTCTCATTAAATTTCCATATTTTTCTTCGTTTTCATTTGTTTCATTTCGTTTCGCTTCTTCTTGAACAGAATTTTTAAAAATTTCTTGAACCTTTATAACCTGTTCATTTGTTAGGTTTAGTTTTTCCGTTAACCTTTTTATTTCCCATTCTTTTCTATCATTCCAACTATCATGATGATGATTTTCCATATCTCTTTCATCACCATCTTCCATTTTATTCATTCTGTTCCATCTATTCATTCTTTCCATTCCTTCATGATGCGAAAATCTTCCTTTCATCCATGGCTCTCGATTGTGCCTATTCATCATACATTCACTGTTTTCTACATGATGCATTCTTCGCATTAGCATCCTTGTGAATCCTCCGATAAGAGCCAGGCACATAATTAAGATACTGACAATAATTATAAAATAAGAAATGGCAGAAAAAAATCTGCCTAAATTTTCTGTTCGTGTTTTTGCAAGCAGGAACATTCCTGCTGTTAAAGCAAGCAATGCAAGTGAAATTGGAATTAAAATCATGGTTTTATATTTTAGTTTGAACCAAAACTAACAACCGAACAAACAATAAAAAAATAGAATATACCAAAGCGGAAAAGAAATATACCGGAAGTGTTTTTTCAGATACAACAGGATTATTGTATTTATAAATATAAGGTTGTTGAGCCACTTCGCTACTTGTAAAATTTATTACAAGGACAGTAAAAATATGTTTTCATTTTTTCATGGATAGCATAAAATTTGATTGTGTTTTTTTTAAAAATATAGTTACTACTCAGCCGAAGTACAAATAAATGGAACGCAGATAATTATGATAAATACAGATAAAAAAAATCTTTAATGTAGCTGAGTAGTTACAATGAGTGTCGTATTTATTCGGTTTTTTTTATTCAACCGTAACTGATTTCGCTAAATTTCTAGGTTGATCTACATTGCAACCACGCATCACAGCAATATGGTAGGATAATAATTGCAATGGCACTACTGCAATCAAAGGCACTAAAATTTCGTCTGTTTCAGGAATCTCAATCGAATAATCCGCCATCTCTTTTACTTGAGTATCGCCTTGGGTAACAATGGCGATAATTTTTCCTTTTCTTGCTTTTACTTCTTGAATGTTGCTTACCACTTTTTCATACGATGCTCCTTTTGTTGCGATAACAAATACGGGCATTTCCTCATCAATCAAAGCAATGGGACCATGCTTCATTTCTGCGGCAGGATAACCTTCGGCATGTATATAGGAAATTTCTTTTAATTTTAAAGCGCCTTCTAATGCAACCGGAAAGGTATATCCGCGACCTAAATACAATGCGTTGCGTGAATTTTTATAAATATCCGCAATGTATTTTATCTTATCATTTGTTTTTAAAACTTGTTCTATTTTTTCAGGAATCGCCTCTAATTCATTTAATAACTGATGAAAACGGGAAGAGGAAATTGTTCCTTTAAGAAAAGCAATTCGCAATGCCATAAGTGTGAGTACCGTTATTTGCGCTGTAAATGCTTTGGTGGAAGCTACACCGATTTCGGGTCCGGCATGTGTGTATGAACCTGCGTGCGTGGCGCGCGCAATAGATGAACCTACTACATTGCACACACCGATAATAGTTGCGCCTTTTGATTTTGCAAGATCAATTGCTGCAAGCGTGTCGGCTGTTTCGCCCGATTGTGAGATAGCAATCACTACATCGTCTTCATAAACAATGGGATTGCGGTAACGGAATTCGGATGCGTATTCCACTTCAACAGGAATGCGCGTCAAGTCTTCAAATAAATATTCGGCAACCAAAGCAGCATGCCATGATGTGCCGCATGCAATAAAAATAATTCGCTTCGCATTAATGAATTTTTGTTCGTATTCGATGATGCCTCCAAGATTTACAACTCCCTTTTCGGAACTTACTCTGCCACGCATACTATCTTTTATGGAACGCGGTTGTTCGAAAATTTCTTTCAGCATGAAGTGTTCATAACCTCCTTTTTCTAAGGCTTCCAGCTTTAATTCCAATTCCTGCACATAAGGAGTTTTTATTTTATTCTTAATGGTTTTTATTTTTAATTCTTTACCGCGCTCAATAAATGCAATCTCTTCATCTTCTAAATACACCACATTTTTGGTGTATTCCACAATAGGTGTAGCATCAGATGCAATAAAAAATTCATCATTACCAATACCAATTACCATCGGACTGCCTTTTTTAGCGGCAATTAATTCATTTGGATTGTCTTTAGAAAGAATTACAATGGCATACGCTCCAACCACTTCATTCAATGCAATGCGAATTGCTTCACCCAAACGTACATTTTCTTTTTCCTGAATATCTTCAATCAAATGAATGAGCACTTCGGAATCGGTATCACTTAAAAATACATGTCCGCGTTTTTTTAATTCTTCTTTCAGAGAACCATAATTTTCGATGATACCATTGTGTATCATTACTAAATTTTTGGAACCGGAATAATGAGGATGTGCGTTTATATCATTAGGTATTCCGTGCGTTGCCCAACGGGTGTGCCCAATGCCAATAGTTCCGTTTTTATTTTTATCCGCTGCAAAATTGTGTAAATCCATCACTTTTCCTTTACACTTATAAACATTTAATTCAACAGTCCTCGATGTTGAAGTGTCATCAATTAAAGCAACCCCTGCGCTATCATAACCTCTGTATTCAAGACGTTGTAAGCCTTTAATAAGTATAGGATATGCTTGTTGATTTCCAATATATGCAACTATTCCACACATTTTTTATAATTTATTATTTAAGCCCCCTACCCCTACAGGGGCGAATCATTATAGGAGATTACGGTAATTTTGTACTTGTAATACTAAGTTTCATTTGATATGCGCTACCCTTACCTCCGCCACCAACCACTATTCTGCTTGCATTGGTAGCGCCGTTAAACACAACTAAATCCAAGCCATTATTTTTTAATTTTCCATTCAGTATTTGTTGGATATAGCGTGAAATATTGATATTATATTCTTTTGTGATAGCATTATAAATTCCGTCAAAGTAATTGCTGCCTTCATAAAAATCAGGTAATAAAAAATTGCTGCCATCATCATTGATGCCATACAACATTAAGTTTGCGGGAGCGGCAAATGTGTCAAGTTGATACGTGGCTGTAGTTGTATCTATTTTAATTACGAGTTCAGCTTTATTAATTCCTAACGATTTATTCCAATCCAATATGTAAGGTATTTCAATTTTAACTTTAGTACCTGCCATTGATTGAATAAAAACAACATCGTTTTGTGCCGGAGGATTGGAACTTAATTGCAAAGCAAGATTAGGGTCAATAGTAGAATGGATATGTTTAAAACGTGAGAAATGCGCAACTCCGCCCGTATTAAAATCATAGCTCAGAGAATCGCCTGAGTCGCTATGATAAAATAATGTGAGTTTTGTTTGCGAATCAGCTAAATTAAAACGGACAATGTTACCTTGTCCATTACTTAAATTTGTTTTTTCTGTGGTGATATAAAACCCTTTCAGATAACTGTGAAAGGCTGTATCATTCGCTAAATTAGCTGTGCCTTGTTCGTTTAAAATGGTTTGTCCGAAAGTCTTATCAAGTCGTATTCTCAATTGTGGTTCAAGTGTGTCGCCTGAGGCATAAACAATTGCTGTAGGATTAGGAATAAATCGATAACTACTTGCTAAATCAACAGTGGAAGTAGAAAGAGAGTCAACAGAGTAATAACTATTTCCCATTACCAGATCTTGTGATAATTCATAAACATTTATATTTTGCGCTACATGTTCTGCTTTACCATAACAATAAGAAGGGTCGTAAACCAAAGATAATACAACCGAATCAATTGTTGGGTTTGTCCCAAACCCCGGATTATCTGTATTTAGCATTAGTTGAGTGTATAACGAGGCGGTAGTTTTTCCGAATATTGGATCCAAGTATGTTCCTAATAATGCATCAGTCGTAATAGATTGCAAAAATATTTCATCAGTTCGCAACGAATCCATTTTTACTGTTTTCGTGAGCAAGGTGGCTGTATCTTGGTAAGTAACATTTAATAAATCAGTAGTGGGTTGCACATTTAAACCAACAATGCTGGATTCAGCACAAGATATTATAAAAATGGAAATAAAAAAAAAAACAATTTGAAAATTAAACAATTTGAAAATTTGAAAATTAAATACGTTCATTATCAGATTATCAAATTAATTAATCAACCAATTCTTCTACCCCTTCCAGCACGGCATCATAAAATTCGGAATATGCTGCAATGTATTCATCTCCTTCTATATATTCAAGTGTTGGTTTACCTGATTTTTTGATGTGTTTATCTACTTCGGAATTAATTTTTGGACTTGCCTTAATAACACCGTCAGCCCATGCAATAGCAAGTTTACTTACATTTGCAAAAGTAGGATTTTTTAATAATTCTACATCCGCTTTTTCAACTCCATCGTGTAATACTTTCTTTGCAAAATCTTTGTGCAATGGAATAGTAAACTCATCATCATAAACCGAATAAACAATTTTAGTGTCGGCAAACAAAGGGTCGTCTTTAAATGATTTTTTCAAGTACAGCGCTGTTAAACCTGTCATCCAACCGTTAAGATGAACAATGTCCGGCGACCAACCTAATTTTTTAACTGTTTCAATTACGCCGCGACAAAAGAAAATAGCGCGCTCATCATTGTCGGCAAAATGCGCTCCTTTTTTATCTGTCAAAATATATTTGCGTTCAAAATATTCTTGATTATCAATAAAATAAACCTGCATACGCGCTGATTGAATGGAAGCGACTTTAATAATCAACTGATGGTCGGAATTATCAATAATCAGGTTCATTCCCGATAAACGTATTACTTCATGCAACTGGTTGCGGCGTTCATTAATGCAACCATATTTTGGCATAAATATTCGTATTTCTTTTCCTCGTTCTTGAATTCCCTGTGGTAATTTGCGTCCGATGCGACTCATCGGAGTTTCATCTAAATAAGGAGTAACTTCTTGTGATACAAATAACACTCTCGCTTTCTTTTTCATTATGGATGGATTAAGGTTAGAAAATTGTAGTTTGCAAAAGTAAGCAAAAATTTCCGTAATTTCAAAGTATTTATATTAGATTTGTCCTATTAGCAAACATTTTAATCTCAGCATTCTCTCAATAGGAAACAAAATTTGATGCATCTCATCTACACTATCTTCATACATCTTTATGCTGTTTTAATATATATTGCCTCATTTTTTAATTCAAAAGCAAAGTTGTGGATTGATGGAAGGGAAAATATTTTTCAAACAATCAACTCAAAACTCACAACTCACAACTTAGAATTTCCCATAGTTTGGTTTCATTGTGCTTCGCTTGGCGAGTTTGAGCAGGGTCGGACTTTAATGGAGAAATTCAAAATTCAAAATTCAAAAATTAAAATATTTCTTACATTTTTTTCCCCTTCGGGATATGAGATTCAGAAAAATTACAAGGGTGCCGATTATATTTTTTATTTACCAGTTGATACTCCATCTAATGCGAAACAATTTATCGAATTGATAAAACCAAAAGCTGTTTTTTTTATTAAATATGAGTTTTGGTTTAATTATTTAAATGAATTAAAAAAACATAATATTCCAACGTATTTAGTGAGTGGAATTTTTCGGAAGAATCATTATTTTTTTAAATTTTATGGAGCTTGGTTTAGGAAACAATTAAAGTGCTTTACTCATTTTTATTTACAAACGGTACAATCCGAACAACTGCTTAAAACAATTGGTTACACCAATACAACTGTTTCGGGAGACACTCGTTTTGACAGGGTTTTTGAAATTTCAAAAAATGTAAAATTATTTCCTTTGATTGAACAATTTAAACAAGGGAAAAATATTTTTATTGCCGGAAGCACTTGGGCAGAAGACGAAATAATAATTGCAACTTTAAACTTTAAAACTTTAAACTTTAAACTGATAATCGCTCCACACGAAATTAATGAAAGTCATCTTCAGTCAATTGAAAAATTATACAATATGCAATGTTTACGCTATTCTAAAGCCAATGAAAAAAATATTGCAACTACCGATGTTTTAATTATTGATAACATTGGCATGTTGTCGTCTTTATATCAATATGGCTCAATCGCTTATATTGGCGGCGGTTTTGGAAAAGGAATTCACAATATTCTTGAAGCGTCGACATTCGGTATGCCGGTTATTTTTGGACCTAATTATCAAAAGTTTTCTGAAGCAATTGATCTTATTCAATTAGGTGGAGCATTTTCTATTTCATCTAAAGAGGAACTAGAAAATATTTTTTTATCTCTCAATAATCCTGATGGTTTAAAAAACAAATCACTCATCTCAAAAAACTATGTTGCATCACGCATTGGCGCAACTGCGAAGATATTGAATTCTATAACAATAAAATGATTTCAACTACTCAATTTAGTTTTTCTTGCCACAGATTAACACAAATTTTCACAGATTAGAAAACACAGATTTTAATTTTTTTTAATCTGTGAAAAATAATCTATGCAAATCCGCGTAATCTGTGGCATTTCTATTTTAAAATTTCTGAGTAATTAACAATCCACTATTAACAAGATATAATTAATTTTCGGTATGTTAATTATATAAGTTTTATTTTCGGTAAACTAAATTTTGCAATTTTTTATGGAAGAGAAAAAAAATTATTCTTTGCCTTTAGCATTTCTTACTATGTTGTTTTTTATGTGGGGATTTATCACGTGTTTGAATGATATTTTGATTCCTCATTTTAAAGCAATATTTGTATTGACATATTTTGAATCCATGCTCATTCAATTCGCCTTTTTCGGAGCTTACTTTGTCGGCTCAATTATTTATTTTATTATTTCCTCCATTTCCGGCGACCCTATCAATAAAATTGGTTATAAGAATGGTATTTTGTTGGGCCTGTTAATTGCGTCATTCGGAACATTTTTATTTTATCCGGCAGCAGAAATGCAATCGTTTGGATTTTTTTTAGCAGCTTTATTTATTCTCGCTTTAGGTTTCACATTATTGCAAATTGCCGCAAATCCTTATGTAATATTATTAGGAAAACCTGAAACAGGCTCACACAGGCTTAGTTTAGCAGGAGCAATCAATTCCTTCGGAACTACCATCGCTCCAATAATTGGCGGTGTTTTTATTTTAACAAATGCACCTTCCGGAAATAATATTGATTCTGTGAAAATGCCATATATCATATTAACTGGTATTTTTTTATTATTGATTATCGTTTTTAAAATAGTCGCACTTCCAAAATTTACTAACGAGGAAAGCCTTGAAGAAAAAGGAATAGGAGCATTAAAATTTCCTCAATTAACATTAGGTATTTTAGCTATCTTTTTTTACGTAGGCGCTGAAGTAACTGTAGGAAGTTTTATGTCAAGTTTTGTAGGATTGAAAGAAATAAAAGGAATTCCTGCCGAAGCTGCAACTGTCTATATATCCTTGTATTGGGGCAGTTTGATGATTGGCAGGTTTACCGGTTCTATTTCTGTATTTACAATTCCGAACACAATAAAAAGAATTTTGACAGCAATAATTCCTGTCGCCACTTTCTTATTTATTTTATTAATATTTAAAATTAAAGCGGGCGCAAACGATGTATTAGACTATTATTCAATGATAATCTATTATATACCTTTTATAATAATAAGCGTTATTGCTTTTTTTATCGGTCAAGAAAAACCAGCTCGTACTTTATTTCTATTTTCAGTAATTTGTATTTTATTATTAGTCGTATCATTAGTAACAACGGGCGATTTAGCTCTATGGTCATTAATTAGTTTGGGATTATATAATTCCATAATGTGGCCCTCTATTTTCGCTTTAGCAATAGCAGGCTTAGGAAAACATACCAGTCAAGGTTCATCATTATTAGTGATGGCAATTTTAGGAGGCGCTTTAATACCGCCACTACAAGGTTTATTCGCTGATAAATTTGGTATTCACATCTCTTTTATAATACCAATATTCTGTTATGTTTATTTAGCTTTTTATGCCTGGAAGGTGCGCTCCATATTAAAATCCCAAGGGATAGATTATGAAATAAATTCAACTATCGGGCATTAATTTTTAAAAACAGAAGACGAAACAAAATAATTTTCTATATTTGCAGTCCAAAAATTTGAATATTAAAAATCATTTAACTGTTATTATTCCATTGACTAATAACTAAACAAAAACAAAAATGGCAAATCACAAATCAAGTATTAAGAGAATTCGTTCAAACGATGCTAAAAGAGTAACAAACCGTTACCAATCAAAAACAATGCGTAACGCGGTGAAGGATTTAAGAAACGATGAAGTAAAAACTTCCGCTTCCGAAAAACTTCCTAAGGTTATTGCTATGGTTGATAAATTAGCTAAGAAAAATGTTATTCACAAGAATAAAGCAGCTAACTTAAAATCAAAATTGGCAAAAAGGGTTAACGCTTTAAAAAGCAAATAAAAAAAACACTTTTAACTTACAAATTCAAATCGTTGCAGGTGATAAAACTGCTGAAGCTCAATAATAACAATATTTTCAAAGAACTTTTATTTATAACGTCAAAACGCTAATGAAAAAAAGTATATTTAAAAACTTCTTGTGAAACGAAATTGGAACTTGACTTCTTTAGTGAACCTGAAGTATTACCTCTTTTTTTCTGACAATGCTAAAATCCGATTAAATTCTTCCGGTTGTATTGTAGCAACTGATAAGCGACTTAATCGCACCAACTCAATTCCTTGCAATTGTTTATCTGTTTTTATTTCCGCTAATGTTACAGAGCGTTTCAATTTCTTGAATGGTGCGATTTCCACAACGCTCCATGCTGTATCATCTGTTGTTGGGTCTTGGTAGGCTTCTTTTATTACTTTGGCAATTCCAACAATTTCGAGATCTTCGTTGCTATGATAAAAAAATACGAGGTCGCCTTTTTTCATAGCGCGCATATTGTTGCGGGCAGCATAGTTGCGTACACCATCCCAAATCGCTTTTTTATCTTTTACAAATTGTTCCCAACTGTATTTATAAGGTTCTGATTTTACTAACCAATGATTCATTTTTAATTCAGTTTTAAGTTCAAAGTTTATTAGTTTAAAGTTTTTTTACGACTCAAATCTTCTAATCAGCACATTAAAAATCAGCGCATCAATTTATACTTTCAAAGCAACAGCTTCAAACCGAATAGAATTTTCATCTTCTATCCAGTGAATTTTATTTTCATCTACCAGAAGGTCTAAATAGCCTACCAGCATTGTTATTGCGGTAATAGAGAATCGGCTGTACATTTGTGAATACAAGTTTTGAAAATTGGTTGTTCCGTTTTTTATAAAATCAAAACATTGCATTTTTCGTTGGTGAATGTGCGCTACTTGTTTGCTGATTATTTCTTTCGGATTTTCAATTGTTTCGTAATGTCCCGGATAAGCAATTGTAAAATCAAGATTATTTAACGTGTCGTAAGATTGAAGCATAATCGGCAATCCTTTTATTCTACTGCCATTCAGCCCATCAGACAATTCATAAAAAGGAGTAGGCGTAACGATTAGCAACATATCGGCGCTTAATATTTTTTTTGTTTCTTCTTGAAAATAAATTGTTTGAGTATTGGAATGACCGGGCATAAAAATCACTTTCCAGTTTTCATTTCCAAAGTTTAATTGAGTTCCTAATGGATACACTTTAATTTGATTTTCCGGTATATCTTCCCACGCTTCTGTAGCTTTTCCCATTGATGTAGTAAATTTATAAATCGGACTTTCGGAAGTAACTTTTCCCCACAGTTTTGTCGTAGTAGTAACGGCTAACTTTCGCATTGCTTTAAGAAATGTATCATGATTCAAAACATAATCAATCGCTTTTTCAGAAACCCATATTTCAGCATTGGTTTCTTTGGCTATCCTGCCAGCCATTCCAACGTGGTCTATATGCGTGTGAGTAATATAAACTTTTTTAATATCCGAAATTTTCAATCCATTATCCGCTAATCCTTTTATTAAAGCGTTCCAGGCTTCGGGTGTATTTTCTCCGCAATCAATTAAGATAGGCTCTGGCTCTGTAAACAGAAATGAATTAACTGTTTTCATACCGTAAATAGTAGGTAATTCAATGCGTATAGGAATATTGTTCATGGTATGCTTTGGTTATTTTGTGTTTTATTTCTCGCAGAATTTCGCAGATTTTTTTGACGGGTTGTTTTTAAACGACTATACACTTTTTGTGCAAAGATATTATAATCAATGAATATAAGAGATATTCCTCATTCCATTTTACCCCGATAGGGGTAGTGTCCTGCTATGTCTTATTTAACAAGGCATCCCGCCTGAAAACTTTTTTTTATTTTGCGCTTGCTCGCAATGCTTGTTCAATATCAGAAACAATATCGCTGATATGTTCCAATCCCACTGAAAGACGAACAAGTCCGGGAAGTATCCCGACTTCTAATCTTTCCACTTCGGTAAGTTTTGCGTGAGTGGAAGATGCAGGATGTGTTACAATGGTACGGGTGTCGCCTAAGTTCGCGGAAATGGAAATCATTTTCAAGGCATCAATAAATCTCCTTCCTCGTTCTACTCCGCCTTTTACAATGAATGTAACAATACCGCCACCCAAACGCATTTGCTTTTTAGCTGTTGCAAATTGAGGATGAGATTTTAAGAAAGGATATTTCACTAATTCTATCGCGGAATTTTTCTCCAATACTGTCGCAAGATGCAATGCATTCTCCGAATGTTTTTCCATACGTACAGAAAGGGTTTCAATACTTTTGGAAATTACCCAAGCGTTGAACGGCGACATAGCAGGTCCGCTGTGACGGGCAAAAAGTTTTATCTGATCTATCAAATCTTTTCTTCCATTTATGGTTCCGCCCATCACTCGTCCTTGTCCGTCTAAATATTTGGTTGCCGAATGAATGACAATGTCAGTTCCATATTTTATTGGTTGTTGAATATAAGGCGTAGCGAAACAATTATCTACAATCAGAATTAATTTGTTTTTTTTGGCAAACTTTCCGAGCCATACCAAATCCACAATATCAATCCCCGGATTGGAAGGCGTTTCAACGTAAATTATTTTCGTTTCCTTTTTTACAAACTTTTGCCATGTTTCAGGATGATTGATGTCAACATATGTATGAGTGATATTCCATTTCGGGAAAATCTTAGTAAAAATAGAATGAGTAGAACCGAATATAGAACGGCAGGAAAGAACATTATCGCCACTATTGAGCAATGCGGCAAAGGTTGTAAATATCGCGGACATGCCAGTTGCAGCTGTAAGTCCTGCTTCCGCACCTTCCAACAAATTCATTTTCGCAATCAATTCTGAAGTATTGGGGTTTGAAAAACGACTGTAAAGATTACCCGGTTTCTCTTCTGCAAACATCGCGCGCATATCTTCCGCATCATCAAAAATAAAACTGGAGGTAAGAAATAAAGGTGTGGAGTGTTCCTTCTGTGTAGTGGTAGGAGTTTGTGTTCTCACCGCTTGTGTTTCAAAATTTTTATACTTAGCCATCATTAGTTAGTTATTAGTTATTAGTTATTAGTTATTAGCGCTGTTCTAACAGCTAATAACTAACAACTAAATAGAATGCTTGCAAATGTAATTGAATAAAAATCATTTTCAAATCAGGCGATTCGTTTTACCCTTTAAAAAATGTTGGGAAAAATTGCTTTTGCTTCATAACCGTTCAGTTTTAATTCAATGTAACCTTACATTACCTAATTGTAACCTTTCAGGCGGGGTTAATGAATACCCCAGTTCGCCGTAGCGTGTCAAAATAAAAAAATAAAATAACGAAGCAGTTCGGTGTAGCGTTTTTTGCTACGTCGGTTCTAACAAAGCATCCCGCCTTATACACAGAAAACATTTATAAGAATAATTTTATTTATAGCTCTAAACATAGCGAAATAAGTGTTTTTGATTTGCAATATGACGATATTTGTAAACAAATTAAAATAACGTACTATGTCCCGCCCGTGCGAGTGTTAGTGCAGCACGCAGGCGCGCAGTTTCTAACTCGTGCCGATTATTATATGGCATCTTGCCATAATACCAACGTGTAGAGAATAACATAACAAATATTTTGCTGAAAGAAATCTATAGATGAGCAAAGAGAATTGATACATAAATGGTTTTCATTGTGATAAAATCGTTTGAAAAATCAAAACAAATTAGTAAATTTGTAATGTTATTTTATAAAACTTAAATCTATGCCAGCCATACTTGAAAAAAAGAAAACGATTCTTCAAACAGTAGAAGAAGAAAAAAATGAACTTGCAATAAAACTGCTTTCGTTGAAAGATAAAGCTATGGTTCATGTATTCAAATTAATATTTGATGACTTGATCGTTACTACTAAAAAAACTACAAAAGCCCAATACAACAAAGAAATAGACGCTGCTGTAAAAAGGGTTCGTAGTGGAAAGGCAGTATCAAATGACCAAGTGATGAACGAAATGGATAAATGGTAGTATTATGGCGAAGCAAAAGAAGGAATTACCAATCGAATGGGATATTAATGAACGTGAGCGATTTAAAGAATTCATTAAGGATATAAAAAAGCGTTCAAAAAATTTAGCTCAACGGATAAAAGATAAGGTAAAAGAAAACCTAAACCACATTAAACAAAATCCTGAAATGTTTGAAGCTGATATTCTAAAAACAGATAATGACGGGAGTTACAGAAAATTTACTGCATTACATATCAGAGTGGTTTATAAAATTGATACCGACAAAATTATCATAGCCCGTGTAAGGCATTCCTCAAGCGAACCCACAGAATATTAACAAAAATATTATACCCGCCCGTGCGAGTATTAGTGCAGTACGCAGGCGCGCAGTTTCTACCTCGTGCCGATTATTATATGGCATCTTGCCATAATACCAACGTATAGAGAATAACATAACAAAGAATAATATGAATCCTAAGGTTGATTTTTATTTTAATAAAGCCAAAAAGTGGCAGGAAGAATTTGAGAAACTAAGAATGATTGTTCTTGATTGTGGGCTTACCGAAGAATTGAAGTGGGGTGTTCCTTGTTACACGTTTCAGAATAGTAACATTGTTTTAATACATGGATTTAAAGAATACTGTGCGCTTCTGTTTGTGAAAGGTGCCTTGTTAAAAGATGCCAAGGGTATTTTAATCCAACAAACGGAAAATGTGCAGGCAGCTCGCCAGGTTCGATTCAGCAATGTTAAAGAAATAATAAAGCTGGGAGCTATCCTGAAAGCCTATATTCATGAAGCCATTGAAGTGGAAAAAGCCGGTTTGAAAGTGGAATTGAAAAAGACAAGAGAATATAATATACCTGAAGAATTTCAAAATGCTTTAGATAAGATGCCTGCCTTGAAAACTTCTTTTAATGCATTAACGCCGGGACGGCAAAGAGCTTACCTGCTTTATTTTTCTGCACCCAAACAATCCAAAACACGGGAGTCGAGGATTGAAAAATGTGTACAGCAAATTCTCAAAGGCAAGGGATTAAATGATTAGTAAATTAGATGAGAAAATAAATTAATCAAACTTTAAGAGATTACCTCATGCCTGCCGATTTCATGGCGGGGTATAAATTGAATACGCTATGTAATTGAATATATTTCATTTTCAAATCATGAAGTTTCAAACTTTAAACTTTGAACTCATCTACCACCCAACCTTTGATATTTCAAATTCGTGTAACTTGAGTGATTGCCTTTCAAGTATAAAAAATTTATTCGGAACAATATATCGTATTAAAAAACAACTATCTTTGACACGCTGACCGAAAACAAGTTTAATTTAAAAAGTTCGATGTTAATGTTTCATCAATATTATCAAATCAACATCCAAACACTTTACATCAACCTAACACAGAACTTCAAATTTTTTAACTTTTAACTAATTAATTTCAAATTAATATAATCTATGAAAAAAATTACAACATTTTTAAAAGCAGTCTTCTTCCTATCTTTTTTAATTCTGCAAATTGCCGCTTACGCACAACCTGTTAATGATTCTATCTGTAATGCAACACCCATCAGCATTAGCTTGGGATGTACTGAAGGCACTAATGTTGGCGCAACAATAAGCGATTCGGTTTTTTCGCCTTCCTGCTGGGGAGGGTCGCCAATCAGCAACGATGTTTGGTATAAGTTTGTAGCCACTGTTCCCGGCATCACTGTTAGTACCGATGTTCAAGGACTTACTCTTAACAACACACAAATTGCAATTTATAAAACATCTGACAATTCTTGTACAGGCACATTAACTCAGGTTGGCTGCGATGATAATTCCGGAACCAATGTAGCAAACAATTCAATTGCAAACATGGCTTCTTTAGTACCCGGAAATGTTTATTTTATACGAGTTGACGGTTCAGGAACCGCTACAGGCACTTTTTGTATCGGTGTTACCGATACTTATGTACCGGGTTCAAATCCTTGCGAAGCTCAAGTTGTACATCCTAATAATCTCAGTTGCCAAGTATCATCAGCTTTTAATCGTCATGATAACGGAAATAGAGTAAATAACGCCATATCGCCTTCAGGATATTACCCACCTTTAGGTGTTGATTACCCTTGTAGTATAAATAATGATGAAACAAACCAATATGGTACTTGGACCACTTTCATCGCCAATAGCGCTTCTATTACTATCACAAATGAAGTAACGGGGGCTGGAGGAAATCGTAACTACGTGCTTTTCTCTGTTCCAACTATTAATGACTGTAGCAATTTAACTTGCGTAAGCGCCGACACGGCAGCGGCAGCCGGAAATGCATCATTTTCCGGTTTAACCATAGGCACACAATATTTTATTCTAACAACATTAACAGGCAGTTCAACCGCAACGGGTTTCCGTACCGATATGTGTGTTAAAAGTTCTGCTGGATGTACTCCTCCGCCCAATGACAATTGTGCAAATGCGCAACCTATTGTTATAGACTCATTATATCTTGTTACCACTTATTGTGCAACTGCCGATACACCGCCGGATTTGTGTGCAGGTCAATCAGATAATACTATTTGGTTCACATGGACGGTTCCTTCCACCTGGACCGGATCAGCCTTTTTTCAACTATACCATCAAAATTGTACAGGTGGTGATGGTGCCTCAGGTTCACAAGTTTCTGTTTACGATCCCGGTGTTCATTGTGGTAGTCCTACTTCTACTGCTAATTGCGCGCAAGGTGCGACATCCAATACTCAAACAGACAATAATATAACTATTGTTTGGACTCCTACCCCCGGTGCGACCTATC
>ODAK010001839.1_pt1 | contig 22725 bp, 18 predicted proteins | sample 1539591 | NCBI WGS metagenome assembly ODAK01 (sample SAMEA3539303, study PRJEB22396) | soil metagenome | biome: tundra; feature: field; material: soil | place: USA | collected 2010-05 | depth 0.15 m | reverse complement strand
AGCATGAAAATGAAAATCACCAAGAAAATCCGCGCTCATCTGAATCGTTCCGGCTAAGGTTTAACTCGGGGACGATGCTGGCGAGAGCGGGCACCCTGGACCGGCTAAATTATTTCGCGGCGGGGGCGGCCTCGGCGGCGGGCTTCGCCGCTTCCTGGCGGGCTTCCCAATCCTTGAACGCCTTGGCGGTGTCGTGACCTTGCGCGTCAAGGTAGGCGTTGATCTGGTCCTTGTATTTTTGGAAGATGGCGGATTTTTCGGGTGCGTTGCCGCCGTCAACCGCCTCTTCGCGCGCGGCTTTGAGCAATTCCAAAATCTTCGCCTTCTCCGGGCCGGTCAGGCCCGGCACGATCGCGCAATACGCGTCATGGGTCACCTTGACCTTGTTGTAGGTCATTAGATCCTTGACCTGCTCGACCTGCGCCGACGTCAGACTGGCGGTGAGTTTGGCGAGAAACTGATCGTGCAATGGCTTGGACTGAACCGCCAACTGCGCGGCGCGGTTGGCGTAATTGACTTCCTTGCCGTCCACCTTGAGCCGGGTGTCAATCGCCGCGTCGCGCACGCGCAACTCGTGATATTGCGTGACCAGGACATCATGCACGGCGTTCGACTTGGCGGGGTCGGCCAGGTTCATCGCCTTGAGAATGTCCACCACCCGGTTCTCAATGGTGGTGGCGTAAAACGCCTCTTTCTCCGCTTCGGTGGCGGCCGGGATGCTCATTTGCGCCGAAGCCGGCCGGGCGAAAAGAGTGGCGACGATGAGAATGGCGGAAACCGCCAGGAGTTGTTTTTTCATAATTTGAACAGTTTACAGTTTAGCATTGTTTGTATTTTGCGTCCAAATATCGCCGGTCACGGTCCCGGCAATTTCCCAAAATAGAAACTCACCGCGCCGGAGTATTCGCCGTGCGCCACGGTTGGCTGGCCTTGCGGGCCGCCGAACCGCGCTTCCTTGAACTTGCTGCCGATGGGGGGAATCGCATCGAGGAAACCAAGGCCGCAATTCGGCACGGGTGCGCAGGCTTTGCCGGTGAGGTTGGCCGGCGCAAATTCCGGCGTCAGCACCTGCACGAACGGCACGGCGCTGTTGTTGACGACGGTAATCGGGCCTTCGGTCGTGTCGAGCTGCAGCCAGCGCACGTTGGCGAAAAAGCCCTTGAACTCGGGATATATCCAGTCGCGGAAGCCGGTGAGCGTGTTGTTGTAATCATTTTCCCAGACGCCGAGCGTCACGCCGCGCAGCCGGTTTTGCCAGACGCGATACGGGCCGTCGCCGAGCCAGCGTTTGTGCCGCACGAGATTTTCGGGATAGTCAAAAATGACGCCGAGAAAATCATTCGTGCCGGCGGCGCTGTAGGTGTAGGTGCAGTCAATCCAGCCGTTGCCGTTCACGCGCCAGAGGATGGATTTCAAGTCGCCGTCGAATTTCGCCGACACAAACGCATCCGGGCCATCCTCGTCAAAATGAATTTGCCGGAGCGTCGCGCTGCCGACGGCGGGGCGCGGGCCGTTCGCGAGCGAAAAATTTTGCGGGCCGCGCCGGACGCCGAGGAGCAGGCCGGTTTGTTTGCTGAACAGCGCTGTCAGTTCGCCCGCATTCACGGCAATGACGCCGTTGGTTTCCACCGGGACGGCGTGGTGCTCGGCGGGTTCGTGCGTGAGGTCGCCGAGATAATTGCCCCATTTTGTGAACGGCCAGACCCACGTCCATAATTCGCGGCCAGCCGGACCCTCCACGCGCAGCGCGAAGGCGTCGGCCCCGGTCACCGCGACGGTATGTCCGAAATTTTCCGGCAAATTGACAGTTAACTTTCCACGTCCGCCCGGCGGGATCGCCGGCCCAGCCACCCGGCCTTCACTGCCCTCGGTTTCGTTGGAAAGCGATTCGCCGGGTTTGAAAAACCGGCGCAATTGCCAGGTAAATTTGCACTGGCTGGCGTCGGTGAAATCAAAATGATTTTCCAACGTCAGGGTGAGTTTGCCATTGGTTCTCGGCGGCAGATTGGTTTCCAGAATTAGAATCGGCGACCAGATTTCCTTGATCGCGTAATAGCTGCCTTCCCGCTGGCGATACGGGCCAACAATACCGTCGGGCGCCTGATTCCCCGCCACGTCCATTTCGCCGGTGTCGGGCCGTTTGACGCCGTCGTCGGTGAGCGCCCAGATGAAGCCGCCCGCGCAGGTCGGATGGCTCATCATCATGCGCCAGTAGTCGTCCAAGCCCGCGCCCGCGCCGCCATCGTAAAGGCCGTGCATGAATTCCGTGGGCAGGTAAATATATTTGGCCAGATTATTCGTGGCGACGACTTCCCGATTATTGGAATAATAAACCCGCTGGCCGCCGCAGGCGATTTCGGCCTTGTCGTAGGCCAGATAATGCGCCGTGTTCACGTCACTGAACGTGGCCCAGGGATGCAGGACGCGGCGTTGCTGCGGATCCAATTCGCCAAAAACTTTGTCGAGGTTCGTGTTGAAGCCGCCTTCGTTGCCGTTGTCCCAGAAGAGAATGCTCGGATGGTTTACGTCGCGCACGACCATTTCGTGAACGAGTTTCGGGCCGACGTCGTTGTCGTAAAAATGATGCCAGCCGGCGAGTTCGTCGAGGACGTAGAGACCCAGTTCGTCGCACAAATCCAAAAATTGTTCGTCGGGCGGATAGTGCGACATGCGAACGGCGTTCATGTTCGCGCCCTTCATCGTGTTGATGTCGAGGCGATGCACCGCCTCGCTCAGGCAACGGCCGGAGTCCGGCCAGAACGAATGACGATCGGCACCTTTCAAAATAATTTTTTGCCCGTTGACGTAAAGGCCGTCGCCGTCGCGGACTTCCATCGTGCGAAAACCGAAGCGCTGCTGAAGCTGATGAATCACTTTGCCAGCCTGCTTGAGACGAATTTCAACGCGGTAAAGATTGGGTGTTTCGGCAGTCCAAAGTTTTGGTGAAGCGATTTGAGATTTTAGGTTTGAGATTTCAGATTGAGTTGTCGTGGAAAGATTGGTGCGGAAGGATTCGCCGACATTTTTTCCGTCAAGCGTCTGGATTTGCGCCTCGACTTCATCGGCATTCGTCGCGCCGTTGAGAAAAACATCGGCGGAAAAATTGCCATCGGCCTTCGCGTCAATGGCGACGCGCTCGATGAATTGCGGTGGCACGGCTTCAAGATACACCGGGCGGAAAATGCCGCCGAAGACCCAGTAGTCGGCGAGGCGCTCCGCGTTGTTGACGGATTGGTTCGCAGAATGTTTGGCGACGTTGACTTCAAGCAGATTGGTCGCGCTGCATTTCACGAGCGAGGTCACTTCGTATTTGAAACGATAGAAGCTGCCTTGATGAACCGGCCCGACAGACTGGCCGTTCAGCTTCGCGTCGGTGTCGGTCATCACGCCGTCGAACACGAGAAAAATTCTTTTGCCCGACCAGCCGGCAGGCACGGAAAAATCATGCTCGTAAAGGCCGCGTTCATTCCAGGCGTTCGTCAAATCCTTGTGATAATTCAGCGTGCCAAAGCCTTTGACATCCCACTGCGATGGCACGGGCAGGTTGGTCCAGAACCCGGAATTCGCGCCGCTGGTGCAGAAGAATTTCCACGGCACGGCGTCGTCCTTGCCGTGGCCGGAGAGAAACTGGCGTTCGGTCAGTTGCGCGTCGGCAGTGGCGATGAACGTGAGCGTAAAAAAAATCGTCGCCAGGAAATGACTAAATCCGAATGACGAATGACTAAATAATGACGAAGCTCGAATGATCAAACGTCCCTGCGCCAAATCAACGGTTGTTCCCAAAAAATTTATCTGGTATTTCGACATTCGGCATTCTTTCGTCATTATGGTTTTGTCATTAGTCATTTTCCCATCACCCTTTCAAATGCTGGCGGAATTCGGTGGGCGTCATGCCGGTGTTGTGCCGGAAAAAATGGCTGAAATAAAATTCGCTGGAGAAATTGAGCTGGCCGGAAACGTCCTTGATGGAAAGCCGCTTGTCGGCCAGCAACAGCCGCGCCTGATCCAGCCGGGCGCGCTGAATGTGCTGGTGAATGGTGCCTTGGCCCGACGTGTGAAACAACGCGCGCAGGCCGGAATAGCTGATCTTGGCCACGGTCGCGAGTTCGACGGCCTTCCAGTCGCGCGACGGATTGGTGGAGATGGCGTTGAGCACGCGCACGACGGGCGGCGGCAGTTCCGCCTGCGGGGAGGTGAGCAGTTCGCGCGACATGAGCAGCTTGCCGAGCAGATGCGTAATGGCCAGATGCACCTGCCATTCCCAGCCGACGGGTTTGCGGCGGACCAGCCGGAGCAGTTCGCTTTGCTTGTGCGCGGCAAAACGCAGGTCGTCCAGGGTGAATTCCGCATTCTCATGGTCGCGGATTTCCTCGTGCCAAAATTCCAAGCCCGGGCCGCCGAAACGGAAACCCGCGATGGCCAGATGCCGCCCTGGCTGCGGGATGTAGGTGCGCGGCGAATTCATGTCCACCAGCCACACTTCGCCGCCGCGCCGCAGACGAAACCGGCGGGAGCGGTATTCCAATTCACCTGCGCCGGACTGCACCCAAAACAGATGCGCGCCGGGTTTTTCAAAGCGCTCGTGGCGGTCGGTTTGTTCCACGCGGCGCACGCCGATGGAAAACAGATGCCATAGCAGCCGGCGGGCGACCGGTGACGGATCCACGAAAATCAGGTTGTCGGCTTTGCGCGGGGCAGGGAACATGGTCTCTTTATTTACAAAATCACGGCTCTCGTGTCCACTGTTCCGGCCAGGAATAAGAACCCGGCTTGATGGTCAGCCATTGGGAATGTTCGCCCGCGACCGCGAGCGTGGCCACGCCGGGCGCCCATTCGCGGCGGACTTCCAATCGCGGCCAGTTCATCCGCCGCACCAGTTCCGCCGAAGTCGCGCCGCCCTCGGCAAAAATATTTTTCACCACCGTCTGGCGCAGCACCAATTCCGCAATGTCCACGAGATGTTCCACCAGCCGCCGGGCCGCCGACACGTTCCGAACCGGTGGCAGGCCCACGCACAGCACGACGCGACGGCTGGCCTTGAACGCCTCCGTGACCCGCTGCGAAATCACCTCGCGCGCGCCGTGTGAAAAATCCTTGCCCCACATCAGCTCCTGCGGCAGGCCAAAGACCGGCACGTGCGTTGCGCGTGCCGATTTGACGAGCACTTGAACTGACTTGCTGGCCGTGCCGCAAACAAACAACTGCTCACCGGTGGCAAAATCAATGGCTTCCGTGGCCAGTGGCACCGCTCCGGCCAGTTCCGTTCCCAGCAGCGCGCCGAAATATTCCGAGCCGCCGACCGGCAACCAGGAGGCGTCGCGGACCCCGGCCCATTGGCGGACGCGCTCAGACGAATCTGTTTGTCCGATCAGCAGCGTGTTTTCCGGCACCGTCAGTTCACTGTTCGCGAGCCGCAGTAGAAAATGCTCCGGCGCACTCACCAGGCGCAGCACCTGTGCCGAGTGGCGCGGATATTCCGGGTCTTTGGCAAATTCCGTCCGGTGGATTGGCTGGCCATGCACAAAATATTCGCCGTCGCGGATGATGCGGCCCAGCGAGGGATTGGCGGGTAACAGCAGCGCGCGATTGAAATCCAACTGCATCATCACCGCCTCGACTTCCGCCGTGACATTGCCACGCAGAACGGAATCCACCTTTTTGTAAATCCACTTCGCGCCCGCGCCTTGCAATAATTTTGCCGCCGCCGCCGCGCGTTTCGCCGCCTCGGCCGGCGGGCAGGAACGCGAGTCCGTGTCCACGCACACCAGATCCGCCGCGCCGCCCGGCTTGCCGCTGCGGACGATTTCCGCGCGCAGACCGTGGCGCAGCCCAACGGCGCCGAGTTCCGCCGCGCCGGTCAAATCATCTGCGATCACGCCAATCATTTTGGATTTACGATTTTGGGTTTACGATTTACACGTGGAGCGCCGAGCATTGCTCGGCTGGGGCGTATCGTTTTTTATCGTGCCGAGCCATGCTCGGCGCTCCATTCACCCGTGCCTCCACTGCCAAATCCGCCGCCACACGAATCGCAGAAAACAAACTCGTCGGATCGGCCTTGCCCTGCCACGCGATGTCGAACGCCGTGCCGTGATCCACCGACGTGCGAATGGTCGGCAAACCGAGCGTGAGGTTCACACCCGTGTCGAACGCCAGCATCTTGAACGGGATGTGCCCCTGGTCATGGTAGAGCGTCACGATGGCGTCAAATTTTTTCCGCACATTTGTTGTGAACGCAGAGTCGGGAACCAGCGGGCCGGTGACATCAATTCCTTTTTTCCGCGCCCGCTTCACTGCCGGCGCGACGAACTTATCTTCTTCGCGATGGCCAAACAAGCCGTGTTCGCCGGCGTGCGGGTTCAGTCCACAGACGCCAAGGCGCGGCTTGCGCCGCAAAATTTGTTTCATCGTCTGCGCTGTCAACTCGATGACGTTCAGCACGCGCTCGACGGAAAGTTTTTGGGGAACTTCGTGATAGCCAATGTGCGTCGTGACCATGCTTACCGTGAGCTTGTCCGAATACAGCATCATGCAACTGCGCTTCGCCTTCGTGAGCGCGGTGAAAATTTCCGTGTGGCCGGGAAATTTCACACCGGACAAGTTCAGCGATTCCTTGTGGATCGGCGCGGTGACCACGCCGTCAATTTTTTTTACCAATGCTGCTTGAATTGCCCGCTCGATGTAAACATATCCAGCGCGACCACACGCGGCGGAAACTTTCCCCGGCGTGATTTTCGCGGCGTCAATCGCCCCGCAGTCCACGATGAGCGGTTCCGTCACGCGCGAAATGGTTTCCCATTCGGCAAGGGAAACGACGCGGATATTTTCGTCCTCGTCCTTCGTTCCCGTCCTCGTCCTCGATTTGTCTTTCCTGTTCGAGGACGAGGACGAGAACGAGGACGAGAAGGATTTCCGCACCCGCGCCAGCACCGCCGCGTCACCAAACAAAACCGGCACGCACAGCTTCCGCACCGCCGGCGAATGCATCGCCCGCAGGCAGATTTCCGGCCCGATGCCGGCGGGATCGCCCATCGTCAAACCCAGGACTGACAATGCGCTTTTCATTTTCCGCTCAATAAATGCAGTTCCAGCATGTGATGCCGGATTTTTTCCAGCTCCGTTTCCGAAACCCGCCGCAGCGGCGGCAGCACCAGCGGCGCGCAGAGTCCGCGGCAGTGCATGGCCGCCTTCAGCGCCGCGAGCGATTCGTTCAGGTTGCGGCCCTTTTGATAAAGCGCGGCCACGGCGTTCATCCGCGCCGAAAGCTGGTCCGCCGTGCTCCAGTCGGATTTTTTTGCCGCCGCGCAAAGCTGGTGGCACACGTCGGGAATCAAATTGCCCACGCTCGGCACGATGCCGTCCGCGCCGAGCTTCAGCCCTTGTTCCATCAGTGCGCCGACGCCGATGAACACGGAGAAATCCTTTTTGCCGCCGAAGCGTTGCAGCAGTTCTTCGTGGCGCTTCGGGTTGTTTTCGGAATCCTTGATGCCGGCAAGCTTCGGATGGCCAAGCAATTTTTCCACCGCATCCAGCGGAATGGAAATGCCCGTCGTCATGGGCATGTTGTAAAGCAGCAGCGGCCCTTGCAGCCCCGCCAGTAAAGCCTGATACCAATTCCGCAATTTTTCTGGAGCGACTTTTTCCCGGATGGGCGGATGCGCCACCACGGCGTCCGTGCCAGCTTGAAAAAATTCATTCGCCTCCGACAAATCCGTCAGTTGCACGTCGCCGAGGCCGGCAAAAACCAGCGTGCGTCCGGCGGCGCGCTGGACGGCCAGTTCAACGAACCGGCGGCGAAGTTCGCGTGGCACATGCGCGCCCTCGCCGGTCGTGCCAAGCACAAAAATTCCCTCGACACCGCCCGCCACCTGCGCGTCCACCAACCGGGCCAGCGCCGCCTCGTCCAGCCCGCCGCCGGCGGTGAAAGGCGTCACGAGCGGCACCACCGCACCGTGATATTTTGATCCGTTCTTCATTTCAAATTCAATAAGCCGCCGCATAAATCTGTGCGGCGTCCGCTTCGGTGAGCGGACGCAGGTTGTTTTTCAACAAGCGCGTCACCTTGATGGCCGAACCGGCCAGCCACGGAATTGCCTCGCGCGGAATGTTCAGATCCGAAAGTTTTTGCGGCACCCCGCAGTCACGGGCAAGCTGCGACAGAAATTCCACACCGTGTTCCGCCGTGACCAGCACCGAGCCGTTGCGGCTCACGCCCAGCGCGGCGGCAATTTCCGCGTAGCGCTCCGGCGCGGCGGAAAAATTGAAGCGCAAAACGTGTGGGAGCAGCAGCGCATTGGAAACGCCGTGGGCGATGTGAAATCTCCCGCCCAGCGGATACGCCAGCGCGTGGACTGCGGCGGTGTTGACCGGCCCGAGGCACATCCCGCCGTAAAGACTGCCGAGCGCAAGCGCAGCGCGGGCTTCGACGTCGTTGCCGTCGTGGACGGCGCGGGCCAGATTGGCGGAAATCAGTTTGATGCCTTGGATCGCGTAGGTGTCCACGATGGGATGCGCACATTTGTTCGCGTAGGCTTCGATGCAGTGCGTCAGCGCGTCGAGGCCGGTCGCAGCGGTGACAGCGGGAGGCACGGACAAGGTCAGCAACGGGTCAACGAACGCGGCGTCTGGCACGAGATGCGGACTGACGACGCCTTTTTTCAACTCGTCGGTTTCATCAAGTAAAATCGCGTTTGGCGAAACTTCCGCGCCGGTGCCGGCGGTCGTTGGCAGGCAGACCAGCGGCAGTTCGCGTCCGTGCAAAAGATTGATGCCGAAAACTTCCGGCGTGTTTTGTTTGCCCCGCGCGAGCGCGGCCACGAGCTTGGCCACATCAATTGCGCTGCCGCCGCCGATGCCGAGCACGCCGTCAATTTGTTCCGCCCGCGCCACCTGCAAAATGTTTTCAAACAACTCCTGCGTCGGCTCACAATCCACCGGCGGCGCGACGAGAATTGCCACGCCGGATTTTTTCAGCGCCGCCGTCACCCCGCCCAGCAGCGGCAGCACCGGGGTGCTGGTGACCAGCAGCGCGCGTTTCACGCCGCGTTGCGCGACGAATTCGGCGCATTGCGGCGCGCAGCCGTTGCCAAAAACGATGCGCGGCGGTTGGAGCAGCGTGATGATGTTCATGCGAAAATGGAAAACATCGAACAACCCACATCCAACATCGAACAACCAATAATTGCCGCGTGACACGCGCCGGACATTGGGTGCTGGAGGTTGGATGTCGGGTATTGGATGTTCATTTGATGTTCGCCGTTGCGATTTTGAAACTGCTGGCCGCCGATTTTTCGTTGTCCAACTTCAGCGTCTTTCGCTTCTCCAGCCAGCCCCAGAATGTCCATTCGCTTTTTACATGGGTGTCCGCCGGGAAAAACCAGCTTGCGCCATAGCCGACGCCCAGCACGATGACGTGCGCGATGACGCCGATCATCACGTCCGGCCAGGCATAGTTCCAGCCGAGATCCAGCATTTTGTATTTGCCGCCGGTCAGCGTCGCCCACGCGGTGAAAATGAGCGCTGAAATGATCCCAATCCAAAGTCCCTGCCGGTTCGCGCGACGGCTGAAAAATGCGAGCAGAAACATTCCGGCCAGACCGGCGGAGACAATCGCCGTGACTGCATAGTAAAGCGTCAGCACGCCTTCCCCTTTGCGTGCGATGAAAGTGCCGATGCCGACCGCCAGCGCACCGCTGACGGCGACGATGATTTTTCCCATGAACAAGCGTTGCTTGTCAGTGGAGTTCGGGCGCAGCCGGCGGTAATAATCTTCCACGCCGACGGCGGCCAGGCAGTTCAAGTCGGACGACATCGTGGACATCGCGGCGGAAAACAGCGCGGCCATGAAAATGCCGGCGAGGCCGGCGGGAATTTTCGTCGTCAGGAAAAACGGGAACACACGGTCGGCGATGACCTTGCCGTTGGCGTCGAGCAGTTGCGCCGGGAAAATTTCGCCGGAGAGCTGGTAATACGCCCACAGCAACGTGCCGACAAGCATGAAGGCCGTCCACGCCGGCACGCACAAGATTGCGCCCAGCGCCACGCCCTTGAGCGCGTCGCGGTCGTTTTTGGCGACGAGATAACGCTGCACGAGCGTCTGGTCGGCGGCGTATTTTTGCAGATAAAAAAACGCGCCGTAGAGCAGCATCACCCAGAAATTGCCGTTCGCTGTCAGATCGAAATCAAAACTGCCGAGGCTCATTTTATGCTGTTCCGACGCGAGTTGAAACGCCGCGCCCGCACCGCCGGGCATGATGGAAATCAACACGCCAATCACCACCAGCACGCCCGCGATTTTTACGATGCCTTGCAGCACTTCCGTCCAGATCACCGCTTCGAGTCCGCCGAAGAGCGTGTAGATGATCGTCACAAAACCGACGCCGACAATGACCTGATATTTGTCCCAACCGGTCATGCCGCAGATCGCCGTCGTGATGGTGAACAGCACAAAACCCATTTTGGAAAAATGCCCCGCCGCAAACGCCAGCGCGCTATAGGCCCGCGCGCCGTAGCCGAACCGTTTTTCAAAATACTCGTAGGCGCTCATGCCGACCGCATGGCGGAAAAACGAAACCAGCACCGTGCCGCCGATGAGCAGCACGCCAACCGCCATGAAGCCGGGCACGAGCAAATTCCAATCGCCCTTGAACGCCGCGCCGGGATACGCGATGAACGTGATGCTGCTGATGATCGTCGCAAAAATGGAAAGCCCCATCGCCCAATGCGGGATGGAACGCCGCGCGACAAAATAAGTTTCCGTCGTGGTCTGCCGTCGCGCGAACCGCAGGCCGATGGCCGCCACCGCGACGAAATAAATCGCGATGACGAGCAAATCCAATGTGCGCAGAGTGTTCATTCGCTCACTTTTGTCTGTGCGTTTTTTGAGTGCCGAATAGCTCCAGTTAAAACACCATTTTTGAAAACATAACTGTTCGTGAGATAACCATCCTCGCTCCACTGGAAAGCTGTGCCAACAACTACGAGTCCATAAAAATGGCGATTTAAGTCCCGTGCCTCAGGATCAGTATTCCACATGGAGGCAGATTTTTTCTTTCCGTTTGGCCAGAACTGCGTCCAAACGGCGAGATTATGTTTCAAATCATGTGACCAGCTCCAAATTTTCTTTCCATCCGGCGACCAAAAGATTTCTTCGCCGGCCTTGCGACCGTTTTTCCAGGAAACTCCATGCTGCTTCGCGCCGTCCTCATAGAAATCCGTTTCCTTGCCGTCGAGCAGATAGCGTCCGTTCGGACAAATCCGCGCGCTCCATTGTGAGCGGGTTTTCCCATTTGGAAATTTCTCGGAGAATTTTTTAACCACGCCGCCGGAATTTTCCGGGGCGAGATCGGCCGCATCGGACACAATCCATGCCTCGTTCAGTTCGTAATGCAGGCACGGCTGTGTGACCGTGGTCAGCAGGTGGATCACGCCGTTCGGTGCCTGCCGCGCCGTGACGTAGCCGAGGGTGCCGTTGGTGCCGCGCTGATGGTTCGGCAACTGCACCGGCAGCGATTTAATGCGCCAGGAATTTCCGTTGTTCGTTGACAGCGCGACGAAACAACCGTTGCCGAATTTCCAACCGTCCGGCGGCGGCCGGTTGGCCTTGTTCAAAAAGGCATCGCTCGCGAAAAACAGATTGCCGTCCGCCAGCCGGATCAGCGAAGGTCGTTGCGCGCTGCCCAGCGGCGGAAACGGCGACGCCGTGCTGTCGCTCCAAGTCGCGCCCCAGTTGGTCGAAACGCTCTCCGGCGACCAGCCGTTGCCACTCGCGTCTTTCCCCCCGATGGAAAGCAGATTGCCTTTGTCATCCAGCGGCACAATCGCCGAATGGCGACCGCCGGTGCGTCCGCCCATGTCGTGCCAATGAACGCCATCGTCCCTGCTGCACCACAGAAAGCTCGTGGCCTTGACGCCGTCCATCGCGAAATAAATCGCGCCGTCCGGCCCGCGAAACGCGCTGGTAATGGGCTGGGCGGTGAAATTCTCGGCCGGCTTTTCCAATCGCGGCAATGACAAGGTCCACGTTTCGCCATTGTCAGTCGAAGTTGCGATTTTGAACGGCACGGAATCGGACAAGCCGCGTCCGCCGCCAAAAAAACGGATGGTGCCGTTGTCGTTCCACAGCAAACCCGACTGGTCGTTGTAGTTTTCAGTTTTGAAAAACAGCTCCGGCAAATCCCAGTCTTCCGCGCCGTAACGCAGCCGCGCCTGGACAAATGAAGTCGAGGCGTCCGCCTCCGCCTTGCCCGGCGGCGTGCTGAAATAAACCGCCAGCGCGTCGCCGTTCGGCAGCATCTCAAAGCCCGGCGAATGATTGTGCGTGAACACCATTGGATCCATTCCCGTCAGCGAGGCGACATTGTTCGTCGCGTTCTCCGGCGGTATCGGCATGGCGAAACGCACGGTGAAATAAGGAATTTTCGGGTTCGGGCCAAACTGCGCCGGTTCGGAACTTTGTTTCACCGCCGACTGGTTGAACGGCGGTGAGTTCAGGCTTGAGTCGTCGAGCGCAAGTTGAAATGTGTTCGTGCCGTCAGTGACGGAAATTTCTTTTCCAAGTTGAAAGCCGACGGCACGAACCGGGATCACCTGGCCCGCCGCAGCGAACAACGGCTGCGCCAAAACCAGCGCGCCGACTATCGCCGCCGCGAGGACGGAGAGCCGGGGCGTTGGAGCCGGTGCAGAGTTTGCGCGCATGGACTTCGGTTGGGACAAATACATTTACCTCATTTTGCCGGTTTGAGTCATATTGGAAACGCCAAACTATTTGAGATTAATGCCAAAGAGTTCGTCCCTCAAAGAAACCGCTTGCTTCTGCCGCCGCGAAGGAATTTGCTTGGGGCGGCCAAATTCCCAAAACATGAACAATGTCAAACTGAAACAGCCGACGCTCGGCGTCATCTACGGCAACCGCGACTTCTTTCCCGACCAGCTTGTCTCCGAAGCGCGGGCGGACCTCGCCAAGGTCTTCGCAAAATTCGGCATCAAAGCCATTCAACTGGGCGAAACTGATTCCAAGCTTGGCGGCGTCGAAACACACGCCGAGGCGCGCAAGTGCGCCGAACTGTTCCGCAAACATGCCGGCGAAATTGACGGCGTGCTCGTCTGCCTGCCGAACTTCGGCGACGAGAAAGGCGTGGCCGACACGCTCAAGATGTCCAAGCTCAACGTCCCGGTTTTGATTCAAGGTTATCCCGACGATCTTAAGCAGCTTTCGCCCGCCCGCCGGCGCGATTCGTTTTGCGGGAAAATTTCCGTCGCCAACAATCTCGTCCAGGCCGGCATCAAGTTCTCGCTCACCAGCAAACACGTGTCACATCCGACCTCGGCCAGCTTCGCGGCGGACTTGCAGAAATTCCTTGGCGTCTGCCGCGTGGTGAACGGAATCCGCGGCGTGCGCCTCGGCGCGGTTGGCGCGCGACCCGGCGCGTTCAACACCGTTCGTTACTCTGAAAAGATTCTCGAACGCCATGGCATCAGCGTCACGACCGTTGATCTTTCCGAAATCATCGGCAAAGCCACCAAGCTCGACGCCAGCGCCGCCGCCGTAAAAGCGAAGCTCGCCGAAATCACCGACTACGCGCCCGCGCCCGGGGTGCCGGCGGAAAAGCTTTTGCAGATGGCGAAGATGGGCGTGACGCTCACCGACTGGATGGACGCGAACGCACTCGACGCCACCGCCATCCAGTGCTGGACTTCGGTGCAGGAAAATTACGGCTGCAACGTCTGCACGCTGATGAGCATGATGAGCGAGAAGTTCATGCCCAGCGCGTGCGAAGTGGACGTCACCGGCGTGCTCACGATGTATGCGATGCAACTCGCCGGCGGCACGCCCGCCGCGCTCGTGGATTGGAACAACAATTACGCGGACGACGACGAAAAATGCGTCCTCTTCCACTGTGGCAACTGGGCGAAATCATTTCTGCCCGACATCAAGATTTCCACCGCGCCGATTCTCGGCAGCATCATCGGCGTCGAGAATACTTACGGCGCGCTCGATGGTCGCACGCCTGCCGGGCGGCTGACGTTCGGCCGCATCACCACCGCCGATCCCGAAGGCCGCATTCGCACCTACGTCGGCGAAGGCGAACTCACGAACGACCCGCTCGACACGTTCGGCAACCGCGCCGTCGCCCGCGTGCCGAAATTGCAGAAGCTCATGCGCCATGTATGCCGCGAAGGCTTCGAGCATCACGTCGTGATGACGCAGTCGAAGTCCGCCGGAATTTTGGCGGAGGCGTTTGGAAATTATTATGGCTGGGAAGTTCATCATCACGGGAAACCGGAAGAATAAGCGCCAAATTCCAAGCACCAACATCCAAGCTCCAATGTTCAACCTCCAATCAACAAACATCGCTCTCGAAAATTGCGCTGCACCAGCAATTGATGCTTGGTGTTTGAAGTTTCTCTGGAGCTTGGATGTTGGAGCTTGGAGCTTAATTCCATGACCGACCACGAACTCCAACTCAAATCCGTCCACCTGCGCAAGAAAACGCTCGAAGCGATTTACGAAGCGGGTGCGGGCCACACTGGCGGCAGCTTGTCGTGCCTCGACATCTTGAACGTGCTTTACAACCGCATCCTCAACGTATCACCGGAAACTTTCGGCAGCGCGACGCGTGACCGCTACGTCCAGAGCAAAGGCCATTCGGTCGAGGCGCTTTACGCGGTGCTGGCGGATCGCGGTTTCTTTCCTGAAGCCGAGTTGAAAACCATCTGCCACTACAAATCCCATTTCGTTGGCCATCCAACGCGGCACATTCCCGGCATTGAGATGAACACCGGCGCGCTCGGTCACGGCCTGCCGATCTGCATCGGCATGGCGCTCGCGGGTAAAATGGATTCTGCTTCGTATCGTGTCTTCACCTTGCTCGGCGATGGTGAACTTGCCGAAGGCTCAAACTGGGAAGCCGCGATGTCCGCTGCGCATTACAAGCTGGATAATCTCACCGCCATTATTGACCACAACACGCTCCAGATCAGTGGACGCACGCGCGACGTGATGAGCAACGAACCGATTGATGAAAAATTCCGCGCGTTCGGCTGGGCGGTAAAAATTGTCAGCGGCCACAATTTTGCCGAACTGACCGACACCTTGAGCAAACCCGCTGAAATTGGCAAACCAACGTGCGTCATCGCGAATACCGTGAAAGGTCGCGGCGTGAGCTTCATGGAAGACGCGGCCAAATGGCATCATGGCATGCCGAGCGATGCGGAATTGAAACAAGCGTCGAGTGAACTCGATGCGGCAGAAACCAAATTGAGAGTTTGAAATGAAAACCATCGAACTCCAAAAAATCGAAACCCCGCCAACGGCTGAAGAATTTCGGCTTTATCCAGATTATCTCATTAACCTATTGATGAAGCTGGGCATCGGCGGGATCGAAGCAGTTCGCGCAACTAACGGCAAGGAGAGCGTCGATTTTATTTTTACATCACACCAAACAGGCCAAAGCGAAGTCGTTGGAAGTATTGGCAGTGGATTTTTCCGGCCTTTGCTCGCGCGACTTGGTCCGCATTTCGGAGCAGAGGATATGCTATATATGGGACACACGTTGTTTGCTTGTGAAGCCGAATGCGAGGGTCAAAAACGAATTCACTGCTTTTCTTTGTTTGTCTGTAACGAGCCTGCAATGGGCATTTGGATGAGGCTTTATTTATATTGTATCGACGGAGTTTGGCCTATGCGAAAGGAGGCCAAGTGAGCGCACCCGCACCTTCCATGTATTCGTCCGACGCCAAAGCGATGGCGGAAAAGCTCGGCCTCAAAATGGGCCGCGCCAATCTCGACGAATTCGCCGCCACGTTGATGGAACTGGCGAAGGGCAACCCGAACATCGTCGCGGTCACGAGTGATTCGCGGGGGTCGGGCAAGCTCGGTCCGTTCGGTCAGGCATTGCCAAAACAGCTTGTCGAAGTCGGCATTGCCGAGCAAAACCTCGTCGGCATCACCGCCGGTCTCGCCGCGTGCGGGAAGAAATCCTTCGGCGTTTCGCCCGGGTGTTTTCTCACGGCGCGTTCGCTGGAACAGATCAAGAACGACGTGTGTTATTCCGGCGTGCCGGCGGTGCTCATCGGCATCAGTTCCGGAGTGAGCTACGGCGCGTTGGGCGCGACACATCATTCGCTGCACGACCTCGCGGTGTTGCGCGCCATCAACAACCTGACCATCCTCGTTCCCGCCGATAATTTCGAGTCCCGCCAGGCGATCCTCGCCGCTGCGAAGGCGATGCAGCCCGTGTTCGTGCGCTTCGGTAAGGCCGCGATGTATGGTTTGCATAAAGCGGAAACGAAGTTTGAAGTCGGCAAAGCCATTCAGTTGCGCGACGGCAACGACGTGGCGTTCATCACGACGGGCGAAACGGTGATTCACGCATTGCTCGCCGCTGGGCAACTTGCTGAGCGCGGCGTGCAAGCTCGCGTCATTTCCATGCACACCGTCAAACCGCTCGACACGGAGGCCATCTTGAAAGCGTGTCGTGAATGTCGTGCTGTGGTCACGGTGGAGGAGCACATGGTCAATGGCGGTCTCGGTGAAGCATGTGCGTCCGTGCTGCTACAGGCGGGCGCGAGCGTGCCATTCCGCATCGTGGGCATTCCCGACGAAGAAACCGTTCCCGGAGCGCAAGCGGACATCTTCCAGCACTATGGTATTTCGATGGAAGGGTTGAGCGATGTTGCGCAAAACCTTATAAGTCCTATAAGACCTATATGACCTATGAATGCTGAAGGCTTCATTCCGCCTCATGGCAATTACCGCGAACTGCTTTCCTATCAGAAGGCCGAAGTGGTGTATGACATCACCTTCCGCTTTTGCAATAAGTTCCTCGCCAAGGGCGACCGCACGATTGACCAGATGATTCAGGCGGCGCGCTCTGGCAAACAAAATATCCTCGAAGGCTCCCAAGCCTCCGGCACCTCCAAGGAAACGGAAATCAAGCTGGCTGGCGTGGCCCGCGCAAGCCTCGAGGAGGTGCTTAAAGATTACGAAGACTATCTCCGGGTTCGTGACCACAAACAATGGGACAAGGACACCAAGGAAGCCAGGTATGTCCGGCGGCTGGGCAGCAAGCCCAATTTGACTTATGAATCCTTTAGAGAATTCGTGGAAACCCTCCCGCCGGAAGTGATCGCCAACATCGCGATTTGCCTGATCAACCAGGCGAATTATCTGCTCGACCAGCAAAAAAGGCGGCTTGAACAGGATTTTCTAAATGAAGGCGGCCTCCGCGAACGCATGACCCGCGCCCGCCTCCAAGTCCGCAAACACGAGCAACCTTAGTCCCATCCGCCCCATTCGTCCCATGCCACTCATACTCGCCATTGACCAAAGCACTTCCGCGACGAAAGCCGTTCTCTTCGACTCGCGCGGAAAAGTCTTGGACAAAGCCTCGCGCAGTCATCGCCAGATTTATCCGCAGCCAGGCTGGGTGGAACACAACGCGGAAGAAATCTGGAAAAATGTCCTCGCCGTCATCCGCGAAATCGCAAAGCGGAATCCTAAAAAAATTTCCAAGCTCGCCGGCTTGAGCATTGCCAACCAGCGCGAAACCATCGTCGTGTTTGACCGCGCGACGGGCCGGCCGCTGCACAACGCCATCGTCTGGCAATGCCGGCGCGGGACGACCATCTGCGAGAAACTTCAGCAGCAAGGACACGCTCCGGCGATCCGCCGCAAGACCGGCCTCATGGTGGACACCTACTTCTCCGCGTCCAAACTCAAGTGGCTCATCGCCGAGAAGCCGGACATCGGCAGAAAGCTTAGGAACGGCCACGCCATCATCGGCACGATTGACACGTTTTTGATCCACCGGCTCACGCACGGAAAAGTTTTCGTCACGGACTTCACGAATGCCAGCCGCACCATGCTGTTCGACATCGGCAAACTGCGCTGGGAAGAAAAACTCTGTCAACTGTTCAACGTGCCGTTGCGCGCGTTGCCGGAAGTGCGCGAGAGCGCGACGCAATTCGGCGCGACGGATGCGAATGGAATTCTGCCTAAACGCATTCCCATCGTCGGCGTGATGGGCGATTCGCAGGCGTCGCTGTTTGCGCAGCGCTGCTATCAGCCCGGCGCGGCGAAAGCCACGTTTGGCACGGGCACAAGCGTGCTGCTCAACATCGGCGGCAAAGCGCGCGTCTCGAAACGCGGCGCGGTCACGGCGCTCGCGTGGGTCTGGCAGGGCAAACCGACTTACGCGTTCGAGGGCATCATCAATTTTTCCGCCGCCACGATTGAGTGGGTGAAAAACCAGCTCGGCTTGATCCAAAGCGCAAATGAAGTTGAAAAAATGGCGATGAGCATCAAGGACAACGGCGGCGTTTATCTGGTGCCGGCGTTCGCGGGCTTGAGCGCGCCGTATTGGGCGCCGGACGCGCGGGCAGCCATCGTGGGCATGACCGGCTTCACCAAAAAGGAACACATCGTCCGCGCCGCGCAAGAGGCCATCGCGTATCAAATCCGCGACGTGCTGGACATGATGCGCGCGGATTCCAAAATCAAATTACGCAGCCTTCATGCCGATGGCGGACCGACGCGAAACAAATTCATCATGCAGTTCACCACCGACATCACGGGCGTAGAACTGAAAGTTTCAGACGTGCCGGAATCCTCGGCGTGGGGCGCGGCGATGAATGGTCTGCTTGGGCTCGGCATTTACAAGTCGCTGGATGAACTGGCGAAGCTCAAACGCGAGCAAAAGATTTTCCGCCCGCACATGAAGGCCAAGCTGGTGGGGAAAAATTATGTAGGCTGGCAGCAGGCGGTGAAACGCGTGTTGTAGCGGCGGTCTGTGACCGCCGAGAGACTGAAACCAGCGGCACTCGCCGCTGCAAAAGAACAAACTATGAAAACAAACTGGCTCAAACTGACGCTCGCGGTTGTGCTCACAACGGCGGCAATTCTGCTCACTCAAACCTCTTCCGCGCAATCCGCGCCAAAGGGAAAAATTGCGGTCGTCGTCTCGACATTGAACAACCCGTGGTTCGTCGTGCTCGGTGAAACCGCCAAGGCGCGTGCGATTGAACTCGGCTACGAGGCGACGATTTTTGATTCGCAGAACGACACCGCCAAGGAGGCCGCCAATTTCGAAAACCTCATTGCCAGCGGCTACAAGGCGATTTTGTTCAATCCCACCGATGCAAATGGCTCGGTGGCCAATGTGCTCAAGGCGAAGGTTGCGGGCATTCCCGTGTTCTGCATTGACCGTGAAATCAATTCTACGAACGCCGCGACGGCACAGATGCTTTCCGACAGTTATTCCGGCTGCGTGAAGCTCGGCCAGTATTTTGTCGAGCAAGTCGGCGAAACCGGAAAATATGTCGAGTTGCTTGGCCTGGTCGGCGACAACAACACCTGGAACCGCTCGAAAGGATTTCACAGCGTTGTGGACCGTTATCCCGGCTTGAAAATGGTCGCGCAGCAAAGCGCGGAGTTTGATCGCGCCAAGGGGCTGGAAGTGTTGGAATCCATTTTGCAAAAAAATCCGGACATCAATGCTGTGTTCTGCGGCAACGATGCGATGGCGATGGGCGCGTATCAGGCGTTGGTCGCCGCCGGCAAGGACAAGCAGGTGAAAGTCTTCGGCTTTGACGGCGCGGACGACGTGGTGAAGCTGATCGCGGAAGGAAAAATCACCGCGACCGGAATGCAGTTCCCGAAAAAAATGGCCCGCCAGTCCGCCGAGTTTGCCGACGCGTATCTCCACGGCAAGCGCGATTTCGCGCAAAAAATTCCTGTGGCGGTGGAACTCGTCACGCAAGAGAACGTGGGCAAATACGGCGACTACGGTCGCAAACACTGATGAAACGTGCCGCTTTTGCCGTAGTCGCGCTGGTGCTGCTCGCCGTGGGGTTCCGGTTCGTGCCGCTGTTTCACCTTGTTCCGCTCAAGCAGGAGCAGGGCCGGCAGACGGCGGCGGAATTTAACGCCACGAATTTCGCCACGGCGTTCTGGCAAGAAAAGCTGCTGCGATCGCTCAACCGTGCGGCGGACGCCGATCAAGTGCTGGCCGCGCTGGCCGCCGATCCGCAAAAGGCGCGCACGCAGTTTGGCCGCGCGCTGGGCATGAGCGGCTCCACCTTGTTTTTCCTGCGCGGCACCGGCCATGTTGTCAGCGTGACCAAGAAAGGCGTTGCGCTCGCGTTGAGAGACGGCGGCGATTCGGCGGACATCCTGCTGCCGACCGGTTTGCTGTTCGGCAACGAGGTGCGCGACGGCACGGGGTTGCTCGACGCCAGCGCGTTCCCAAACTCGCAAAATTTTAACGACCTCTCCACCGAACTGAATCGCATCGTCGAAACTTCCGTGTTACCATCGCTGCGCGAACTGGCGAGGCCGGGCGCGAAAATTTTGTTCGCCGGCTGCGCGGAAGTTGCCGAGGAATACGCCGATGCGAAACCGCTCAAAGTCATTCCGGTGTCAGTGAAACTGGAATCATCGCCATGAACCCGCCCCTGCCTGACTCCAGCCAAACCGAGGTGCTGCTCGAAGCGCGTGGCATCAGCAAATCGTTTCCTGGTGTCTGCGCTCTCGACGGCGTGCAGATCACCGTGCGGCGCGGTCGGCTCAATGCCGTGCTCGGCGAGAACGGCGCAGGCAAATCCACCTTGATGAACATTCTCGCGGGCGTCTTCCCGCCGGACGCTGGAGAAATTCTTCTCGGTGGCGAGCCGGTGCGTTTCGCCAGTCCGCGCGCGGCGCAGCAGGCGGGCATTTCCATCATCTTCCAGGAATTGAACCTCGTGCCGTATTTGAGCATCGCGGAAAATATTTTCCTCGGCCGCGAACCGCGCAACGCGGCGGGCCTGCTCGATTACGCAAAAATGAACCGCGACGCCGCTGCGCTGCTCGCGGAACTGGAACTGGACGCCGACCCGCGCACGCCGGTCGTGCGGCTGCGGGTCGGCGCGCAGCAGGTCGTGGAGATTGCCAAGGCGGTGTCATTTCGTTCACAAGTCATCATCATGGACGAGCCGACCTCGGCCATCACCGAACACGAGGTCGCGGTGCTGTTCCGGCTCATCAAGCGGCTCAAGGAACGCGGCACGGGCATTATTTACATCACGCACAAACTCGACGAACTGGCGGAGATTGCCGACGACATAACCGTTTTTCGCGACGGCCAGTTTATCGCATCGAAACCGTTTGCCGACACCACGCGCGACGAAATGGTGCGGCTCATGGTCGGGCGCGATCTGACGGATTTGTTTCCGAAAACTTCCGTGCCCGCCGCTGGTGAAGTGCTGCGCGTGAAAAATATTTCGCTGCGCCATCCCGAACGCGCCGGCGATTTCGTTGTGCGCGACGTTTCCTTTTCCGTGCGCCGAGGCGAAGTGCTGGGCATTTTCGGCCTGATGGGTGCGGGGCGGACGGAGTTGCTCCAGACGATTTTCGGCCTGCATCCGCCCGCCGCCACCGGGGAAACTTGGATCGAAGGCAAACCGGTTTCCATCCGCTCACCGCGCGCGGCGATTGACGCCGGGCTGGCGCTCGCGCCCGAAGACCGCAAAGGCGAGGGTCTTGTGCTCATCCAGAGCGTCGCCGAAAACACCACGCTCGCCTGCCTCGAAAAGATCTCGCGCTGCGGGCTGCTCCAGCCGGCGCGCGAGCACGAACTGGTTGGCCGCTACGTGGAACGCTTGCACGTCCGCACGCCGTCGCTGCATCAAACCGTTCGCAATTTGAGCGGTGGCAACCAGCAGAAGGTCGTCCTTGCCAAATGGCTCGCCACCGAGCCGAAAGTGTTGCTCCTCGACGAGCCGACGCGCGGCATTGACATCAACGCCAAGAAGGAAATCTACGCGCTCGTGGACGAACTGGCCCGCAGCGGTCTCGCCGTGGTGATGGTTTCGTCCGAGCTGCCGGAAATTCTCGCCATCGCCGACCGCATCCTCGTGCTCGCCGAGGGCCGCGTCACGGCGGAATTCGCGCGCGGCGCGGCCACGGAGGAGACCATTTTACTGGCCGCGCTTCCCGGCGAACGCCATCCAATGCCGGCATGAACCGCAAATCATTCCTCGAACAATTCGCCCGGTTCCAGTCGTTCCTGGCGCTGGCGCTCATGGTCATTGCGTTGAGCCTTGCCTCGCCGAACTTTCTGACCGTGGACAACACGCTGAACGTCCTGCGTCAAATCTCCATCAACCTCTGCCTCTCGCTCGGCATGACGCTCGTGATTCTTTCCGGCGGCATTGATTTGTCGGTCGGCTCCGTGCTGGCGCTGGCGGGCGCGGTCGCCGCCGGGCTGCTGAAGAACGGATTCGCCCTGCCGCGTTTCAATCTCCTCGTCCAGTTCACCGTGCCCGGGGCCATCGTTGCCGGAATTGTCGTGGGCCTCGTGCTTGGCTGGTTCAACGGCCTAGGCGTCACGCGCTTCAAACTGCCGCCATTCGTCGCCACACTCGGCATGTTGAGCATCGCGCGCGGGCTGACGATGCTTTGGACCGGCGGATTCCCCGTCACCGGCCTCGGCGGCGAATTTGGTTATCTGGGCACCGGCCACGCATTGGGCATACCGCTGCCCGTCTGGATTTCCGCCGCGCTCGTGGCCGGGTTCATCGGCGTCACTCGCCGCACGCGATTTGGCCGGCATGTCTATGCCGTCGGCGGCAACGAACGTGCCGCCACGTTGAGCGGCGTTGCCGTGTCGCGCATCAAGCTTATGGCCTATTAATACTAGGTTAAGTGTATTGACATGGTTTGTCGTGTTTGTTAGTGTCGGTGCG